>Ga0206679_10004373_pt1 | contig 10581 bp, 7 predicted proteins | sample M110012015metaG_FD_155464 | JGI IMG/M metagenome (GOLD analysis project Ga0206679, IMG submission 155464) | Ammonia-oxidizing marine archaeal communities from Monterey Bay, California, United States - M1 100m 12015 | ecosystem: Environmental > Aquatic > Marine > Intertidal zone | place: USA... | reverse complement strand
TGAAGTATGCGCAAGGTGATGCCCCGCGTTGTTTGATTTTAGTGCCGACTAAAGAGCTAGTCCTCCAAGTGGAACGGCAGTGCGATGAGCTCGTCAAGTACACCGATATACGAACCGTCGCGCTTTATGGAGGTATCGGGCCGAAAGCGCAGCAAGATTTGGTTCGAGCAGGGTGCGATATTGTCATCGCCACACCTGGTCGTTTCTTCGATATCTACGCATCACAGGTGCTGACAACCAAAAAGATCAAGCACTTCGTTCTCGACGAGGCCGATCGAATGATGGACATGGGCTTTATGCGTCAGATTCGTCAAATTCAAGAAATCATTCCTCAAAAACGTCAGAATCTCCTTTTCAGCGCGACTTTCCCTGAAAAAGTAGAAAGCCTCAGTGAGGAATTCCTCGACTTCCCAACTAAAATTGAAGTCACTCCACAAGCCACTCCAGTCGAGACTGTAGATCAGTACTTGTATGAGTCTCCAAACTTTCTTTCGAAGCTTGAGCTCCTATTTCATTTGCTAGAAACGAAGGTTGAAGAATACGATCGCGTCATCATTTTTGTTCGGACGAAGAATATGGCCGATAACGTTGGTAAGTTTCTACAACGAAAAGCTACCGGAGAGATTCGCACGATTCATAGCAACAAGGGCCAGAACTCACGAATAAACGCGATGGATGATTTTGGAGCCGGTGAAGTCAGAGCCTTGGTTTCGACAGATGTTGTTGCCCGAGGAATCGATATTCCAGATGTCAGTCACGTCATAAACTTCTCAGTGCCAAGAGATTACGACGACTACATACACCGCATCGGTAGAACCGGCAGAGTCTTCAAAGCCGGCACGGCAATTACCTTTATGGATCGCGCTGAGGTTTATCATATCAAGAAAATTGAGGAGCTCACTGAACAAAAAATCACTCGACTTGACCTTCCCAAAGAGCTAGATGAGCTTCGCACTCCATTGGAGGAATTTCAAGAACAAGCGCGTGAGATTGATGGTCAAAAGCGTCGTGAGGATCCAGACTATAAAGGGGCCTTTCACAAAAAGAAAGCTCGCCCTTGGATGAAGGATAGCAAGCACAAGGGTCGACGGCAAGGTGGACGAACAAAGAAGTAATCCGTTCCATTCAAATTATAACTTACCAATAGGGCATATCACTCACAACAATGAGTTGATGTCGAAGTAATTGGATAAAAGCACAGGGCAATTGAAATTCCTAACATGAGTGATTTGGATTTACAGGTATACAATTCACTAGTTTGGCATAGTTTTTACGGTATTTCTTGCCAAACGACCTCTAATTCCGAGTAAACATGACTTTCAGAACAGCACTTTCTACAACCTTTTTGGCCGCGGCCACAACTCTATTTATCATGTCATGTGGTTCGACCAGCCCAATGGGCTCGAAGGTCAAGGAACCACTTTCCGGGAATAAGTACGAATCGAATAATCGCTTTTGGAGATCGACGGGGAAAGGATCAAGCATGGACGACAATATTGCCAAAAACAAAGCTGATCTCCAGTCCAAAAAAGAGCTGTCTCAGCAAGTTCAAACCACTATGAAAGTTGTGTCCGATCAGTTCTTTGCTGATACCGAAACAGTAAATTCGAATGAGATCAACGATAAGTTTCTAGAGTTGGCACGACAGGTAACCAACACGGATATCGCTGACTTGAGAAAAATCGGTGAAGAGAAATTCTACAACGAAGAGACTAAAAAGTACACGGTCTACATCGCATATGAGATTCACAAAAAGGACATGCTCAGATTCATGAAAAAGCGTGCTAAAATCGATGCGAAGATTGATAAGAAAACCCAAAAGTCAATCGAGAATATTATCGACAAGGAGATTGATAGGCTTGAATCAGAAATAGAGGATTAATCTATTCCATTGAAGAACTCGATCATCTTTGTAGAGAAGTTAGACCAGCTCAGCTCTTTTTTCAGACTTTGAATGTTTCCCTCAATATCTGCGGCGGCGTATTCTTCAAAGAACAACTCAACCGCCTGCGCAACGGAAAATGCAGATGGCTCGTGAGCTACCACCCCTGTCTTCCCATCCGTGACAACTTCCTTAAGGCCACCCACATCGGTCACGCACACAGGAGTATCAAAATGAAAAGCGATTGAGGTGATTCCGCTTTGGGTAGCTGATTTGTAAGGTAAAACCGCCAAATCAGCAGCTGCCCAATACATGGCCACATCTTCTTCTGGAATATAATCTTGTCGAACAATCACGCGATCTTTATTAGGCAGATTGTCAATCTGATTCTGATAACCCGAAAAGGACCCGTAGCACTCCCCTGCTATCACTAGCCAGTATTTATCTCCCAATCGGGCAAACGCGTCAAGCAGCAAATCCAGCCCTTTATAGTCTCTGATAAACCCAAAAAACAAAAGCACTCTAGCGCCTTCTGGAAGCCCCAGGTTTTCGCGTGACTCCTTCTTATTCACTTTTTCTCCAAAATGCGTGTATAGTGGATGAAATAACTCCAACACCTTAGCTTCAGGCTTGAGATGCCATAGATCGCTGGTAACCGCAGAACTCATCGTTATAAAAGCGTCAGACTCTCTTACCATGCGCATGGTTAATTGTCTGTCAAACGCACGCCCCTCGTGTGGCATAAGGTTGTGAACTATGGTCGCCACCTTAGAGTCTGGTCTAACACCTTTTGAAACTCGTCCCGTTGCTGGTCCAAAAAAGGGCATCCAAAAATGATTGATGTGCCAATCCGGATGAAACTCTTTGATCTGCTTACCAGTCTTCTTCCAACTTGTTGGGGTAATGGTGTCCATTGTCCGAGCCGCATGAGACGCACCTCGCACAGAATCATCGAATTGTGTTTTTCCTGGAAAAAGTAATCTCGGGTATTGCCGAATGAATGTCCATGCTCTGCATTCGTGTTCTGCAGAGCACGCTTCGAATACAGCCTCGCTGAATTGAGAGATACCACCTCGATAAGGATTAAAAGCCGATAGGAACGAGATTTTCACAAAGGCAAATATGGCCTTTTGGAGCAAATAAAAGCCTCGTGCAATAAACTTGAAGGAAGCTTATCACCTTCGTATCTAGGAATACGCCTTAGAGGATTTTCGATATTAATTTCAAATGTATTTGCATTTGAGCTTGCAACGAGTGCCAACAACAAAATGCAATCTTCACCTATATACTCGAATGTGACTCCAAAAATTTTGCATCGCTTTGAAATAAAGTCAGAATAATGAAAACGAAAACCTCAGATTTGCTAATCATAAGCAACTAATTAACAGCCGGTTACCTGATTCTGAAATCAAAAAATTCAGCACTTATCAGACGTCTAGTTTGGGAAAACAATTCGCCCTCCGTTCCCCTATCTTTACCCACTTAATTTTTTGACATGGAGAACCTGCGACGACCGAGTTTGCTTATAGCATTCATTCCTATCCTCTTCTTGATTGGCTTACTAATCATTAATGTGGTCCTTTTTGGTGCTGACTCGTCCTATGGGCCGAATCAAATCGCGCTACTACTAGGAGCTGGTGTGGCAGCCCTTATTGGATTGAATTTAGGTATCACTTGGGCCAAATCGCTCAAAAAAATAGTGGACTCAATCTCCTCCGCCATGAGCGCAATTATCATACTCCTCCTTATTGGTGCGCTAGCGGGAACATGGCTCATCTCGGGAATCGTCCCTGCCATGATATACTATGGATTGGACGTCTTGAGCCCTAATATCTTCCTACTTGCGGCTTGTATCATTTGCGCCTTTGTATCACTTGCGACGGGTAGTTCGTGGAGCACCGTGGCCACAGTCGGAATCGCCCTTCTTGGTATTGGAACCGCTCTGGGCGTAGGTATCGGATGGACAGCCGGAGCGATCATTTCAGGGGCTTATTTCGGCGATAAGATGTCTCCTCTATCAGATACAACCAACCTCGCTCCTGCCGTGGCTGGAACCGATCTGATCACACACATCAAACACATGGCTTGGACAACAGGGCCATCTATTATCATCGCCCTGATCGTATTTCTGATTGTGGGATTCACCATTTCTGGAAACACCCAGCAATCTGAAATCGAACAAGTTCAGGCTCTCATGGCCGCAAAATTCAATATTACTCCGTGGCTATTCCTAGTTCCAGCAGTTGTCTTGTTTTTGATTTACAAACGCATGCCAGCCATTCCAGCTCTTCTCATTGGAACGCTATTAGGCGGCTTCTGCGCCATAATATTCCAGTCTAATGTAATTGCGGAGGTCGCTGGAAACATTCAGGCGAAAGTAATTAGCGCCAACAGCGAAGCGGAAATTTTATCTCATGGCACATTCGTACTTCAAGACGGTACAGAGCTTGTAGTTGATGACTCTGGAATTACTCAAATTCTCGCAGATGGTGGAGCGGTAGCTTTATTTGCCGGCAACTACATGCTCGAAGATGGCAAAGAGATTACTGTTGGCACAGACAACTTTGCTAAAGGCGCTTATACCGCCTGCATTGTTTCTATGACCGAAGGTTTTTCGTTTGAAGCTGAAAATGGCATGATCAACGACATTTTCAACGTAGCCGAAGACAACCGATCTGATCTTCTTTCGGGCAAAGGAATGGTTGGGATGCTCAACACGGTTTGGCTGATCATTTGTGCACTCGCATTCGGAGGAGCAATGCAAGCAGCAGGACTTCTGAAACGTATCACAGACGGCATTCTGACCTTGGTAAACTCCACAGGATCGCTGATCGCCGCGACAACGGGCACCTGCATATTTTTCAACTTGACTGCAAGCGATCAATACCTAGCTATAGTAGTACCAGGAAAGATGTACGCCGATGAGTTTAAAGACCGCGGCCTCGCTGCTGAGAATCTGAGTAGAACTCTAGAAGATACCGGAACCGTTACCTCGGTTCTTATCCCTTGGAATACATGCGGACAGGCGCAAAGTGGTGTTTTGGGAGTTGACCCTATGGTATTCGCCCCATACTGTGTATTTAACTACGTTTCGCCAATAATGACTCTTCTCTTCGGATTCATGGGCTGGAAAATCAATGAGCTGAAAGAGGCAGCGTCGAATGAAGACTAAAGAGGCAGAAAAGAAACATGTCGATCTCGAGGCAGAGAAGTTCATCTCTATCATTGGTGCTCGCGAGCACAATTTGCAAGACATTTCTGTAGAAATTCCTCGAAACAAGCTGGTCGTCATCACAGGACTCAGTGGCAGCGGAAAATCGTCTCTGGCTTTCGATACGATATATGCCGAGGGTCAACGTCGGTACATCGAGACTTTTTCGGCGTATGCTCGTCAGTTTCTTGGTGGTCTCGAACGTCCAGATGTCGATCAGATCACAGGACTTTCTCCTGTAATATCCATCGAACAAAAGACTATTTCAAGAAACCCGAGATCGACCGTAGGCACGATCACTGAGGTTTATGACTTCATCCGCTTGATTTTCGCCCGAGCCAGCAAGGCGTACTCTTTCAATACTGGTGAGCTCATGGTGCGTTACAACGATGAGAAGATTTCCAAGCTCATCGGAGAAGACTATAACAGCAAAAAAGCCGTGGTGCTCGCGCCCATCGTTCGTGGAAGAAAAGGGCATTACCGGGAACTCTTCCAGACTATCGCTAAACAAGGCTTTGTCAAAGTTCGAGTGGATGGTGAAGTTCGGGACATCGAGAAGGGAATGAAGTTAGATCGCTATAAGATCCACGACATCGAAATTGTCATTGATCGGCTCAAAGTTGACAATAAAGACAATCAGCGCATACTCAAATCCGTGCAGACCGCCCTGCGCCATGGCAAGGGCAATATGATGTTGCTCGATCATGAGACGGGTGATGTGCGTCATTTGTCGCGTTTTCTCATGTGCCCAACTACTGGCATCTCCTACCCTGAGCCTGAGCCGAATCTATTCTCCTTCAATTCACCTTACGGAGCTTGTCCTAAGTGCAATGGTCTTGGAGAAGTAGCTGAAGTAGATCCCAAGAAAATTATTCCAGACGATTCTAAGAGCATCAAAAAAGGCGGAATAGCGCCGATGAGTGAATCTAAGAATGGTTGGATTTTCACTCAGATTGAAGCGCTCATCAAGAAGCACGGCCTCGACCTCAACAATCCACTTTCTGATTTTTCCGAAGAAGTGATCAACGCCATTCTGTACGGAAGTGATGATATGATCGAAGTAGACTCAGGAGATCGCAACTACAGTGTTAGATACGAAGGCATCATCACGTTCATTGAGCGCCAAGCAGGCGAAAGCAGCAACCCTGGAATCAAACGATGGGCCAACAGTTTTATGAATAAAAAGCCGTGTCCAACATGCCAGGGATCTAGACTTAAGAAACAGTCTCTTCACTTTAAAATCGACGGACTAAATATTGCGCAACTCGCGGCAATGGATATTGAGGATCTAGGTATTTGGTTTAACGATCTAGAGTCGCGATTGGATGATGAACAAGAAAGAATCGCTCATGAACCGCTAAAAGAAATTCGGGACCGCATAGGCTTTTTGGTCGATGTTGGATTGGATTATTTGACCTTAAATCGAAGCGCTAAAACACTTTCAGGTGGAGAAGCGCAACGCATACGTCTCGCTACTCAGATCGGATCACAGCTCGTAGGTGTACTCTACATCCTAGATGAGCCCAGTATTGGCCTTCACCAGCGAGATAATCACCGTTTGATTGAGTCTCTGAAAAAATTGAGAGATGCAGGAAATTCTGTCATTGTTGTCGAGCACGATAAAGACATGATGTTGGAGAGCGATCACCTAATCGACATAGGGCCTGGCGCGGGATTATTAGGCGGGAAAATTGTTGCCGAAGGCTCACCAAAGAATCACAAGTCAACGGATTCAGTAACTTCTGATTACTTGAAAGGAGAAGTCAAAATTGAGGTGCCAAAAAAGCGCAGGAAAGGAACTGGCAAATGGCTCACACTCGAGGGGGCATCAGGACACAATCTTCGCGATGTTAAGGCACGTTTTCCCGTGGGAAGATTCATTTGTATTGCGGGTGTTTCTGGCAGTGGGAAGTCAAGTCTGATCAACCAAACGCTTTACCCAATCCTCAATGCGCATTACTACAACGGCGTCAAGAAACCACTTCCATACAAGAAGATAAAAGGGTTGGATTTCTTTGATAAAGTGATTGAGATCGATCAGTCACCGATTGGCAGAACACCAAGATCTAACCCAGCTACTTACACCGGTTGTTTCGGAGATATTAGAACACTCTTCACCCAACTTCCTGAAGCCAAAATCCGTGGGTACAAGCCTGGCCGGTTCTCGTTTAACGTCAAAGGCGGGCGTTGCGAAACATGCAAGGGAGCTGGAGTACGTGTGATTGAGATGAATTTCCTTCCAGATGTGCATGTGACATGCGAAACATGTCAAGGGCGTCGATACAATCGTGAGACGCTAGAGGTTCGATTCAAGGGCAAATCAATCTCAGATGTCTTGAACATGACCATCAATCAGGCCGTAGAATTTTTCGACAGTATTCCAAAAATTCAGAGAGTAGTGAAGACGCTGCAAGATGTAGGCTTGGGATACGTCACTCTAGGTCAGCAATCCACTACGCTCAGTGGCGGAGAAGCGCAGCGAGTAAAACTCAGCTCAGAACTCTCAAAACGAGCCACAGGCAGCACTTTCTACATACTCGACGAACCCACAACTGGCCTTCATTTTAAGGATGTTCAGATGTTGATCGATGTGCTGAATCGCTTAGTCGATCAAGGAAACACGGTGGTGGTAATCGAACATAACTTAGATGTCGTGAAAGTTGCAGATTGGGTGCTGGATCTTGGGCCTACAGGCGGTAAAGGTGGTGGACAAATCATCGCTGAAGGAACTCCCGAACAAATTGTCAAAGTGGCCGATTCGCCTACTGGAAAATTCTTAGAAGAAGAGCTCAACGCTTAAACATACAGCTCAGCTATTCGAGCGACGGTCATTCCTTCTAACGTAGAAACGACGTGTTCGGCACGACCAAGGATTTCGCTATCCCCCACCCCAATTGATCGAAAACCACCTGTTCTTGCTGCCTCAACACCAGAAACCGCATCTTCAACGACTAAACATTTTTTTGGCGCTAGATTCAACTGATTGGCTCCCAAGAGAAACACCTCGGGATCAGGCTTAGATCGGGTAATGTTGGTGCCATCCACAATGACGTCAAATTTGTTGAAGATCCCCATTTGCTTGAGAAGCAGTCGTCCGTTTTTACTGGACGAACCAAGTGCCACTTTTAATCCTTTGTCTCGGAGGTCATCAATTAATTCTGCTGCTCCTGGTAGAATTTCAGATTCGTCAACGAAAGAAACGTAACCGAGGTAAAGACCGTTCTTGTATTCCAATAGACGCCCTTTCTCAACTTCGGGTAATTCTCTGTCATTTAGACTCAGGATTATATCTAAACTATCCGCACGGCTGACTCCTTTGAGCTGTTCGTTATCCTCTTCCGTAAATCTAAGATCAAGCTTGTCAGCTACCTTCTTCCAAGACTGAAAATGAAACTTGGCGGAATCGACAATAACTCCGTCTAAATCAAAAATGACGGCTTTTACTGACATGAAATTCTTATTAATAAAGAGTTACTAAAATTCTTCTGCCCTAGATTTAATCTGAGCATTGGCCTCTAACCTAATCATTCCGAGAATAGCGAGTTCAGCCGTAGCTGAATTAGTTGCTAACGGAATATTCTGACGACTACACGTTTTCACGAATTCGTTTACCTCTTCAGCGTAGTCCTGAAGGAGCTCTGGATCTCTGAAGAATAAAACCATTTTCACTTTGCCAGAGCTCACCAACTTGGTCAACTCTACATAACCTCCATCGCGTCCAGCGCTCAGGTGTTCTACGGGAACTTTAAACTCTCTATCTTCTACAAAGCCCGCAGTAAGGCCAGTTGCCACTAGTGTCCGTCCAAAAAGCCAATCTTCTTTTTCGAGAAGAAATTTCACGAGTTCTGGCTTCTTCGAATCGTGAGCTACTATAACTATATTATTTCCTTGATTCAATCTTGGAGTTCTGGAATGAGAAATTTCACGTGGTAGTCTACAAGTCCGTCAATTGGAGCTTTCAGCACCTTACCTAGCTTGAGGCCTTCATCAGCCATCACCATTTCAAGACAGTGGCTAAAGTAATGAGCTATTGATCCTACAAAATGAATTGGAATCGTCTGCGCCTCTGGGAAGCACTTCACGTGAATCTGAATAAACTTGCGCATGCCATCGACAACCCAATTAATCACATGCGGGTGATCTTTAAACTTCCCGATGAATGGCATGAAGCTCGCGAGATAGACGTTTGCATTTGCCTGATTGTAGACTCGATCTACGATGATATCGTGATCAAGATGGTATTCCGCTTCAAATGCAAACCGAATGTCATTTGGTAGCTGCTTGTAGAAATATTCCTGCAATAGAACTTTTCCAAAATAGCTGCCACTTGCTTCGTCTCCCAAGATGTAGGCCAAAGCCGGAACTTCCTCACGTAAATTTTCTCCATCGAAGAAACAAGAATTACTTCCTGTTCCAAGGATAGATGTAATCCCAGGGCTGCCATCATAAGTCGAGTATGCGGCGCCCACGAGATCGTGATCAACAACGATCTCAGCTTCAGGAAATATCCTCTGGAGTCCGCGCTTCATTCTTGCGCACAGCTTTTCAGAACTTGACCCTGCTCCGTAAAAAAACAGGTGTGTAATGTCGTTAAACATCGACGATGACTCTTGTACTCCAAGCAAGGCATTCTCAATGATCCCCTCGTCATGAAAATAAGGGTTCAAGCCTATAGTTTTGAAAGTGCTCTTTACCTCGCCACAAGGCTCGATAATGGCCCAGTCGCACTTCGTGCTTCCGCTATCCGCAATTAATATCATGAATTCACTCTTTCAGGGTTAGTACACATGGCTTCCGCCAATTGGGCCAAACGACTCGCGTAGCCCATCTCATTATCATACCATCCAAACACTTTGACCAAGTTTCCTTGGGCAGAAGTAAGTTCGCTGTCAAAAATGCATGAATGATTGTCACTTACGATGTCAGATGAAACGATTGGATCAACACAGTAATCCACAATCCCATTCATTCCCTCTGAAGCCGCCTTTTCGAAAGCAGCATTAATTTGCTCTTTGGTGACTTCTTCGTCAAGGATAGCAACAAAATCAGTAATTGATCCCGTTGGAACAGGCACTCTTACCGCAATTCCGTCAAGTCTTCCAGCTAATTCTGGCAATACTTTACCAACAGCTATGGCAGCACCAGTTGATGTAGGCACCATGTTTTCAGCAGCTGCGCGGGCGCGGCGCAAATCTTTATGAGGAGAATCATGAAGGCTTTGATCGGCTGTATAAGCATGAATAGTTGTTATATATCCTTTTTGAATTCCAAAGGCATTGTCAAGGACCTTGACCATTGGAGCTAAGCAATTGGTAGTACAGGATGCATTAGACACAATGGTCTCTTCTCCTGTTAAAATATCTTCGTTTACTCCAAGCACGACAGTTGGGATATCTCCTTGCGCTGGGGCCGAGATCACAACTCGTTTTGCGCCTGCAGCGAGGTGCTTTCCAGCTCCTTCACGGTCACGAAATATACCCGTACACTC
>Ga0206679_10004361_pt1 | contig 10599 bp, 8 predicted proteins | sample M110012015metaG_FD_155464 | JGI IMG/M metagenome (GOLD analysis project Ga0206679, IMG submission 155464) | Ammonia-oxidizing marine archaeal communities from Monterey Bay, California, United States - M1 100m 12015 | ecosystem: Environmental > Aquatic > Marine > Intertidal zone | place: USA... | reverse complement strand
TATTAGATGAGAATCTCAGGAAAGCAGCTAGCTTGATTCCGGATTTATTGACTTTACCCCCCTCTAGAGCCCTATTTGTAGTGATTTGATTGTTAATGAAATACAATCAAAAGTAGAATAGGGGACACTAAAATGACACTAATTTATATATTTTTTCATACGAACTATTACACCTAAAGATTATATAACTTTCATCATCTAATTTGTGATTATAATATTTTAGAAAAACGTCTCTCTTGCTTGTTCTTTAATTTCCTTACTAGCTGTAAAAGGTATCCTTGTAGTATAACCAGCTTTTGCAGCAACAATTTCCTTAGTAGGCCATTTAAAAATATCAGCATTCCATTTAAGTATTGTGTCATTATAAACTTCTCTAGCTGCTGTTATTTCTTTTTGTAAATAATTATTTTGTTGCATTGCATCAGCTAAGGATCGGTGGGCTTTCAATTCAGGATACGCCTCGAAGGCAACATTAATCTTACTCAATGCAGAATCAAGATTTGCAGCAATTTCACTACGATTAACTTCTGATAAGCTGCCACCACTTCTAACAGCTGCAACTGATTTCATTACATCTTTGTCTAATTCAATAGACTTTTCAACAATCCCAACTGCATTTTTCAATATTTGAACACGCTGTTCTAAGTAATTGTCAATTTGGGAGGCATTATGTTGTATCTTTTGCTGTAAACCATTAAAATAATTTTTTGCACCAATCTTCATAAATAGGAAAATTAGACCTGGGAGAATACCTAATAGCCATAGACATACTTCAAAAAGTACTGAGCCTGATCCTATTTCAGGGGATAATTTTTTTTCAATAACATTGATATTTCTACCATTATCATTTACTAATTCTGTATTCATTTCATCAAGTTGATTTGTCATAACGTTTATTGTTTTTAGTAAATAATTATTAAACTATTCTTGCAGATATGCGTCCAAATTGATAATCTTTAAATTGAGAACTTGTATTATCTTGATCATCATTTTTTGTTAGCTTGACTTCAATTTTACTATCTCTATTAACTCTAATATATTCAGTCCAATGGACAGGTACCTCATGCCACCGTCCATCACCACCATACTTAGACACATAGTCTGTTCTTTTATATGATGTATACCCCCAGGTATTTACTAATAGTGTGTCAATATTATTATGACTATTTACTAGGGAAGTCTTTACTATATTATTAGTAACGGAATCGTGAGGTGTTAATTGGTCAATCATAGAGTTAACGGCAACTTCGTGTTGGTAAAAACTAAGGCAACTATCATATAAGTCTTTATAGATATACTCTTGAGTTTGATGCTGAGTATAGAGTGGGATAGCAAAAATAGGGGCAAAAGAAAAGAATACGTGCTTAAAAAAGTTATTGTGGTATTCAATAAAATTATTTTTCATCTTATCAAAATTATGACCAACAAAAAAATCTTTAGTCACATTTAGTTTTACATTTTTAAGATGTTCAGGATAAATATCGTTAATCATTTTGTCTTTAATAAAAAGAAAATCATCTCCAAATCCGATGTCATCTTCTTTAATAATCTTAATAAATTCTTGTTGAGCAAGTGGTGTAAATAATAATCTAAATTGCGTTTCATTATCACGGTCTTTAGCATAAAACAAAGCGTCAAATTCATTATTGGCTAATGGCGTAAAAGTTTTGTTTTGCTTTATTGATTTTTCAGCTAGCTTCTGTAACTCTTTACTCCTTTTTTTTATTAACCGTTCTAATTTTCGTTCTTTTGAAAATATTAAACCATCTTCTATATCATCTACATTAGACGGCTTTCTAGAGAATGATAATTTATCTGCTACTTTATTAGCATAGACAAGGTGAGAGAAAGACGAATAATATGGATAAGGTTTCGTTACACTAGCATATAATGTTTCTGAGTGATTAACTGTTTTAGATTTACCGTTTGAATCTGTTTCGATTGTAGTCCATCTGATTGTAAGTGACCCTTCATAGTTTTTAGTACCCATGGTATGTAATAAACTATTTCGAATAAAAAATGGATTTCCTTTTATCTCGCCTGATAGTACAGAAAGTGTTGATTCTTCTGAGTTATGTTGATGGTTAGCTAAATTCAGGTCAAAATTTTCAGTCATATAACTTAATCTTTTGCTATCAAATATTTCGTCAAATTTAACTAATGGAAGTGTTTTTGTGAAAAGCTCAGTATGGTAGTTTTTTAAAAGCAATTTGTTGAGAGGGTGCATTTGCTTTTCAGCTTTAGCATATAATTCATTAGATATTTTAAGTAATTTATCTTCAATTTCACGCAATGCTTTAAGTTTTTCATTTATGTTTTTAATCAAGTATACTGACAAAGAAATAAGTATTGAAGATAAAATAATAATATATGCTTTAGGATCATAGGTTAGGCTATAGACAATTGATATAATAGATATTATAATCAATAAAATTAATAGGGTCTTGATTGTATTTTGTGTTTTGATTGCTTTGTCATTGCCTTTGCTTTGTCCGTCATTTTCTGCAATTTTATTACAAGTTAACCTATTTGCATTAATGTCAATTTGCGATTTTTCTAATGTCTTGTTGAACAAGTTAATTGTATTGTCATCATGTAATTTTTTGTAATAATTTTTATAAGAATCTAGAGGAGAATAAGTCTCTTCTATTGCTAGAACGTTTTTATTTGTTTCCATCATATTTTATTTTTCCAAATAAATGATTTTTAATCCTCTATTTTTAAAGATTTCACTGATTAAATATATAAAAAAAATATTTTTTTACCCCCTCTAGAACCCAATTTGTAGAGATTTGATTATAAGTGAAATACCAAATGAAATAGGTAATATAACACTAATACAACACTAATAATATATGAATTATTATAGTTAAGTAGTAACGAAAATGTTTAAGATAGAATATTTATTACCAATAGTAACTCACGTGTATATCAAACTTATACCCACCATAATCAAAATTTACAACCGAAGGAAATCCGTTTGTGTTTGAATAGATTTGTCCAGAAACACCACCCATTAAACTATATCCACCAAAGATGGTGTCATAATTATATAAAACAACCTGAATGGTTTCATATGGACTACCAAGTGAATAATTGATAGAGTTAAAAGGATAATTTGTAGTAGAAATTGCGTTCTCGTAATAAGTGCTTGTGGAGTACAAAAGACTACCTGACGAATTCCATAATTCAAGTGTTATGTCAGCTCCCGTGCCATTTGTATCCCAACTTCCTCCGGTTTCATCCCAAGCAGGAAATTGATCGACAACGATTTTATCTATTCGAACCAAGCTTGGAGTAATTTGATCATTACAACCAACACCCTCATAACCTTCAGGGCAATAAGTACAAGAACCATCACTTATTGTTGCATCAGGATCAAAGTTTACGGCTGTATAGTCCATACAACCACTTACATCTTTATTACAAGACGACTCAAAACCAACAAAAGTGATTAATAGGAGTAAATAAAAGTAATTCTTCATACCGTAAATAATTTCGATCAATATAGTAAAATCTAATATAATCATACCACAACCGTGGATATGTTTGGAGTTGTTATTTGACTTCAACCAATTCACTTCTTAAAACAACCTTTTTGTAATAAGCTCGACCAGTCTCATTTAAATACTTGATTTTGACATAATCATCAGGCATGACTTCTAAAATTTTACAGAAGGCGCCATTGTAATATAATCCTGGCGACTTACTTTTAAGACTATGATCTTCGTTATTAGTTAACTCCGTGGTTATTTTCCATTCGTGTGTTGTTTCATGAAAAATCAATTGTGATTTATTAACAGTAAACTTGTTATATGCTCGACCAGTTTCGTTCAGACATTTAATCATCACATCAGTTATCGAAATTTCTTTATCAATCAAGCAATAATTTCCATTATAATACATACCCGGTTTCATATTTTCTGAAATAAATTCATCAGCTTTTATAGATGAAATCTCATTTTTAGAACTTAAATCAACGTCATTATAAATAGAAGATTGATTTTTTTCAATAACGTCTATTTTTGAGTTAGTTTTAATGTTTTTATCCCCAACAACCAGAGCATGAAAAACAGTCCCGGATTCTATAATAGCGGCTTTCCCCTTAATCAATAATAGTGGAGCGGCTACAACTACCGCCGCAGCAACAGCTACAGCTGTTCTGTTTTCCCCTTCAGAATCATATTTTAAACTGAGAGGTACAGACTGGCCGTCATAGGCTTTTACGAAATCTACATTGAAGCCAATCTTTCCCTTTGTACCAGCAGCCTTTCTATTGACTGATTTTGTAACAGTTGCATTTAATAAAGTACCTTGTTTTATTAAAACATAACCATCTATATCTGTTACATCTGCTTGAACAGTCATCGTAATTATTTCACCGGCATTTACTTTTCTTCCAAATTTACTGTCGGATGAAATTGTTTCATTCATTTGTAAAGGGACCCTTGTCCCAGCAGAGAGGAGCTTTTTATTGTTTAATAGACTATTCTTATTGTTTTCAAATATCATTCTCTCTCCATTCTCAAATGTTACAAGTAAAACGTTATCTAAACTTAGACTGAAAAGAACGGATAATCCAGTTTTTTGGTATTTTAATTCAGTATCTGAAATCTCCGTTATTTTGACTTTCAGCTCTGACCCATCCCTTTTGATAATAGAGTCTTGAGCATTAGCAGAAAGACCTAATGTAATTATGATAAAGAGTAGCCAAATAGTTTTATGTGTAAAGATTTTCATTTGTCAGGAATAGATTTTAATAGTTTAACTCAAATCTAATAAAAAACATCAGAACATCCTTACATTAGTAATTTCAGATTCAAAATTTATGTTGATTTACTTTATGTAATACCCCCTCTAGAACTCTATTTATAGTGATTTGATTATAAATGAAATACGTAATTAAGTAGGTGAGGGGACACTAATTTGACACTAGTATTTAGTCTATTTGTAAGGGTCTAATTTCTATTTTAATAAGTCATCGCATTCTAAAACTATAACGATGAACCTATTTGTTGTTGAGTTTGTAAATCGTTAGTAGATTGAGACTCTATATTAGTAAATATATTGATGAAGGAATAATTGTGCTTGTTAAATTAATCTATGCTTGTAAGTATTTAAAGAGTTCTATATAATGTACTAAAATCTATGCTATACATTTCGTAGCTGATAGTTGTATAATTACCTTCTTTAGTCTCTTAATGTAGATGTTTTTTAATTTTTAGTATAGTTTAATAGCTTCATAGCTAAGTATTTCCACATAAGATCTCTGTCATTTGATATTTTCACCCCCATGTATTCGAGGAAGTCTATTCCAGATTTATTTAAGGTTGGATTCCCTTTCTCAATACATTTTCTAAAGTTTTCAAAGAATTTATCATCTTTACAATTGAACATATAATCCATGTATGGAGCATACAGTCCAAATTCTTTGGGTTGATGATTAAGTTTTTCTATGAAGGCATCGTAAGGTTTGAAGTCGCCAGTTTTACTAGCAGATTTACCAAAAAGAATTTCTCCATATTTTATGACAAATTTTTTCATCACATAAGTTTTGTAGAATGAGGTGTTGATAATATGCCCCGCACTATTTTTTATCTTTTTAGATTTTTGGATACAGTTTAAGTATAAAATAGATTCGATATATAAAAATGCTTTTAGCTCTTCTTTTAGCCTTTTAATTTTTAAATTATTTATAATTATCTCGCATAGAGAATCAATTCTTTCAGATGAAAATAAGAAGCTTTTTTTGTTTTTTATATTCGAAATATACTCGTTGTTTAGTTCGAATACCAGGCAGTCTTCAACAATGTTATTTGAGGTTAGAACAGCATAATAATTTTTTTTATCAAAGCCTTGTCTTTCCCTCCTTTCTAAGTCAATTTTTTCAAAAAAATAATTTAATCGGTCTTTTACATCATCATTTTCTGATGTCGGCCTTTCAGAAATCATTTTAACATCATCATTCTCTCTATATGCTAGCTCTCCATCTTTAAAAAACCATTCAGGAATTGGGCAAGGAGCAATTCGTGTCATTAATTCTTTTGGCAATAGTATTTTGGGGATTTGTTCTATGTCTTGATAAATTTTATCACCAGAATTTGTTTCTGAGAGGATTTCGATCAGAATTTTATCAATATTAAATTGATTTTTGTGATTGAAATTAAACGTTTGCTTTCCAATCATTTGATTGTAGTCTGAAAATATCATAGTACTGGAGATAAGTCTGAGGGAGCAACAATGGTAATGCCATAAATTCTTTTGTTGTACTTTTCACTCGCCCTTTGGTTATATTTTTGTTGACTGTTCGTAGAATAAAATACAGTAAGATGTCCATTGCGGAAGAATGAAAATTCAGATTTCATTTCCTTACTAATTTCTGAAAATGTGAAAAAATTTCTGAATTTGGGTTTAATTACAGATGTTTTCCCCTCGGGTGTTGTTATGTAAGCATAATCACCAGACATCGAAAGAGGCTCAGGTGAAAATCCAGTAGTTTTTCTGTAAAACATATTTAACTGGTAATTTTTTGTAAATTTCGTCTTCACCAAATTAGTCTAATTTTATTTAATCGTTTCTATTTTTAAAAATTGAATTACTTATTATTAATTAAATAGTTAAAAAAATGAACTATGACATCATAGGAGATATTCATGGACATGCCGATAAATTAAAAGAACTTCTTCATAAATTAGGGTATCAATTAGAAGATGGAGTTTACCTTCATGCTGAAGGCCGAAAAGTAATATTTCTAGGAGACTTTATTGATCGAGGCCCAAAAATAAGAGAGGTGTTGCATATTGCTAAAAATATGTGCGATAGTGGGAATGCAATGGCAATAATGGGTAATCATGAATTTAATGCCATTACTTTTCATACCAAAAATAAAAATGAAGGTGGCTTTTACCGACAGCACAACTTTTCTAAAATCAAACAGCATTACGCTACATTAGATCAGTTCAATAAATACCCTGAAGAATGGGCTTTGTTTTTAGAGTGGTTTAAAAGATTACCTATGTATATAGAATTAGACGATTTTAGGGCAGTACACGCCTGTTGGGACTCTATTCACATAAAGTGGCTTTCTAATAACTTTAAGGGCTTTACCAATGAGTTTATTGCTAATGCAACAAATACAAACCATGCGGCGTATTTAGTTATTGAAGAGCTCTTAAAAGGCAAAGAAAGTTTGTTGGAAAATGGATTTTCATTTAAAGATAAGGATGGTACAGAACGATTTAATTGCCGTGTAAAATGGTGGCAACCTGTAGATCAGAGAAAATATTTTAAAGATATTATGATGGAATGTCCTTCTGAATTAAAGGAAAGAGAACTTACACACAACAAGCACTACAGTTATAAAGAAGAGAAACCCGTTTTTTTTGGTCATTACTGGTTAAAAGGCACTCCATTTATAGAAAACCCAAAGGCAATTTGTTTGGATTACAGTATTGCTAGAGGTGGGGTGTTGGTAGCTTATCAATCGGAGTATTTATTTACCAAAAATCCATCTAATGGATTTGTGTTTACCTAATATATCCCTCATCTAGAACCCTATTTGTAGTGATTTGATTATAAATGAAATACATAATTAAGTAGGTAAGGGGACACTGAATTGACACCGCTATAAAACTGTTTATTACTTCTGAAAATTTTTATAAGAGTAGTATTAACTAATGTTAAATTTAATAGTGTCACTAATTAATTTTATCATTGATTCTTTAGGTGTTGATACTTTAAGATCAAATAATATAAAGACCAGATAAACTTATATCATATCAGCTTATTTATTTCAGATCTAATATTTGTGGTCATAATATGATAAACTTACATCACATTATATTATAATTTTATACTTTAATCTAATGCTTTATGAATTGCTAGGGCAATTTTATTTGCCATCATTGGAGGAACTGCATTACCGATCATTTTATACTTTAACTGATGATCTTTGTTTTAGCTTCAATAAATTTCTCTTCGAAAAAACTACGTCTCTCATTTTTAAGTTTTTTCCAAGAATTAACGTCTGAAAATTCATCAAACATTTTTTGAGATACATGAGAATATTTTTCAATTTGCTGTATTAGCCAAGGATCATCAATACTTTTTAGTGTTTTGTTTGTTTTTTTGATATTATCCCTTGAAGGTAATGGGCAAAGATTAAATAAAGAGTTTTTGATGTTTTGTGCATTTGGAATACTACCATTACCATCGAATAAACTTTGAGGTAAAATATGATCTACATCTATTTTGGAGTTCTCAGGCCCCATTAAACTATGTATACAATAAGAATGATAAACCAATGTCTTTGCTATTGAGAATGAAATATCATCGTCTTCGATTTTTTGATTATCGTTAATAGTCTTTATTAAATTCAGCCAATTATCATCATCTATTGGTAAATACTTATCGGGTAAATTAGGGAATTCGTTAATGTTCTTACTTATTTTTGAATCACTTGATCCTCTCCATTTTTGAGATACATATTCGTAAACAGACTTATCTGCTAGAATGATGGCGTTATTAATAAAAACTTTTGTCTTGGTCGAGTTACCAATAGGAAGACCCTTTCGTATGAAATCATTATAGGTTGCGAATAAAAAGTTTAAAGCAATTGCATCACTAGTTAAGTTTAAAAAAGTTTGTTGCCAAGTATTCAGAAATTGAAAATATGGAGAGTTGCTTAATACTTTACCCATAATGTTCATTTCATCAATAAGTTTATCTATATCTGACTCCCAATTAATGTTTTTGTCAGTTGAAAGCTTGTCAACATCTTCTTTTTTAATCCCCTTTCTATAGAGTCCACTTAGAATTTTAAATCCAAGTGTAAGCTTTTTTTCTAGCTCATTGTTTTTACCGTAAGCTAGTTTTGGAAATAAAAACGAAAGATTGTTCAACCTATCGTATAATGTCGCTGGGTAATCCCACCTAACAGTATTTTCAACTTGTGTATTTATCGCTGCATAAAGAGGCTCTCGAAATTTTTCTAAGTCTTTTGAAGGTTTTTTTATCGGTATGTTCCAAGCAGGTTTAGCAGATAGGATCTCAACTGCTGACAACTTAGCACCTTCTTTATTGATGAGCATAAAAATCATTTGAGAGTCTGTCGCGGTAATATTTTCAGTTTCAATAATGCCAATTATAGACTCTTTAAGTCTGTTTTTTATAATTTTAATTACCTTTATTGAATTCTCAATATCCTCCCAATTTTGACTAATTGACTTATCTAGCCTACTTATTTGTTTGCTGTCTAAATTGTGTCTGAGTTTGTAATATTCCAGCAGAGATTTTGAGTTCATTTCATAGACCCCATTATCAAATAAATAAGTCAAATACTCCTTAATAAAAGTAGTTAACTTTTGTCCTGAAAGAGATTTGTTACCATCAACTGAATAGGATAAAGTATTGATAGTTTTTCTAAAATCAAAAGGAGAGGAGAAACCAGATTTGATATTACTTTTTGTATGAACTGTTTTGATGATAAATAATAGTTCATCTAGGTTACCCCAAATACTATCATTATACTCTTCATTATCAGTAACCAGAATTTCGTCTTCTAGATTATTATCAAACTCTTCTTCTGAGAAATCCTCATCTATATCATCTTCTGTTAGGGGATTTTTTTTTCTTGTTTTATATGTTTTACCATCAAAAAAGAACTCTGAATCACCTGCGTTGATTGCTTTTAACCTAGCCTCCTCAAAACCTTCTTCATCTGAATCATTCAGATATTCTTCAATTTTCTTCCAAAATTTCTTTGTAATATCTTGCTTTTGATCTGAATTTGTAAGTCTGAAAAACTTTTTAGACCAGTCATAAATGTTTTCGGGATTTTGAGACATTAGTAATAACGCATTTCTACGTTGTCTTCCATCTAATAACCATCTTGTTACGCGACTACCCCATACTTGTTTGTTGATGATAGTAACACCGATAGGGTAAGTTTTGAATACACTTATAGCAAGCTTTATGTTCTTGTCAGCTTTCCATGTTTGTTTCCTTTGAAACCTAGGGAATCTTATACTATGGTCATCTATGAATGAGCCAATATTTTCTGGTCTTACTTGATACATTTCTTTTTTTTACTAATATAAAGATAAGTGTGATGTAATTGTTTTATCGACATTAAATTTTATGTAAATAAATTAAAAATCATTAAAACAACTTTTCATTTCTGATCAAAAGTATAAAACTACGATAAACTTATATCAAATCCCATGATAGATCATTAAGTTATATTAACTAGGTGTAAAATAGTATAAAGTCTTAGTGTAATTTATATCATAAATTCAAAAAGTTATTTTAAAATTTTATCAGTTATTTATAACTATCATGAACTTACAATAGAAACCATTATTTAAAACAAAGTATGTTTTATATGTATACTAGAAGCGTTCAAATATTTTGGTTATATATCTCTTTAATAGATCAGTAAAAAGGATAATAATTTAATTGAGATTAATCCTATTTAAATGCAGTATTTTATAAGTTTACAATCCAATAATCTTGCAGGATTATTTGGGTCTTTTACTCTTATATCTTTAATAATAAAACCTTGTGCTTTTATTTCTTTAATTTTTGTTCTACTGTTTTTAG
>Ga0206679_10004360_pt1 | contig 10600 bp, 7 predicted proteins | sample M110012015metaG_FD_155464 | JGI IMG/M metagenome (GOLD analysis project Ga0206679, IMG submission 155464) | Ammonia-oxidizing marine archaeal communities from Monterey Bay, California, United States - M1 100m 12015 | ecosystem: Environmental > Aquatic > Marine > Intertidal zone | place: USA... | reverse complement strand
TGCGCTGATCTTTATGCTGTTCACCATGGCCAATGTTGGGCTGCCGGGCACGTCTGGTTTTGTTGGTGAATTCCTGACGCTGATGGCGGTATTTCAAGTTAACACATGGGTGGCGGCGGTGGCCACGACTGGCGTGATCCTGTCCGCTGGGTATGCGCTGTGGCTGTACCGCCGGGTTGTTATGGGCGATCTAATCAAGGAAAGCCTGAAGTCCATCACCGACATGAGCAGTCGAGAGCGTGCCATCTTTGCGCCGCTGGTGGTGATGACGATCCTCTTAGGCGTTTACCCTGCGCTGATCCTTGACATGATCGGGCCATCCGTGGCCGCCCTTGTGACGCAATATGATACGGCTTTGGCCGCGGCAGAGGCCGCGACCAAGCTGGTTTCAAACTGAGGACCTGAGTTATGGCTGCTGATCTGATAATCATTCTGCCCGAAATTCTGCTTGCGGTCTTTGCGATGCTTGGGCTGCTGGGTGCCGTCTATACCGTCAAAGACGGTTTGGCCTCTGCTATTCTTTGGGCGACGGCTGCCGTGTTCACAGCGCTCGCCGCGTGGATTGGCGTAACGGGGTCAGGCACAAATGTAGCCTTTGGTGGTATGTTTGTGGATGATGGATTTTCGCGCTTTGCCAAAGTGGTTATTCTGCTGTCTGCTGCGAGCGTCCTGCTGATGAGCGAAGGCTACATGCGGGCCAAGGGTCTTTTACGATTTGAATACCCGATGCTTGTTGTGTTGAGCGTCGTTGGCATGATGATGATGGTATCGGCAGGCGACCTGATGGCGCTGTACATGGGGTTGGAGCTGCAGTCTCTGGCGCTTTACGTGGTGGCTTCGCTGCGCCGCGACAGTGTAAAATCAACCGAAGCGGGCTTGAAATATTTCGTTCTGGGGGCACTTTCGTCGGGCTTGCTGCTGTACGGCGCATCGCTGGTCTATGGGTCTACAGGCACAACCCTGTTTTCCGGCATCGTACAAGTTGCGCAAGACGACATGTCGCTGGGGCTGCTCTTTGGTCTCGTGTTCCTGATGTCTGGCTTTGCTTTCAAAGTCTCTGCTGTTCCGTTCCACATGTGGACACCGGATGTCTACGAAGGGTCGCCAACCCCTGTGACAGCATTTTTCGCGACGGCCCCCAAGGTCGCCGCGATGGGGCTTTTTGCCCGCGTAATGCATGACGCCTTTGGTGGAGTGGTCGCAGATTGGCAGCAGATCATGGCCCTTTTGTCGGTGTTGTCGATGTTTCTTGGCGCATTTGCTGCGATCGGCCAAAGCAATATCAAGCGGCTGATGGCGTTTTCATCGATTGCGCATATGGGATATGCTTTGATGGGTCTTGCTGCGGGCACTGTTCTGGGTGTTCAGGCGATGCTGATCTACATGGCGATTTACGTCACAATGAATGTCGGAACCTTTGCGTTTATTCTGATGATGGAGAAAGATGGCCAGCCGGTCACAGAAATTGCTTCGTTGAACATGTTTTCCAAATCTGAGCCGGGCAAAGCTCTGGCAATGTTGGTGCTGCTTTTTTCGCTCGCGGGTGTACCGCCCTTTTTGGGCTTTTTTGGCAAGCTTTATGTGTTGCGAGCGGCGTTTGAGGGTGGATTGGCATGGCTCGCCGTTGCTGGTGTCATCGCCTCGGTGATCGGTGCATACTATTATCTGCGCATTGTGTTCCTTATGTATTTCGGTGATTCGTCCAAAGAAGGGTTGAACGGTGGCAAGTCACCTGTGCTCTGGACGTTCCTGATGGCTTCGGCGGTGATCATGGTTGTTGGCGTTGTGAACATGTTCGGAGTTGAGGGTATGGCCGCAATGGCGGCAGCGACGCTTGTGAACTGATAGTTTATGGCGACCCCTTTGGAACATCAAAGATGATATCTGATTGGCCCTCGGGTTACGGTCGTCGGATATTGGCAGAGGTCGATTCTACCCTTAGCGAAGCTGCTCGCATTGCATCGGCTCTAGCAGGACCGGAATGGATATTAGCGCATCGGCAAACGGCAGCGCGAGGTCGCCGGGGGCGCGGGTGGGCCATGCCCGAGGGCAATTTTGCCGCAACTCTGGTGATGCCATTGGACGAACAGCCGGGGCAAGCGGCCTTACGATCTTTTGTGGCATCGCTTGCATTGCGGGACGCTTTTGTCGCGGTTTCTGGCAGAGAGGCCGCCTTTGCGCTCAAGTGGCCCAATGACGTTCTGCTGCGCGGGGACAAGGTTGCCGGGATATTGCTGGAGAGCGTCAGTGCAGGAGCAGGCGTGACGCATTTGTCCATAGGCATCGGTGTAAACCTTGCTAAAGCCCCAAAGCCTGCGATGGTCGAGCCGGATGCCGTACGCCCTGTCGCGCTAAAGGCTGCCCTGGGCGTTGATGTCACGCCAGAAGCCTTCCTGGGTCACTTGGCCCGCGCCTATGCACGGCTCGAAGAGCAATTTCGCGTCTATGGCTTTGCCCCCATCCGCACCGAATGGTTAGCCCATGCTGCACGGCTGGGGCAGCCCATTAAAGCCCGAACGACGCGCGAGACATACTACGGAACCTTTGCTGAGGTGGACGGCGACGGCCAACTTGTTCTAGAGACATCCCAGGGCCGGATATCTATCCCGGCAGGCGACGTCTATTTCTAAGGAGGGCGCGCATATGCTCCTAGCCATCGACTGCGGCAACACGAACACGGTATTCTCTATCTGGGACGACGAGCAGTTCGTCGGTACTTGGCGCACGTCGACCGAGTGGCAGCGCACAGCGGATCAGTATTACGTTTGGCTGTCCACGCTGATGCGGTTCCAGAATATTCAGGTCAAGATAACAGACGTGATCGTATCGTCGACCGTCCCGCGTGTGGTTTTTAACCTTCGGGTTCTATGTGACCGATATTTTGATTGCCGTCCCTATGTGGTTGGCAAAGCAGATTGCCTTTTGCCTAAACTGCCGCGTGTTGATGTGGGCACGCAGATCGGGCCTGACCGATTGGTCAACACGGCCGGAGCTTATGACCTTTGGGGAGGGGATTTAGTAGTTGTCGATTTTGGGACAGCCACGACCTTTGATGTTGTGGACCATGACGGGGCCTATATCGGCGGTGTCATCGCGCCGGGCGTTAATCTGAGTCTTGAGGCACTGCACAGTGCCGCAGCCGCTCTGCCGCATGTGGACATCTCAAAACCACAGTCTGTTGTTGGCACCAACACGGTTGCATGTATGCAATCTGGCGTCTTTTGGGGTTACGTGGGCCTTGTCCGTGAGATATGTGCCCGAATTAAGGCGGAGCGCGACCGCGACATGCGCGTAATCTCTACGGGTGGGCTGGCACCTTTGTTTCAGCAGGCCGAGAGACTTTTTGACGATTACAAAGAAGATTTGACGATGCACGGCCTGACGGTCATTCATCGCTTTAACAAGGAAAATAACTGATAAAATGAGCAGTGAACGATTGATCTACCTGCCCCTTGGGGGAGCGGGCGAAATCGGCATGAACGCATATGTTTATGGCTATGGTGAACCTGAAAACGAGCGGCTGATCGTTGTGGATCTTGGTGTGACCTTCCCCGACATGGATGGCAGCCCGGGCGTTGACTTGATCCTGCCCGACATCACGTGGTTGGCCGAACGCAAGGATCGAATTGACGGGGTGTTCATCACTCACGCACACGAAGATCATGTAGGCGCCGTTTCCCACACCTATGAACAGCTGGGTGCGCCGGTTTTTGCGCGCCCCTTTACTGCCAATATCGCGCGGCGCAAGCTGGATGAATATGGGCATGGGCCAGATGCTGTGACCATTGCAGGCACGTGGCCTGAAACCGTCGCGGTTGGGCCATTTACCGTGGGGTTTTTGCCCATGTCGCATTCTATCCCCGAAAGTGCCGCCTTGATCATCGACAGCCCCGCCGGTCGTGTGATCCATTCGGGCGACTTCAAATTGGACGAGACGCCATTGGTTGGAGAGCCTTTTGATCCAAATCTTTGGGCTGAGGTGAGCAAAGATGGCGTTCGGGCTTTGGTTTGTGACAGCACAAATATTTTCTCTCCGAGTGCTGGTAAGTCAGAGGCTAGCGTGGGGCCAGAGATCGAAAAGCTGGTGCGCGGGCATGCTGATGGCATCGTGGTGGCGACAACTTTTGCATCGAACGTGGCACGGGTCAAAACATTGGCCGAGGCAGGCACGCGGGCAGGGCGCTCTATCGTTTTGCTGGGACGAGCGATGCGGCGGATGATTGAGGCGTCGATTGAGACAGGCGTTCTCAAGGATTTTCCCACTGTGGTCAGCCCTGAAGACGCCCGCAGTATTCCGCGTGAAAACCTGATGTTGCTCGTTACTGGCAGTCAAGGCGAACGTCGTGCGGCCTCTGCGCAGTTGGCAAATGGGAAATACATGGGGCTTGAGCTGAAAGAAGGGGACCTGTTTTTGTTCTCTTCCAAGACGATTCCAGGCAATGAACGCGGCGTCATCCGCATCATGAATCAGCTTAGTGAAAAGGGCGTTGATGTCGTGGACGATTCCAGTGGGCTTTACCACGTGTCGGGCCACGCAAACCGTCCTGATATTGAACGACTGCAAGACATTGTTGACCCGCAGATCGTCGTGCCCATGCACGGCGAACACAGGCATTTGCGCGCGCATGTCAAACTGGCAGAAATGCGGGGTCGTGCCGGGGTGCTCGCGGTTAATGGCATGATGATCGATTTGTCTGGTAATGCGCCAAAAGTGATCGAATATGTCGAGACAGGTCGCACTTACCTTGACGGATCTGTGCAGATTGGTGCGCTAGACGGCATCGTGCGCGACCGGATTCGCATGGCGCTGAATGGTCATGTGCTTGTGACACTGATCCTTGATGAACAGGACGAACCGCTTGGCGAACCATGGTGTGAAATTATGGGTCTGGCCGAAACAGGACGTTCGAAGGGTGCACTGGTTGAGATTTTGGAAGAGGATTTGAGTCAGTTCTTAGGCCGCGCGGATGCCAAAACTTTGCGTGATGACAGCGCCTTAGAAGAGGCGCTGCGTCGGATTGTGCGCAAGACGGGTCAGGATGAAATCGGCAAGAAACCTGAGGTGTCAGTTGTAATTAGTCGGATGCACTGACACAAAAAAAGGCGGGCTTTTATTGCAACCCGCCTTTTTTTCGCTCTATGCCAGCCTTAACCGGCGCGTCGTTCATCAAAGCTCAGTTCAATAAAGCTAGGTGTATGATCGCCAAGACCCACAACCCGATTGCCAGTGCGGTCATCGCGGTTCGATGATCGGCCGCGACTGGACGATGATCTGTTTTGTGCCAGTGTGGGCTTGGGCTGCTCAGCAATGGTGTCCACCGGTTGTTCGACGGTTTCAACTGGAGCGCTGCCTGTTTTAGTTGAGCGAGTTGTGCGTGGCGCGCGCTTTGCTTTTGGCGTGTCTTCGGCGGCATCCTTAGGGCCGTTTTTGTTTTCTGATTTTACTGTCCCAAGTGGGTTTTCTATACGAGGGATTTCTTTTTGAATGAGCTTTTCGATGTCGTCAAAATTGCGCTCGTCCCGGGGCACGCATATCATTATCGCTTTGCCATTCCGGCCCGCACGTCCAGTTCGGCCAATCCGGTGCACATAGTCTTCGGCGTGACCCGGTACGTCAAAGTTAAACACATGACTTACAGCCGGCACATCCAGCCCGCGTGCGGCCACATCCGACGCGACTAGGAAACGCAGACTGCCTGCGCGGAAACCATCAAGCGTGCGGGTCCTGTGACTTTGGTCTAGGTCGCCATGTATCGGTGCGGCGTCATATCCATATTTTGTCAGCGATTTTGCAACGATATCAACGTCGGTCTTTCGGTTACAAAAGATAATGGCGTTTGAACATGTCTCACCTTCAGCGTCGATCAGCATGCGCAGCGCTTTGCGCTTTTCCGATGCTTCGCGATCTTTGCGCGATCCTTTGAACATGACTACGCACTGTTCGATTGTCTCTGAAGCAGTTGCCTGACGGGCAACTTCTATCCGTTCGGGGTTGCTCAGGAATGTGTTGGTGATCCGTTCAATTTCTGGTGCCATGGTCGCGGAAAAGAACAGTGTTTGGCGGGTAAAGGGTGTCAGGCCGAAAATACGTTCGATATCAGGAATAAAGCCCATATCGAGCATTCGGTCCGCCTCGTCTACGACCATAACTTTGACGTCATTTAGGATTAATTTGCCGCGTTCGAAGTGATCAAGCAGGCGACCGGGTGTCGCAATCAGCACGTCGACGCCTTTGTCGATCAAAATATCCTGCTCTTTGAAAGAGACGCCGCCGATCAAAAGCGCCTTGCTGAGCTTCACATGCTTGGCATAGGTGTCAAAATTCTCGGCCACCTGTGCGGCCAATTCCCGGGTTGGGCACAGCACGAGGCTGCGCGGCATCCGCGCGCGCGCCCGGCCTCTGGCGAGCATGGTGATGAGGGGAAGGGTAAAGCTGGCGGTCTTGCCGGTGCCCGTCTGGGCGATCCCCAAAACGTCACGACCCTCAAGTGCCGGAGGAATCGCACCAGCCTGAATTGGAGTGGGCGTCTCGTAGCCGGCTTCGTCAATGGCTTTGAGAACCTTGGTGTTTAGATTTAGATCAGAAAATTTTGTCATGTATGTCCGTAAGTTACGGACACTAACTTGGCCCGTGGCGTATGTTGATGTCGGCCCGATTGGCCCTAACGGGGGACAAGGCCCCGACATGCTGCGCGTGCATACCAAAGGCGCGTCACCGCGTCAAACGTCAGCATCAGGGAAGTGTTTGCGCGCAATAGTCGCAAGGTCTAAGTCAACGATGCGCAAAAGACCGTGCGCGTCCAGCCGCGCACGCATTGTGGGACTGTCGCGGACCACCTCATCATAGAACTGCCGCAGACCCGCATCCCCCGCAACCGTATGGAGAAGGGATAACAGATCATGCAAGGACATGCCGCCCTGTTGCGCAGGCGCTGCAGCCGGCAATTCGGCCCGGTATGATCCGTGCTTAAACCGATCGTAAAATGCGGCACGCCACGCGTCCCAGGAAGGTGCATGGCAATGCGCAAGATCCATCGACCCCAGTTCAACAGCCTCTTGCAATGTCGCATCGTTCTGGAACGCATTGTGTATTTGCAGCTTAATGTTGGGCAATCCTGTGCGAACAAAAAGCTTCCCCGCAAGATGGCTGAGAAACCCACCGCGGATATATCTTCCGAACGTCGGGTATATTTGTTCGACCGTCGCGCGTCGCGTGGCATCTGCCGGGATAAATGCTTTGCACGCGTTTTCACTGTCGCCCAGCTTTTCCATCGGACGCACACGGGCGGACATCTGACAGGGCCCCAGAGCGCCCAGACACTTTGCGACGCTGCGCTCTGAGACCAGGAATTCATCGACGTCCATGTGGATCAGCCAATCAACCTCTGCGCGACGGTTATAGGCATGGGCTGCGTTATAGCTTTGACGAACCTGGTGCCGGTTCGGCCGTTTTTTGCCAAGCTTTTTCCAATGCGCCTAGTCGCAGATCTGCACCCGGACTTTCGGATGCGCCTTCAGATGCGCATAGGCGACCGGATTGGCCGCGTCGATGTACAGGTACAGCCTGTGCGCACCTTGTTCCAGATGATAGGCCGCAAAACGCAGGATGTCGGGCGCGGGCGCACGGATCGTGGCAGAAAGACCCCAGATGTTCAAGGATCAGGTCCCCAGTGGATCAAAATGTCGTTCGACTGTCTCATCAAAATCCGGCTCCTTTTGGGCGTAGCATGTCAGGGACGGCGGGCAGGTCAAGCTGTTCGGTGCCTTGCAGGGACATCATGACTGGAGCGTGCCGCGCTGCGCTTACGCATGGCTGCTATGCCAGAGAATTGATGGGCCCGGTCGACCTGTCATTTCGACCCTGTCGGCGGCACTCTGAACGCTTGCGGGCGCAAGACTGGCCCAACACCCCCAGCGCGGCGCGGGCCGGTCCGGGTCACCGCAGGCAGGAACATGTCTCGCGCCTTGGCTCAGACCATCATTTCCTTGGTCGCGGTCAGCGTAATTTCGGGGTAATCGCGTGCGACGCGGTCTATATCCCATTGCAATCTGGTTAGATAAACAACATGTCCATCGTTATCGTGTGCAATGTGCTGCTTGTTTGAATCACTGAACTTTTCAACAGCGAGCTTGTCACCGCTGACCCATCTTGCGGAGGTAAACTGTGAGGCTCCAAACCGCACTGGCAAACCGTACTCAAGTTCGATCCGGCTGGCCAGCACTTCAAATTGTAACGCGCCCACGACGCCCACAATAAAACCAGAGCCGATATCGGGCTTGAACACTTTTGCTGCGCCCTCTTCGGCAAATTGCATCAGCGCTTTTTCCAGGTGCTTAGCCTTAAGTGGATCGCCCGCTCGAACCCCTTGCAGCAATTCCGGAGCAAAGGAGGGGATGCCGCTAACGCGCAGGGCCTCTCCTTCGGTCAGTGTGTCACCAATCCGCAATTGCCCGTGGTTTGGGATGCCGATAATGTCGCCGGCCCACGCCTCTTCGGCCAGTTCGCGATCAGACGCCAGAAACATCACCGGGTTTGAGATCGCCATCTGCTTTTTGGAACGCACATGGGTCAGCTTCATGCCGCGCTTGAAATGTCCCGACGCCATGCGAACAAAGGCGACGCGGTCGCGATGCTTTGGGTCCATGTTGGCCTGCACCTTGAAAACAAAGCCCGACACCTTTTTTTCCTCGGGTAAGATCTGGCGGGGCAGCGCGTTCTGGATCTGTGGTTGCGGACCATAACGCGCGATGCCTTCCATCAACTCTTTGACACCGAACGAGTTGATGGCAGATCCAAACCAGATTGGGGTCAACGACCCTTCGAGCATCGCAACGGGATCAAGTGGGGGCAGCAATTCACGCGCCATTTCAAGCTCTTCGCGAAGCTTTACCAGCTGATCTTGGGGAACATGCTCTGCCAGATTCGGATCATCTAGGCCATTAATCTCGATCGAAGTTGCGACCTTGTTTCGGTCAGCGCGGTCCATCAGTTCAAGCCGATCGCGCAGAATGTCATAACAACCGATAAAATCGCGCCCGGTGCCAATGGGCCAGCTGGCGGGTGTAACGTCGATTGCCAGGTTTTCTTGTATTTCATCGATAATTTCGAAAATATCTCTGCTTTCCCGATCCATTTTGTTACAAAAAGTCAGGATCGGAAGGTCGCGCAGGCGGCAGACCTCGAACAGTTTTTGCGTCTGGCTTTCGACGCCTTTGGCACCGTCAATCACCATGATTGCAGCATCCACGGCCGTTAGCGTGCGATAGGTGTCTTCGGAAAAGTCTGAGTGGCCCGGCGTGTCTACCAGATTGAACCGAAATTCCTTGTAATCAAACGACATTGCAGAAGCCGAAACAGAAATGCCGCGGTCTTTTTCCATTGCCATGAAGTCCGAGCGTGTGCGCCGCGCTTCGCCCTTGGCGCGGACTTGGCCGGCCATTTGGATCGCGCCGCCAAAAAGCAGGAATTTTTCGGTCAACGTGGTCTTGCCGGCATCGGGATGCGAGATGATCGCAAAGGTTCTTCGCCGCGCGATTTCAAAAGGGAGTTCGGGGCGGTTTTGCGAGGAATTCAACATAGCGCCGCATATAGAGCCCCCCCCGCGATGGCGCAAGGCGCGGTCGCTGTGTGCTAGTGTAGGGCTGATCCGATGACTGGCATTATCTGTCTTACATGCGCGGTAACGTTAGGCATGCAACCACGCGGGCAGTTCACTTTATCAAAGTTTGAAACGTTTGCGTGCTCATGCTTGGGTATATCGCAGCGCGGTTGTGCAATCTCGGGGGATCGTACCGATCGTATAGTGTTAGTGCGGTATTCGTGACCACTAGGCTTGTGGTGCGATGAAATGCCAGACGATTTCTTAAGGCACCAGTCGTTATGAATGATCTGGCTAAAGTGCGTCGTTCAGGGGCGAAGGGTGTCAAGGCTGGCGCTTGTCATGGTTTGTCAAAATGAAAGTCGCCTGAATCTGGTAAAAATGTTTCACCTGTTCGGCTATGGTTCAGCCTTTTGCTGGCACATTCCGGAACAGGCCGCTAGGTCTTGATGTGAGAAAACGCAGGAGTTGCAAAATGGATCTTGGAATTACAGGTAAACGAGCGGTTGTGTGTGCATCATCCAAAGGGCTCGGTTTGGGCTGTGCGGAAGCGTTGGCCGCAGAGGGCTGTGATCTGGTGATGAACGCGCGCGGCGCCGAGGCGCTTGAGGCTGCGGCGGATGCGATTCGAGCAGCCTACGGTGTGGATGTGGTCACAGTGGTTGCAGATGTTTCCACGACCGAAGGACAGGCAAAGCTGATCGCGGCTGCGGATGATTCTGATATCCTCGTGAACAACGCGGGTGGCCCGCCTCCGGGAATGTGGACGGATTGGGATCGCGACGATTTCATCAAGGCGTTGGATGCCAACATGCTGGCGCCGATTGCTCTGATCACGGCTTTGGTTCCTGGTATGATGGAGAGGGGTTGGGGCCGAGTGGTGAACATCACGTCACAATCGGTCAAGGCGCCAATCCCGGTTTTAGGGCTGTCGAATTCTGCACGTACGGGTCTGACAGGATATGTGGCTGGCACATCGCGCCAGGTCGCAGGATCAGGTG
>Ga0206679_10004354_pt1 | contig 10611 bp, 11 predicted proteins | sample M110012015metaG_FD_155464 | JGI IMG/M metagenome (GOLD analysis project Ga0206679, IMG submission 155464) | Ammonia-oxidizing marine archaeal communities from Monterey Bay, California, United States - M1 100m 12015 | ecosystem: Environmental > Aquatic > Marine > Intertidal zone | place: USA... | reverse complement strand
AAAGCTTAGGTGAAAATAAGTTCGTAGTTCAGAACAGATATAATAAACAAATAAAATGTACGCATGACGGACTTGCAATTGATGAAGATAAATTAACCATTCATGCAGCATATGGTACTAATGATCGAGTAAGATATGGCGGATTAGGTAGACCATTTTTTGTAGATTTCGGAGTAACTTACTCAACTTCTGCAATTGCAACTAAACAACTATTCGTAATCGATAGAGAAGTAGTTGAATCACAAGAAGATCCAATGAGCTATTTGAATATTGAACAGAGCGAAGTTGTATCAAAATCGATAACAGACGGTAAAATAAATTTCGGAATCGGATTAGATCAATCTATTGAGTATCTTGTGCCAACATATGATGATGATTCTTCACCAAATGTAATTTTATTGGGGATCAGCGTAGATAATCCTCGATTTTCGAACGGAGATGTAAGAAATCTAGTTATGACGTTAGATGTTTATCCTGACAGCCAACACGTCAAATTCGTTTGCGGAGTACCAGATTTTGATTCCAATTGGAATTTGAGAAATGAATGTAGAGTTGGAGAAACTACCGGAAATTTCAAATTTGAAGGATCTGAAGATGGACGTTATAAATTTACTTTAGACAGCGGAAGATCTAGTAATGAAGTATTAAACAATAGACTAGAACAATATTATATTTCAATGGTTGTGGACTCAGAAATATTGGGAAGATCGCTATATCAAGGAATATTTGTACAATCAGATTTATCTTATGATTTCGAAACTACAACAGATACTCAATTCAGAGTTGCGCCGACACCAATACCAAATTAGGCATAAGTAGCGTGATTTCATACATAACATATAAAAATAATGGGAAACTTCTAATCACATGATAAAGCAGATCAAATTCGCATTTTTTCTAGTTTTAATAATTCTATTTAGTGGATGTACTGATACTGGAACTGAAGATACTACATCTGCTACATCTGAAGGAATTTCATTTGATGTTTATGCGAATACACTTCAACCTCAGCAATATGAAGGACAAAGTTTTAACTTTCAAATTAAAGTAGAAAATAAAGGCGGTTATTCTGTTCCCACAGATCACATGAATTTATACCTCGAAGGGATTAATCCAATAACATATTCTCGTACACCTTCAGATTTCATAAAGAAAAACACTGTTGAGTTGACATCATTAGGTCTATTCGGAAATGATACTATCATCAGAGGGCAAGAAGTAGTATCCTTCAGTGATCTATGTTATATGAATGATTTAGAAACAAACCTTGATGTAGATTTATTCTTAAAATCATGTTATAGTTATGAGACAAATGCAAAAGTAAGTGCTTGTTTTGGAGAAGCATATTCTCAATTCAATGAAATTTGTACAGTAACTGAAGAAAAAGCTGTAACTAATACCGATGCACCAGTTAAAGTTACACAAATTTTAGAAAGTCCCGCAGGACAAGGTAAATATAGATTCATAATAAATGTTGAAAATCAGGGATCTGGGAAAGTATTTTCAAGATATTCATCAGCTGATATTTCTGATTCAATGAGCACTTGCCGAGATCTTGATCCGGGATTAGATAATATTGTCTCTGTTGAAAGTATAAGATTGGATGGTAATGAATTGATGAGTTCAGCGTTAGTTACAATTGAGCCAAATATCGTAGATGCAGTAGCAAATAAACCATATTTGAATTTAATAAACGGTAAGGGTCAATTTAGCATAATTGTTACAGATGAATCAGAAGGAGATTATGTCGGCACATTAGAAGTAGTACTAGGTTATGGATATTCAGATACAAAAGTTCGTAGCACAGAACTAGTTTCATTACCTAATGTAGAACCTGATTGTACGAATTAGTAATGAAATTAAAACATATTTTTTCAGTATTAGCGATAATTTTAGTTAGTGGATGCATCGGAGGAAGTCAAATAGCCTCAATATCGCCAGTTGTACAAGGTGATTCAGGATTAGATTTTACGATACAAAATGTTCCAGATTATCTTCAAAGCGGTTCAACTTTTTCATTTATTCTAGAAATAATAAATTATGGCGGTTATTCTGTACCTTCTGAACAGATTAATGTTAATTTGGCAAATACTAATTTTTTCGAATATTCTCAAGATACATTAACAAATGATATACCTTTGACTAAACGAACACAAGATCTGGATAGAGGAGGTATAGATTACCTTAGTTTTGATAATGTACTATTTAGTTTACCTGCATTGGCAGGAGATACAACCTCACTTTCATTAAATACGTGTTATTACTATCAAACAGAAGGATTAGTAGATATATGTGTTTCAGATGATAGTTATGGTGAGATCTGCAATGCTGTTGGAGAAAAAGAAGTATATTCTTCAGCTGCACCAGTCAAAATTTCAGAATTTAGCCAGTTGAATAGTTTAAAAGTCGGATCAGATATTAAATCAACAATTAGATTCAAAATAAATAAGATGGGATCGGGAACTGTTTCTTCAAAAGAAAATAATGATTTTGGTTGCTCAAGTGTAGACCTAGATCAGAGTTCAGTAAGAATCAACTCAATAAGAATTGGAAATATTGAATTTAATTCTGATGGTCAAACTTCAAATACAGTTTCACAGATTTGCGGCGGTAGTGAAATCATAAATTTCAATGATAAAGATGAGGCAACCGTAACTTGCAACATTATTACCTATCAAGGTTGGACAAGTGCGCTTGGAGAATTTGAAGAAAGATTAGTAATAACGTTAGGTTATATTAATAATGAGATAATTTCAAAAGAGTTATCAATTATTGGTTAAACTAAAAATTATGTATTCTATGGATAAATTGCCATCCTGTAATTTTTGTCAAGATTTAACTAAAAATCGAACACAAGTTGTTATTGGAGACGGAGAATTAAATCCCGATATAGTTTTTATCGGAGAAGCACCTGGAGCACAAGAAGATATCCAAGGAAAGCCCTTTGTTGGACGATCGGGAACTATTTTGCGAAATACGCTTGCTGAATTAAACATAAATAATTATTATATTACAAATTTAGTTAAATGTCGTCCACCGGGAAATCGTGATCCAACTGAATCTGAATCTAAAAATTGTTTTCCTTATTTAAAATTACAACTTAAAAAATTAAATCCAAAAATAATATGTACCCTCGGAAGACATTCAACCTCGAAAGTATTGGCTGCAAGCGGAAAAGAAATGAAAACTATTACTGATCAACGAGGATCAGAAGTAGATATAATAATTGACGGTAAAAAATATATTTTATTTCCAATGTATCATCCTGCAGCAACAATATATAACCAAAAACTAAAAAAAACGTTTATTTCAGATCTTAAAAAATTATCCAATATAGCTAGTATCTGAAGATTTACTATACATCCTTTTAACAGTTTTAGACAATACTTTCTTTTGATCTTCAATACTTTTCACTTTTTCTTTTTCTTCTCGTTTAATCTCATGATCTAAATCAGATAATTTTACATCAACTTCTAAAATATCTTTTAATGCTTTCAAAAGAGCCTTAGATTCTTTCAAACCGATATGAAATTGATGCCCAAAAGTTTCTACCAGAAGTGAAACTCCATACATATTTTTGAATTTACTTAGACCTAGTATCAATCCAGTTGCACCAATAATTGCATCCGCTTTCATTTTTTTGAAATTTACTCTAGTTGTTAGTTTCATAAATCTATCTCTGGCTTTTTCACTATTTGCAACACCATATACCTTTGGATTATTTGGTTCAGTTCCTAAACCAATTCCTCCCAAAGTTATTAATTCTCTACAACCGTGTTTATGTGCCAAATCAACAATTAAATTACTAAATTCATAACTAGATTCTTCATCAACCGGTTGTACATCCCCAGACAATAACATTAAATCACGATTTGCAAGTTTAACGCTATACAATGTAACTGAAGGCATTTCGATTATATTTCCGTCATTTACAAATACTGAATGAGGAAAACTCTTAGAATAGATTGTGTACATGATCTTATGATCTAATTGATCAATTAGAAAATCAACAGCGATTTTACCAACATTACCTATTCCTGGGAGACCTTCAATTAAAATTGGATTTTTTAATTTTACTGAAGAACCAATATTTGATTTAACTATCCATTTATCCATTATTTTATGTTTTTGATTGTTAAAGATCCAAGTTTTAGATGTTTAATTAATCTTGCCTCCAAATTAGTAATTATTTTCTGAGCAATTTTTCCATTTTCATGTTCCAAAATAAATCTATATTTCGGTGCACCGATGTATTTCACACTAAGACTACCACCTTCAGTTTTAACAAATTTAACTGAATCAGAAATACCTTTCTGTATTTTTTTTAATCCATTTGAATCCCTTGATTCCATTAATACATCAAATTTCAGAACAGTATTTTTTGGCTTTATTCTTCTAGCTATTGCACTAACTAATTTATCATTAGTTGATTTATCTAATTTTAATTCTTTAATTAATGAATTATCTCGAATAACTTCTTCAAAAAATGGATAAATTAAATTATATTTTTTTAATAAAGGAGCCCCAATTTTATTGAAAAGAAGATCATATTTTTTATCTGTTGATTTCGATAATTGCAAAATTATTTCATCAGCGATTTTTTCATTTTTAATTTCTTCTTCTTTAGTTCTTTTTTGACCTTCACCAACTTTTCTGAGAGATAATCCGATACCGCTTTTATCCGCAGAAATAACCTTACAAACAAATTTTCTTCCTAATTTGAATAAAACTCTTAATGTTCTGACTTGTTTTCGATGCATTTCGGAAGTGTATAAAATTCCAGTAATTTTTCTGTATTCTTCTAGATTAAGTTCAATTCGATGTTGAGAAATTTTCGATACTCTACCAATTACAAAATCTCCAACATCAGGTAAACCGTCTCTAAGATACATTGAATTTAATTAAGTTCCTTGATCACTTTCGCACCGATTATATTAATTTTTCCACCAGTGGATTGTGCAAGTCTTGCTTTGCATACCAAACAAACTAAATCCTTGCTTGAAGCTCTTTCAAAAAGAACTTGTTCGTTTTTACATTTTGAACATTTAACTTTCAAAAATTTGTTTTTAGTTTCATTTAATGACATTATACTAAATTAGCCTTCTTGAGTCGACTGAAAGCTTTTACATGAGATTTATTACAAACATCACAAGTATATACAAAAGTTTGTTTTGTGGTTTGTTTGTGTTTTGTAGCAGCTTTTGCCCGAGGCATACCTCCATATCCTGCCATAATCTTGAAAATTCTCCGAGCTCCACTATTCAATGCGTTTTTCTTTGTTTTCGGTCGAGCTTTGTTCTTCAATAGTTTCACTTTGTGCATTGTGTGTTTCTTGCACTGTTTTGCCGGACAAAACGTCCGTGTCTGTTTTGGAAATTTCATTTTGGTTATCTATATCCTCTGTAATCACTTCATTTTTAAATTCTTCGATAGGTTGTATTGAGTTAACCGAGTTACGGTGTTCTGGTTTTTCTAGACTAATTTTGTTTTGTGTGATTAGAATATCCAATATTTCAGTAGGTGCAGATACGTTATCTCCAATTTTGAATGGCCCCATTTTTTCCAAATTTGGACCATAAAATTCAGGGATATCTCCCTGGGCATAATATTTAAGATCGGTATCTTTTTTTTCAGCAGATTCAACTGGAGCAGTCAGTTCTTTTTCTGGCGCAACACCATCATTATCTATCGTTTCCAAAAATGATTTTCGAGAATGGCGCAATAATTTAATTAATTTATCATATAATTCTTCTTCAACAGCTAACATATTGCTAGTATCTCGCATAGAATCATCACTTCTGCTGTTGAATACTGCACGAGAAATTACTTTTCGTTCCCGACGTTCCAACAAATCTTTAACAATTCGTGTTGCATTAGATAATTCAACTTGAATTTTTGCACGGTTATGTGTAGAGAATAAATTCAAAGATTGATCCTGATTTTTAGTTTCACTATTTTTTTCTTCAAAATATTTCTTTATTTTTTTTAAATCATTTACTTTCAAAGATTGTAGATCTGATGAATATTGCTCATTCCTAAATAGTTCATAAATATCTTCATAAGTAAATGCATCACCCATAGTTATATGTCTGAGATCACTTTAAGTACATTCATATATTTCAGAATATTATTTAGATTTTATTGATGTATAGCTTAACGGATTTTTTATTTTTTTACATATATTGTCTGGAAAACAAACACCAATTTCCTGATAATGAGCCTTACAGTTCGGAGGAGGTACAATTTTGTGTTGTTTCTGATGCCAAGATAACTGAGATCTAACATATCCTTTTTTCAAAGGAGGCTTATTTTTATCATTCCATTCGTAAATTTTCGATTCAAGTTCTTTCCAATCCATGTCAAAATTTTTGTAAAAGTTAATTAGTGAAAATAATGCACGCTTACGGCCATCCTCCAATCCATTCAAAATCCTTTTCATACATGGCGGAAATAGATCTTCGTTCAAAGTTAATTTATCAAAATCATATTTTCGCTGTGTCGATTCTTCTTCATCTAAATTTATTCCCGTGAATAAATTCTTAGCTTCATTTTTTTCAGATTTTGACCTATCTAAGAAAGTCATAATTTCTTTAACATTTTCAGGTTTAGCATCATTAAATTCAAATTTTTCAATGTCTCTTTCATTTATTACAATTGATACCAAACCTTGTTTTTCATGAATACTATACGGACTCCGAATAAGATGTCTAGGACTGGCCATTGCCAAATCAATATCCATAAGTTTTAAAAAATTTATTTTACCTTTTTCAGTAATTTCATCCTTTGTTTTACCAGTTTTCCTCAAAATTTCACTTATATTTGATTCATAATATATTGGGTTAACTTCATTCAAATAATCGTTCAAATCCTTTTTAATTTTTTTCAAAATTTTTTCTAATAACAGTGGAAAAGTTTTTCTAATCTCTATTTTCCCACCAAAAATTTTTTCAGGAAAGGATTCTGAAGGAACCCCAATATGCCATCCTTTATTTCCTGAAAATTTTATTCCAATATTTTTTAATCCTTGACTTTTCAGATATTCAATAATTAATCTTGCAGTTTTCCTAGAATATTCAAACCAAGGACAATCAATATCAATAATTAAATCCCAACTTTCTCTTAATTCATTCATTAAATGTTCCGTACTATCTCCACTTAATCTTAATGGATTTGACCAATTTTCAACAGAAATATGAAATGAAGTTACTCCAGTTCTAGCAAAATCCGAAACATCTCTTGGAAATTGCAATACGTTTGGACGTTTTCCAAAATTACCCGATACTAGTCTAACTGCAACTTCCTTATTTTCTGCAGATTTTACAATTTCTAATCCAACTTCTTGTCGAGAATACCATTTAATGATATCAGATTGCTTCATAAATTTTTCACATAGTTAATAGTTATTAATTCTTCTCTAGTGAAAAAGCACTAAATTCATTCCCGCCAATGCGTCTTTCAGGAGGAATTAGTTTCAAACCCAATTTTCGATATACTGAACTTTCAATTTTAGTTTCAATTTGTTTATTTGTTTTTCTATCAAAAAGTCCCCATTCAGAAAGTTTATATCCGAGTTTAATTGCAATTCGTCTTAAAATAATATTATGTTCAACACTTCCGGTAAAATATTGTGCAGCTGTACTGTAAGATTTTAGAGGAACAACTCTCAAATCAATTTGTAAAGTTCCCTCAAATAATATTGAACTTTTAGTATTACCTTTAACAATAACTCGAGTAACACCTTCCATTATTACAAATTTATTCATAATTTCAATAGGTTTTGAAGATGCAACCAAAATATCGATATCGCCAACAGTTGATTTTTTTCGTCTCAATGAACCCATATATCCAATTCGTTCCACGGATTCGTTTTTTTTCAATTTATTTATAAAATATCGAGCAATAGGCAATGCTTCAGAATAAGTAATTCTGTCAATATTTTTCTTTTTACGATCAATATTTTTCAAAATTTCTTTTTCTAATTTTTCACCAAAACCCGGAATCTCTCGAAGTTTACCCGTCTTTGCAAATTTTTTCAATTTTGGAAGAGAATCAATTCCAAGTTCATGATAGAGTTGTTTAGCTCTTTTTGGTCCTACGCTTGGAATTTGCAAAATATCTAAAACACCTCGGGAAATTTCTTTAAGCAATGAGTTTAATTTATCAGATTTTCCTTTATTTTTTAACATATATTCGATATTGTGAGATATACCTTTTCCAACACCATCAATTTTCTGAAGTGAATCAATTCCACCTAATTTGTACAATTTTTTCAAGTCCTGAGATTCATCCTCTACTGAACGTGCTGCTCGTCGATACGCAATTGGCTCAAATCTTATGTCTTTAATAGCTAAAAGATTTGCAATTTGATACAATTTTTTCGCGATATCTTGGTTAGAAACCATACTTTTGTACCACATTTACAATTAATTAAGATTGCCCTAAAGCTTTTAAATTCAAAACATAATCAAAAATTATGAATCGAGTTGATTATCCCCACATCAGGGAATAATTTTTCTAGCTCGATTTCTCGTAAATCTTTTAAACGGAACAATTTAGAAGTAGATAGTGGAGAAGGTGGGGTAGCTTGGTTATCCTCTCTGTTTGTGGTGCGGAGGACCCGTGTTCAAATCACGGCCTTCTCCCTCTTATTTTTTCCCGAAAAGATATTTAAAAAAAAGAACCCAAATTTTAATAATTACGGAGGAATTAATATATCATGAAATTACAAACACCAAAGGGAACTTCAGATTATATTGGTGAACGTGCCAAAAAACTAAATAGAATTATCCGTGCATTTCAAGATAGTTTTGAATTATTCGGATTTAATCCAATTAAAACCCCAACTTTTGAATATTCTTCAATTTTGAAAGGTAAATATGGTACAGAAGAGAAATTAATCTATGAATTCAAAGATAAAGGTAATAGAGAACTTGCACTAAGGTATGATTTAACAGTTCCATTGGCTAGAGTTGTAGGAACCAATCAATTATCGCTTCCTGCAAAATTATATAATATGGGAAGTGTCTTCAGGTATGATCGACCTCAAAAAGGCCGAACTCGTGAATTTATGCAAGCAGACATAGATATTATCGGATCTAACTCAATATCTTGTGATGTAGAATTGATTGCATGTATGAATAATGGATTTAATAGTTTGGGATTAAAACCAACATTCAGAATAAATAATCGAAGTTTAATGAATCAAATTTTTGAACAAATAAATATTCCTAAATCAAAATATGCGGAGGTTCTTCGTGCAATCGATAAATTAGATAAAATAGGAGAAAATGGATTAAAGAAAGAATTAGAATCGATAGGAGTCCCAATTTCAAAATTAATAAAAATTATTTCAATAAATGGAAATTCAAAGAAGGTTCAATCTGAATTAAATAAACTTGACATAAATATTGATTATTCTGAATTAGATTCACTATTTGATAAAATATATAAAATACAATTAAATACTGCGAATTTAAAATTGGATTTAAGTCTTGCAAGAGGTCTAGATTATTATACAGGGAATGTTTATGAGATAGACATCGGAGAGGAGATGAGCGTCGGAGGAGGAGGAAGATATTCACGCTTGATAAACGATATTACTGGAAAAGATTTAAATGGAATCGGCATATCTGTGGGTATAACTCGTCTTCTTGATATGACATCTCTAACAAAATCCAAAAATAAAGATTTATTTATAATCTCAATTGATTCAGATATATCAAAGATTATAACCGGACTTAGAAAAGAAGGCATAACTTGTTCATATGATTTAAATTCTAGAAATCTTGCCGGTTCATTAAAATACGCAAATAAACAAGAATTTGAAAATGTAATTATTGTCGGAAAAAGAGAAGTTTTGAATAAAAAATATGTTTTGAGAAATATGAAAAATGGAAAAGAAGAAAATTTAACTATAAAACAGATAATCTCAAAGTTTAAATAATACGTTATAGAATAAGAATTATGCCAGTAAAGGATCAAAAAATAGGACGAGACAACGCTGTTGTTTTAACAAATATACTCTTTGATCTAGATGAAGTTATTGATGCTTTACGTTATTGGGCAGAACGTAGCGGATACCAATTATTCACTGTCAAATCTTATAATGAAAATATAACTTCTCGCGGAATAAGAAGTAAAGTTAAGATTCATTTCAAAAAAGATATTGATTTTTATTTAAGACAAGAGTTTGATATAGAATTAAATGTAAAGCGAGGAAAACGAGGACAATTTACTGCGACAGATGGTGAAGTTAAAACGCTAATATCTGGAAACTTATCTGCAGGAATTAATTCAAAATTAGTACCCGATTATGATGATTCATTTAGTAAACGAGGAAATCTTTGGAAAGTTATGCATAATTTATTTTATGAATTAATATATAAACCCAAGTTTATAAAATACAAAATTCAAACCGGAATTGGTACGGGTAAGACGATGAATATAATAAAAGATAAAGTTAAAACTTACGAAAAATTTAGATCCACTTCTTAATTCTGAAATAAGAATAAGTTCCAATAATTGAAACTGCCATCAAGAATAATGAAAAAATATAACCATATTTCCAGTTTAATTCAGGCATATTATAGGGGGATACATCTGGTTTGAAAT
>Ga0206679_10004352_pt1 | contig 10617 bp, 6 predicted proteins | sample M110012015metaG_FD_155464 | JGI IMG/M metagenome (GOLD analysis project Ga0206679, IMG submission 155464) | Ammonia-oxidizing marine archaeal communities from Monterey Bay, California, United States - M1 100m 12015 | ecosystem: Environmental > Aquatic > Marine > Intertidal zone | place: USA... | reverse complement strand
AGTCAGTATATTACTGATCTGTAAATCAATAGAGCAGTCAATTACCGAGAGCTCCAATCGAACAATGGAGTCACAGCCGTTTAAAGCCTGTATGGTATCCATATAGATGCCACTTGCCACTAGCTCATTTCCTCCAAAGCTGTAGCTTTCACCTAAACAAATAGTCTGTGCGTCATATCCGATTTCAGGATCCGTCACAAATAAAGAAAGATAAACCGTTGAGTCACATCCGGCACCTGTCGTATAAGTTTCGGTGTACACACCTTCTTCAGTTAAAATCGTTCCATTGTAATCAAAGCTTCCTCCCATACATATTGTAGCTTCGTCACTTGCCGTAATTTCTGGAAGTAAAAAGAGTACCGAATGTGCGACACTGTCACAGCCATTCATGTTTTGTAAAGTATCCACATACACTCCCTCAGTGTCATAAGTAGATGTTCCAACCTGAATAGTGTTACCTGTACAAATGGTATATTCATTGGTTGTTTCCTCATTTGGCCATATAGACAGTGTTGTAATTACAGTACTGTCACAGCCAAGTGGGGTAATGAAGTAATCTGTGTATGTACCTGCTTCTGTTTGATTTGCTCCCTCAAGGAAAATACTGCTTCCGTCACAAATAGAAGTATTTACGTAGTTTGTATCTGGTGTACAGGGATTGTTGCAATTGGATGCATCATAAGAAAAAGTTGTTGAGCAGGCACCATCAGAAATATCGACAGTATAAATCCCTGGAGTTGGAGACAAAAAGGTATAACCTGCACCTGGATTTATTTGACCAGTCTCAACTACGTTCCCAGTTGGTCCTGTAATGGTAAAGTCATATGGTGTTCCATAAAAATCGTTTAATCCACCATTTGCAATAAAAGTGACGGTACAGGTGGCATTGTCATAGCTGTACGCTGGATTGAGATCTTCTAAATAGACTACCGGTAAGCCATCTTCGGCTGTAGAAGTATTGCAGACAAACTGTCCCCATCCAAGAGGTATGTCTGCAGCCGTAGAAAGATAATATACGAAATTGTATAATGGGTTTCCTGCTGTTCCGGAACCATCAGTATCATTTATAAATGACCCAGATCCCTGAATTGATTCTACAATTGATGTTTCAAATCCACTGTTTGCTACTGGGTCCGGAAGTACTTGAAGGTCGTGTATTACGAAACCGGAATCTAAGCAGCTTGGAAAGCTTGCTGTGGATTCTCCAATGCCATTAAGCATAATTGCAGGTGTGAAAGAATCCCCATAACAGATGAATGCTGTATCCAGATCAGTTACCTGAATTAGATCCCCATTAGCCAATGTGACCTCTGGATCTCCTGCATCGCTTTCAATCTCCTGAATATATTCAATAATATACTGTCCTTCGTCACCTGGGTAGCTTCCGTCTATTTGAATAGCATACAGCGTACCTGGTTGCATACAGCATGCAGATTCCTGATAGCCTTCATACCCGGCTGATCCAGATATCACTGGAGTGATAATAGCCGTATTTTGAGTACCATCCTGAGTAAAGGTCGCTGGTTGCAGACCACCATAACAGTCCGTTCCGTTCAATAGCTCATAAATGTTGTACCGAACTGAATCCAGACCGACATAAGCTCTTATACTTATTTCTACTGCTCCTGATGCTGGGGCGGTAAAATAATGCCATACAGTTTGATCTGCACGATCAGCCTGATTCACAGCTGCATCTGGCTCTCCAGCCAAATATTCTTTACATGCTAATACATTGGTTCCTGAAACTGCTTGAAATGTAGGATTAGTCCCTGCAAGAATGACGGGTACTTCATATAAGGTGTCCTGAAGAGCCAAGCATAAAATATCATTTCCCGGTGAATTGAAAGAAGGATCTGAATTAATAGGGTCGTGAAGCCATCCATAAATTTCCTGTGTGGAAAGTGGAGTGAGGTTGTCCGAGGGATCTATCATTCCATAATAATTGTATCCAGGTTCTAAGCAGCGTGTAGAAATAATCGCACTTTCATCTCCTCCAAAAATTCCGTTTACCCCGCCCTCATCTTCGGCCAGATATTCCAGGTTTGCACAGGAATAGTCATTGGGAACACCAGGAGCAAATCTTTTGTCATAACCAAATAAGGCATTATTTTCTCCATAAAAAATGCTTTGATAATCTGACTCAAATACAATTCGACCACTGTTTGGTGCAATAAAATTTAACCAGACACTTTCGTTCATCGTAGGATTATTAAAGCTTGGATGGTTGTAATCGTAGGCATGGTAATTTGTAGGATTATTATTGGTATGCGCAGTTCCCGTTTCTGCAGCATCATTTCCTCCATCAAAGGCACAGCCAAAATCAATGGTGGTTGAGGGTGTATCACCTGCACCAGAAGAAATATCGCTTGTTCCAACTATGATGTTGGAAGACAGACATGGAATATCATCTCCTGAAGCTGGGCTTCCTCCAAGATCATTTACACGTACCTGCACCAGGCCAGATTCTCCACTGTTGTCAGTAGTCAGCTGAACATAATATGATTCTCCTGCAATGAGCTTGGTATAGCTAAATAAAGGAATAGGGTCACAGGCGTCAAAGGAGAGCTGCGCCTCAGGGTCTAATCCCAGAAGATCAATTCCATCTGAATATTCTATATGTGAAAGATAATCGAATTTGTCCTTAATCTGTACTGCTGTAATTGGTTGGATACCAGCAGTGCAATCTCCACCATCTGCAGCATGATAGAGCTGAAAATAGGTACCTATTTCTGTTCCTCCAAGGTCTGTAGTAATCTCGACTTCACCACTTCCAGGTGCTGTAAACTTAAACCAGGATGAAGAGTTTGTATTGGAGACATCACCTCCTCTTGGTTCATTTGTTTCCAAGGTATTACTTGAGCATAATGCGATATCATACGTAGTATTCATATTAACATTCATGGCATCGCATATATTGTCTGGCAAGATGGTAACTCCCGACGAGAAATCAATTCGTTCAACAGTAAGGTGAATAGAGTATGTTTGATTACATCCTCCCCCTGAACCATTTGCAGTGAAACTGTAGTTTAATATACCTGCGGCTACTGGCACGGGCATAGAAACATTTTGAATTCCCGTTTCACCATCCGTTAAACCAAGAATATCATATGGTCCGGCATCGTCATTTTCATAGGCCTCCCAGGCCAGATTTATAGCTGTTGGAACATCAGCGGGACATACATATTGTCTGTCAAAAAAGAGATCATTTGTATTGTTCGTGTATGGACCGTTATTGTTGTTGATATTGGTGTAATTGAAGTTAAAGACTCCGAATAATGCAGGATTGTTATTGGTATATCCTATGGTGTTATCTGTTGCTGTGTACTCCCATACAAAGTCACTATCTCCAGCTAGCCATCCGTCACAATCTTCATTGTTTGAAACTTCCACTGAGGATACAGTGACCTGAATAATTGCCTGCGAGAATATGTTTGACGTTAATAAAATGGCGAAAGTAACCGATAACCAATTTAATGGTGTAGAGTTTTTAATCATATTTATAGTTTAGAGCGTAGAGTCTACTACGTCGCTAATATACTATATTTTTCAATTATTCAGAAAAAACAATATCCACTTATAGGCCTCCTGTTATAGAAGCATTGAAAAAGGATTTTCAATAGCGTTTTTAAAGGACTGTAGAAAAGCGGATCCAGTAGCGCCATCAACAACCCGATGATCGCACGAAAGAGTCACTTTCATCACATGGCCCGGTTGCAGGTTTCCGTTTTTGACAACGGGAACTTCTTTTATTCCTCCAACTGCCAGAATGCAGCTGTCTGGTGGATTGACTATTGCCGTAAATGATTCAATTCCAAACATTCCTAGATTTGAAATGGTAAAGGTATTTCCTTCCCAATCGCTTGGCTGCAATTTTTTGTCTTTTGCTTTCTGGGCAAATTCTTTTACCTCATTTGAGATTTGTATTAAGCCTTTGGTGTCGGCAAATTTGATAACGGGAACCAAAAGACCATCTTCAACAGCAACAGCAACTCCTATGTGAATGTGCTGGTTTCTGCGTATAAAATCTCCCATCCATGCACTGTTGACATTAGGGTTTTGCCTCAACCCATGAGCTACAGCCTTAATTACCATATCGTTGAATGATACTTTTACACCCTCCATCGCATTCATTGCTTTTCTCGAGCTTACGGCATTGTCCATATCAATATCCATGGTCAAATAGAAGTGAGGTGCAGAAAATTTACTATCGGCAAGCCTGCCTGCAATTGTTTTTCTCATTTGACTCACGGGCTCATCCGTATGTGCTTCTTCTCCGATAGGGAGCTGTCTTGAGCCACCTTGTGCAGGTGTAAAAGGGATATAATGGTCGATGTCTCGTTTTACAATTCTTCCGTTTTCACCGGAACCCTGAATAGCTGAGAGATCAATTCCTCTTTCGCTGGCCAGTTTCTTGGCCAGGGGAGAAGCAAAAACTCTGGCGGATGAATCACTATGGGAAACTGGTTTAGTTTCTTTTTTTGCCACAGGTTCAGCTACAGCAGGTACCTCAGTAACTGGAATTTCTTTAACAGATTCTGAATTTTCTTCTTTTAATGGTTCTTTTTCCTCTTCTTTTTCAATGACTTCAGCGCTTTTCAGAATTTTGGCTACATCTTCTCCTTTTTTGCCAATTATCGCTAAAACAGAATTTACAGGAGCAGTTTTTCCCGTTTCAACACCAATATGTAAAAGCACTCCATCATAAAAGGACTCGAATTCCATGGTCGCTTTATCTGTCTCTATTTCTGCAAGAATTTCGCCTTCTTTTACTTTGTCTCCTACTTTTTTATTCCATGCAGCGACAACACCTTCCACCATAGTGTCACTCAATTTGGGCATGTAAACGATTTCAGCCATGGCAAATGCTTTTATTAATTAATATTCTTTTATATATGGATAATCTTTTTGAATGTAGACGTCTTCATACAATTCCTCCGGGTCCGGATAAGGGGAATCTTCAGCAAATTTCACAGATTCTTCTACTTCCTTTTTTACCCAGGAATTAATTTTTTCTATTTCCGCCTCTTTGAGCCACTTATATTCTTTGATAATGTTTAATACATGTAGAATTGGATCTTGTTCTATCCATTCAGTAACCTCATCCTTTGTACGGTATTTTTGTGGATCGGACATAGAATGACCTTTATATCTGTATGTTCTTATATCCAATAGGGTAGGGCCACCATCATTTCTTGCTCTTTTAGCTGCCTCTTCTATGGCATTGTGCACATCCTCTGGTCGCATTCCATTAACTACCTTAGATGGCATGGCGTATGACAGTCCTATTTTAGATAAATCTGTAACGTTTGTTGTTCTTTTCACAGAAGTGCCCATGGCATAATTATTATTTTCTATAATGAAAATGACAGGTAAATCCCACATCATAGCCATATTGAATGTCTCATGTAGTGCACCTTGTCTAACGGCACCATCACCCATCGATACAAAAGCCACGTTTTTAGTTCCATTATATTTTTCGGCAAAAGCAACACCTGCTCCCATTGCAATTTGAGCCCCGACAATTCCGTGTCCACCCATAAAATTCTTTGATTTGTCAAAGAAATGCATCGAGCCTCCTTTGCCTTTTGAGCATCCGGTTTTTCTTCCATACAGCTCGGCCATTAATATTCTGGGGTCTGTTCCAAGTGCAATAGGGTGTCCGTGGTCGCGATATGCTGTCATGTGTTTATCACCTGGTTCACATGCACTGGCGGTTCCCACAACAACGGCTTCCTGACCAATGTACAAATGGCAAAATCCGCCAAATTTTTGCTGTATATAGAGCTGACCTGTTTTTTCTTCGAACTTACGAATCAATAACATGTCTTTGTACCACTTAATGTACGTCTCTTTTGTGAACTTCAACTTAGGAAGCTTTTTAGCTGGAGAAGACTTTTTTTGTTTCGTTTTAACGGCCATCTTAATTTAATTTTACTAAACAAATATAGAAAGGAATTTCAACTTAATTGCTCATGCATTAATTGGCATGTACAGGATTTTCCTTTTCCTGGTTATTTTCCGTATTACCTATGCTTAGAGCTCTATAAATGAGGTATATGCCAAACAATACAAATGGTATACTCAGCATTTGTCCTGTATTGATAAAAAAGGTATCATCTCTGGCTGTTTGACCCACTTTAAAAAATTCAACTATAAATCGCGCACCAAAAATGAATGTTAAAAAGCTACCAAATAGTAATCCCGGTTTTTTCCAGGCATCCTTTTTCCAAAAAAGGTACATTAATATCAGAAACGCTCCAAAATAACAAATCGATTCATAAAGCTGAGCGGGATGTCTTGGCGTTGGATCCCATCCGGGAAGATTTTCATTCCAGTAGTTATGAAACTTGAAAGCCCAGGGAACATTAGTAGGATGACCCACTATTTCGTGATTTACGAGATTTCCCAATCGTATAAATGTAGCACCAATTGCTATAGGTGCAGCCATACGATCCAATATCCATAAGAAGGGTTTGTGCACTGTTTTTTTTGAAAATATATATAGACCGATGAGTATAACAATCGCAGCTCCATGGCTGGCTAAGCCTCCATTCCAGACTTTCAATATATTTATGGGATGTGAAAAGTAACCTTCCACAAGGCGTCCATTTATGGTTTCGTCAAAATAAGGACCATAAAAAAATACATGGCCTAGTCTTGCCCCAACAATGGTTCCTACAATCATATACATGACCAATTTGTCCAAGATATCTTCTCCGATTCCTTCCTTTTTGAACATTCGCTTTACAACGAAATAACCAATAATGAGTCCCGTCACGAATAATAGCCCGTATAGGTTAGGGGTTTTCCAACCCTCAATAATTTCGGGGCTTACAGTCCAGTCAATTGCTAATATCACTACTATTTAGTTTCAGTTTCGACCAAAGATATAGGTTTTTCTTTGTTCAGTTTATACTTTAAATGCTCTGATCGTCCTTTTTTAAAAATTTGATTGCTGTTGTCTAGTCCTTTCCGTAGTTTTTTCTGTTCTTCTTCAGGTAAATTGAAGATGTCTTGACACTCAACAGAGCAACAATTTTGAAGTGAATCTCTGCACACTTCACATTGAATAAAAAGCAAATGACAAGCGTTGTTCAGGCAATTGGTATGCGTGTCAGCGGGTTGTCCACACTGATGGCAAATGGAAATAATATCTTTGGATATTCTTTCACCTCGTCTTTCATCAAAAACAAAGTTTTTTCCGACGAACTTATTTTCAATTCCTTGCTGCTTTGCGTCATTGGCATATTTGATAATCCCACCTTCAAGCTGATGGACATTTTTGAAACCTCTATGCTTGAAATAAGCAGAAGCCTTTTCGCAACGTATACCTCCCGTGCAATACATCACAATATTTCGCTCCTCATTTCCTTTTAGGATTGTTTTTTCTATATGAGGCAGTGAATCTCTGAAGGTATCTACATCAGGAAGAATCGCACCTTTAAAGTGTCCAACTTCTGATTCATAATGATTTCTAAAGTCGACTAAAAGTGTTTCCGGATCATCCGTTAATTTGTTAAATTCTTCAGCATTAAGATGAATGCCTTTATCGGTAACGTCAAAGGAGTCATCACTAAGACCATCGGCAAGAATCTTATTTCTGACCTTTATTTTAAGCTTTAAAAAAGGAAATTCTGCTTCAGCATCATCCACAGCATAATTCAGCCTTATTCCATTTAAGAAATCTATGGTATATAATTTTTCTCTGAATTCGCCTAATATCCTTGTGGGAACCGCAATTTGTGCATTAATACCTTCAGAGGCGATGTATGTTCTTCCAACAACTTCCAGCTCACTCCACATAACAAATAGATGGTCTCTAAATAAGCGGGGATTGGCTATTTCAGCATATTGATAGAAGGAAATAGTCACATATTTATGACCAATATCTCGAAGCTGTAGCTCCAGTTCCTCCTTATTTAATTTGTTCCACAGTTGCATGCTATGTTGATTAAATAATTAGAAGGCAAATGTAGAAACTAAAATGCAGACTAAAAAATACCTAAACCTTACGTTTTCAATTATTAGACATAAGTATATTTATTGGAAATGTATTCGAACAATCTTATACAGCGACATTATGGGTGCGTAAGGCATCATTTAATGAGGTTTTTAGATCAGTGGATGCTTTTCTTTGACCAATAATTAATGCACATGGAACCTGATAGTCTCCAGCAGGAAAGGTCTTGGTATAAGAACCTGGAATGACTACACTGCGTTCTGGAACATAGCCCCTAATTTCTTTTGGTTCTTCTTCTGTTACATCTATTATTTTAGTGGATTTTGTCAGTACTACATTTGCTCCTAACACGGCTTCTTTACCGACTCGTACTCCTTCAACGACAATACAGCGAGAGCCGATGAATGCACCGTCTTCAATAATTACGGGAGCTGCCTGAAGTGGCTCCAAAACACCGCCAATTCCCACACCTCCGCTTAAATGAACATTCTTTCCAATTTGAGCACAGCTGCCTACAGTGGCCCAGGTGTCGACCATTGTACCAGAATCTACATATGCTCCAATATTAATGTAGGAAGGCATCATAATGACACCAGAGGCTACATAGGCACCATATCGGGCGATAGCATGAGGAACGACTCTTACACCTAATTCTTTATAGTTGGTTTTTAAGGCCATTTTATCGTGAAACTCAAAAGGGCCTACTTCAATGGTTTCCATTTGGCGAATTGGAAAATACATAACAACAGCCTTTTTTACCCATTCGTTTACGATCCAATCAGTTCCACTCGGTTCAGCCACCCTTAGTGTTCCTTTATCGATTTGCTCAATAACCTCATTAATGGCCTGCACCGTTTCTTTATTATCAAGTAAAGATCTGTCGGACCAGGCATTTTCGATAATTTCTTTCATTGTCAATTTGTTAGGAAATTACTAATTTTTCTTCTTTGGGGACTTTAAATAAATAGAAAAGTCCTATCACAAAAAATGCAGATATGGAAATAACTGAATAGCGGATGTCATCAAAGTAATATTCTGTTAGAGCAAAAAATGCAGTACCCAGTACTATTCCTACCTTTTCAGATACATCGTAAAAGGAGAAATAGCTTGCATGATCTGTGGTTTCAGGTAAATATTTGGAATAGGTAGATCTTGCTATCGATTGGATACCTCCCATTACAAGTCCGACTCCTGAGGCAAGAATGTAAAACTGTGTAGGCGTGTGTATGATATAGGCGAATGCACATAAAATAATCCAAAACATAACGGATATCTTTAGGGTAGAAATATTGCCGATTTTCACGGAAATATTCGACATCAGTTTGGCACCTATAGCCGCCAAAATTTGTATGAGAAGAATTGCCGTTATTAGCCCTGTTGTTCCTTCTCCCTCAGGCCAATCAATCGCTTTACTTGCAAAAATTGTAGCTAAAAGCATCACAGTCTGCACTCCGGAATTAAAAAAGAAAAAAGCATACAAGTACTTTTTAAGACGGGTGGTTTGCATAAACTCTTTATATACAATCTTTAATTCTCTAAAGCCTTTCCAAATGTAATCCGCTTCTGGTTTTTTTCTGTAAGGGTTGCTGGGCAATACACGATAGGTGACCTGTGCAAATCCAATCCACCAGAGACCAACGAGAATAAAGCTATACTTGGTTAAATGCGCACCAACACCCATAATCATTGCGAGACAAAGTACCAATAGAATAATACTTCCTAAATATCCCATAATGAAGCCTCGTGCTGAGATGTCATCCTGATCTTTTGAGGGTGCTATCTCCGGTAAAAAAGCGTTGTAAAATACCAAACTGCACCAAAAACCTATAGAGGCAAATACAACCGGAATCATGCTGATTTCCATGTATTCAGAATCAAAGAAGAATAAGGCCATACATGACAGTGCTCCGAAATAACAGAAAAATTTGAGAAACCCTTTTTTATTTCCGGTATAATCTGCAATACCTGATAGAATAGGGGACAGGATGCTTACAAATACGAAGGAAATGGAAATCACCATGGAATATAACACACTTGGAGAAACATCATATCCAAAAAAGGAAACAGTCACATCGTGTGAATCAATGCTCTCAACAGGAACACCCAGCTTATCTGCATACACAGCTTCAGTTTGTGCTTCGTAAAAAATGGGAAAGATAGCCGTGGATATAACCAGGCTATATACAGAATTTGCCCAATCATACATCACCCAGCCTCGAATAATCTTCTTATCTCCTTTCTCTATCACGTGCTAAAAATAAAAAATATAAATGATTGGCAACGATTACTCTTTCCCTTGAACGTAATCACTCAGGTATTCAAAATCTGGCATGAGTTCTCCTTGCAAATTGGTTTGGCTTGCTCTTTCTATGATTCGATCGGGGTCTTCGCCTATCATAGCTGGAATGACATGCTTTATCAACTCGTTTCCAAAATCTTCAGAAGCATCTTTAGGCAATTCACACGGTAGATTGTCCACTGCCATTACAGCGATGATTCCTTCTTTGGTGTAATCATCTTCTTCTCCCGTTACAGGATTATAGCCATAAATTGGATTGGAAATTTTGGAAGGGCGTAGGGTAGAAGCAATGGGATCGGCAATATCACAGGATACATCTGCAATTACTGATATTCTATTCGATTCAGATGCTAAATCC
>Ga0206679_10004351_pt1 | contig 10617 bp, 14 predicted proteins | sample M110012015metaG_FD_155464 | JGI IMG/M metagenome (GOLD analysis project Ga0206679, IMG submission 155464) | Ammonia-oxidizing marine archaeal communities from Monterey Bay, California, United States - M1 100m 12015 | ecosystem: Environmental > Aquatic > Marine > Intertidal zone | place: USA... | reverse complement strand
AGAAATTCCTTCTCCAAATATTAAAACTCCCCCCTTATCAAATGAGGTTCAATCAGAAACTGTAAATAGACTAACTTTTTTTGAAAGTGATGACGCATTACTTAGTGATGACGCATTACTTAGTGAAGTAAAAACATTATCACAATATGTTGAACTTATACTTCATACTACTGATATTGATGATAAGTATTCATTAGTTATTGACGATAAATCAAAAAAAATATTAGAATTATTATTGAAGGAGAGTAATTATTTCGAAAATATTCAAAATAAATTTAAATTAATAATTAAAGACAATAAGATTGATTCAAGTGATGTTCCGTTACTCATGAATTTATTGGTAGAATTGTATGCAATCATTAAAAATAATAATAAAAAATTTACAATTGTTCATTGCAGTGAAGCATTAAAAGTGATTTTTAATATAATTGTAAAAGAAAAATTAGTACCTATTACAGATCAAGAAATGGAAATATTGCGGAACCTTTATAATATTATAGCAATGAGTTTGCATCTATTGCAAATGGATGTTTCTGAAAAAAGAGGAGGTATTTTAGGTATGCTATCTAAATGTTTTAAGTAAATAATTAAATATCAATATAAAAATAAATATATATTGATATACAATATGTCTAATCAAGTGATAACAAATGTTAAAACAAGCGCAGATTTAGCTGACGTATTAGATAAAAATCCTGGTATTGTTATTGTTAAATTAGGTGCAACCTGGTGCCAACCATGTAAAAACATAGAACCGGTTGTATCAAGTTGGTTAAATAAATTAGATCACGAATGTATACAACGTGTAGTATTAGATATAGATGAATGTATTGATTTGTATGGTTTTTTAAAAAGAAAACGTGTAGTAAAAGGAGTACCTACATTGTTAGCATATTATAAAGAAAATACACATTATATTCCAGACGATGTTAATTTTGGAAGCGATGAAGGAGATACGAATGCATTCTTTGTAAGATGTGTAGAAGAAGTTAAATCATAATACTTCAACAAAGTTAATGCAATTATTTACAAATAATTCCCATTTTTTATCAGTTTGCTTATTTAGCGTTTTTGCACAATTTGTGATAATTTCACAATTTGTATTATTAAGATAATCATTTTTTATACATGATTTTATTAGGGAATGTAAATGTTGTATAGACATAAGCCGTTGCATATTGTAATTTTTATAACAATATATATAATTATACGTGTAATATGCATAATTAAACCATTGATAATAACAAAATTGATAATATCCATCGCTTATCGTATCAAATGATTTTTGGATAACCTCTGGTAATTTTGATTCAAAATTTAATTGCAATTGATTAGGATGTTTAAAGCAAATAAAATTCGTAAACATAAAATGGGTAGGAGATATATTGTATTTAAGTAATGTATTTAGTAATAACAATAAGTGATATTTAAAAGTAGTCAATAAAATGTTATCATCTAGAACAAGTATAGATATATTATTATGATTTTGAGTTATTTTGTTCAAGATTAGTTTATTTATTTGAGCTAATGTTTTATCATGAAAATCATCAATGATAATACATAATATATTATTTGTTTCGGGTTGTTGACGTATAAACATTGGAACCATTTGAAATTCAGCATTGCTGATCAAAGACAAGTTTGAAATTGGGTAACTAAATGTAACATTTTCTTCATTTATCTTACTACCTAATGAAACATAAACATATTGATATGTATTTTTACTGAATAATTCCAATAATTTTTCTCTAAACGTGTTACCGGTCGACATTTTATTCATCTTTTTTTAATTTATTAACTAATAAACCAATAAATTATAATCAATTTTATCTGAATTTCTTTGTTTTATTCTTACGTTTTCTCTTACGTTTTTTTGATTTACCTCCCATTTTATATTTTTCACCAGGTTCTTTTTCGTCCTTTTTTTCAGGTTCTTTTTCGTTCTTTTTTTCAGGTTCTTTTTCGTCCTTTTTTTCAGGTTCTTCTGGAGCTGAAGGAGTTACTACCTCTTTTTTTTCAGGTTCTTCTGGAGCTGAAGGAGTTGCTTCCTCTTTTTTTTCAGGTTCTTCTGGAGCTGAAGGTTCATTGCTCTCAAAAATAATATCATCATTTACAATTGCATCAGTGTTTTCGGTTGATGTAGAAAACAACGGTTCAGTATTATCTTGTGCAGAAGGAATAAACAATTCAGTTGATTGAATTGAATCCAGTGTTTCTGAAATACCTGATGAAATTTCATTAGCGTAATCCTGATAAGTTACATAAGTAAATGTTCCTGCTGCAAAAGTAGCAATGGCCATAAATCCATAAGGGATATCAGATTTTCCTCGGTTCATCATAAAATCCAATGTTTTATTGTTTGTTAAAAAATGATTAATACTATCGAATAAATTGTTTGGTAATATACCATTAATACCTGTTCCTGAATTTGAACTCATATATTATATACTATACTATAATTATATAATTTTATACCACTCCTAAATTTTGCAATTAATATTATAATATAAAGCTATTATATTATCATATGGCAAGACAAACAATGTATCTATTTTATTTACTTCCTTTTCTTTTAATTAATCCAGTATATACGTGGTTCGGTACCGAGACAAAAGATCCTAATCCTACCGTAGATTGTATTAATTATTTAAATCTTAATTTAAATGTATATGATAAACCTATCACTGGTATAGATTGGAACTATGTGGATTTACAACATAATATAGATAACATAAATTGTGCAGTTGTATATAGTTATTCTGATAAAGTCGTATTTATCGATGATAATTTTACAAATAGCGTATCTTTACAAAATGTTCATCATATGAATACAGTTCCTTATATAAATCAAGATGTAATTGACGTATTAAAGAATAATAAAAAGGTGTTTTTTATTGAATCGTATTATCCTGAACCTAATGTAATATTATATAGTCTATGGTATTTGCTTGGTCGATTTTTATTTTATATGTGGTATGTATTATTGTTTCGAACAATTGGACGTGTTTTAAATATTATTTACATTATTGTTAGTAATACTGATAATGAACCGCGTATATATACCAAAACAGATGTAAAAACTACTAAAAATATAAAAAATAGTAATAGTATTAGTGAAAATGATACGACATTTGATGATATAGCGGGTTGTGATGAAGCAAAGGAAGAATTACAAGAAGTTGTGGAATTTCTTAAAAATCCTGATGATTATGAAAATATTGGTGCTAAAATACCAGCTGGAGTATTATTAGAGGGTCCTCCCGGAACAGGTAAAACCTTATTGGCCAAAGCTACAGCAAATGAAGCGGATGTGAAATTTGTTTATGCGAATGGGTCCGAATTTATAGAGATGTATGTAGGTGTAGGTGCAAGTCGTATTCGAAAACTATTCGATAAAGCTCAAGAAAATAAACCGTGTATTATATTTATTGACGAGATTGATGCTATAGGCGCCTCACGTTCAAATAGACACAGTAGTAATGATGAACGTGATCAGACATTAAATCAATTGCTAACCTTAATGGATGGGTTTCAATCAAGAGATGGTATTATGGTTTTAGCTGCTACTAATAGAGCTGAAATATTAGACCGTGCTCTAACCCGAAACGGTCGTTTTGACCGAAAGGTTACAGTAGGGTTACCTGATAAAAAAGGGAGACAACAAATTTTAGATGTTCATTTAAAAAATAAATCATTGGACAATAAATGTAATTTAGAAGGAATTTATGAATTGACTACTGGTTTTTCTGGAGCTGAATTAGCAAATTTAACAAACGAAGCGGCCATATTATCAGTTCGTTATAAATTATCACATATTACAGAAAAATGTCTTCTTGATGCATTTGAAAAAAATACAATAGGATTACCCAAAAAAATAGATAATCGACCAAAAGAGAACATAAAAATGGTAGCATATCATGAAGCAGGTCACACGTTGGCTGCGCTTTATTTCAAACATATATTTGATGTGCGCCGTGTTACAATAAATGCGAATAACAGTGGTGCGGGAGGTTATACATTATTTACACCCAAAGAAGATTTTGTTCAATTTCCAACAAAACGCTATATGTTAGCAAATATTATCATTTCGTTGGGTGGTAGAGCAGCAGAAATGACGTTATATAAAGAACAAAACAACCAACAATATAATTATGATGATGATATCGTATTTCAAAAGCAATTAGATTTAGACGTTACAATAGGAGCATCGAATGATTTAAAGCAAGCTAACCAATTAGCACGAAGTTTTATAACCAAATATGGGTTGGGACAAAATATTGGTATATATGAAAATGACGATAACTATAATGATAAATTATCAGACCACACAAAAGAGCGAGTAGACAATGAAATTGAAAAAATAATTGATAATGCGTTAAATATAGCATTAAAAATAATTGATGTGAACCGTAAATCTTTAGATAAATTGTCCGAAATGCTAATTGATTTTACAACAGTGAACCAAGAACAATTAGAAGAAAAACTGGATATGGTTTATGATATATCGGACATTAAGTTAATTTATCAATAATATATATCCCAATTATGAAGAGAAGTATTTCTTGTAATTCATTCTTTTTCGACGGTAATACAAGGCCATTGATTAATTCTTATGGTAAATTTTTGAAATATTTATCCATAAATGGAATAAATATTTCAAAAAAAACTAGACAAATGGCTTTATTTATCTATTTTAATCGACTTAAAATATACAATACTCAAGTTATACAAACATATAGAATATTTGAATATCTACATTAAACCATTCTGCTGTTACGAAATAAACTCTAGAACGAACCTATGTTCAATTTTATGTAATGTATAATGTATAATGATTAAAGTTGGTATCAATGGATTTGGTAGAATTGGCCGGTTGGTATTTAGATGTATTGAAGATAGACGTTTACGTGGCGAAAATATCGAGGTTGTCGCTATCAATGAACCGTTTTCCGAATTAGATTATATGGCGTATCAATTGAAATATGATAGTGTTCATGGTCAAGCATCATATGAGATAGATTATGATTTTACATCCGACATATTATTAGTTAATTGTTGTGAAGTAAATCGATTATCTGAAAAAGATCCGAGTAATTTACCGTGGGGTAAGTATGAAGTCGATTATGTTGTAGAATCTACGGGAATGTTTACAACATTTGAGGGAGCAACAAAACACATATTGGGTGGTGCGAAAAAAGTAGTTATTTCAGCCCCTTCAAATGACGCTCCTATGTTTGTTATGGGAGTAAATAATGAACAATACAAAGGAGAAAACATTATATCAAATGCGTCTTGTACTACCAATTGTTTGGCTCCTCTTGCGAAAGTAATACATGAGGAATTTGGTATTGAAGAAGGTTTGATGACTACTATTCATGCAACTACTGCTACTCAACGTACAGTAGATGGTCCATCTGCGAAAGATTGGAGAGGTGGACGCAGTGCTGGTGTAAATATTATCCCATCATCAACGGGTGCAGCGAAGGCGGTTGGGAAAGTAATTCCAGAATTAGCCGGTAAATTAACAGGTATGGCGTTTCGTGTTCCCACGATAGATGTTTCTGTTGTGGATTTAACGGTAAAATTAAAAAAGTCCACGACGTATGAAAATATAGTAAATGTTATAAAAAATGCATCCGAAAAAGAAATGAATGGAATCCTTGGTTGGACCGATGAAGATTTCGAAGGAGATTCAAGAAGTAGTATTTTTGACGTAAAAGCGGGTATAGCATTAAATGATAATTTTGTAAAATTAATAACTTGGTATGATAATGAATGGGGATATAGTAATCGTTTGGTTGATTTAATTGTTTATACTTCAGTGCATTAATAAAATTATATATAAAAAATGGTTGTTATTTAATCATTTTATAGGCAATATTCACCATTTTTTGAAACCAATAGCAATTTAATAAGAAAAATGTTCCGGTTATTCCACAAATATACAAAGGACTAGTTGTATTGTTCTTTATTATCATATCATTATAAAAATCAGGATTTAAAAAAATTTTATACATAAAATCATATATCCTATATTTAAAAAAACTAGAAATAAGAAGAATATTACTTATATTAAGACCATATTGAATATATTTATTTTTAGTTGTTTTTAATTTCTGTTTTAAAAAATAACTACTACATAAAAATATACTACTTGTTTCAACTTTTAAAAAAGTCAATGCGTGTGGTTCTATATGTTTTAAGGGAATTGAATATATATATGGATAATAAATAAATCCTACTCCTAATAAATGATGAATAATGCTATCTATTCTGTAATAGGGTAAAAACAATGTTTCACTTGATAAAAACCAAAACATTAAATTATTTATAAATGTAAGATCATTTGCATATTTTATAGTATACAGACTATATGATGCTATACCAAATAATGTACCATACTGATATCCTTCAATATCTTTATAATGAATGGGTTTACGTAAAAACAAGTTGATCAACATACTAATATATTATTATATATTTTTTTATATTATAATTTTAATATAAAAAACTATCTATTATTTATAGGTATAAATGTCTGAACATTATATTCAATCTCAATATTTGATAAAAAAAATAACCGATGATTTTTTTGATATAAAATCCGATACAATTAGAGTAAAAGATTTAAATTACAATGAAGATATCGACGATATAAGTATCCAAAGTGATGAAACTGATGAAAGTTTAGAAAAGATTGTTATGGACGATAAATATTTTTATCTTGATTCCGATAAAGAATTGAGCTCTATATTTGATATTTGTGATAATAAAATTGATATATTAGAACATTTTACAATTTATATTTGTCCTTATAAAATGAATAAAGAAACATTATATCCGTTTTTAGAATATTATTTAACACCCGACGGAGACGAGTTAAACTTTCCTAGTTTTGAATTTCAGTGTGCTAATAATATTACGTCATCTGATGGGGATTTATCATCAAAGGATGTTTACTTCCAAAATGAATGTATGAAAACTCTGCTTAAATATGTTAGTCCAAATTCAACAGAAGCAGATAATTTAGAGGATGTATATAAAGGGTTTTCACGAAGTCGTGTTGATAAAAATATTTTATATGTTGTTTTTGATATTGAACATTTTATTATAAAAAAAGAGTTAATAAATACAACCATTTTTGAAATAATTAATACTCATAAACATCTTGATCAACATATAAATAAAAATGTAAACACTCTTTTTATAGAACAACCAACATTGGTTCGTATTAACGATTCTCAATATAAAATTGTTAAAACACCTCAAGTTTTGTATAAATGTTTTATTGAAGATGGGAAATATAAAAATGAATATAAAGATGATGATGACGAAGAATTTATATCTTTAATAGATAAAACAACAGATAACATTGTTTTTGGAGATAATACTAATCTATTCACGTGTTATCCTATTTCAGAAAACAATTTATCAAAATTAAAAAGATTTGCTGTGTTTATCGAAAATCCAGTTTATGTTTTAGATAACCCCAATGTTGAGAATAAACCCAATGTTGATGAAGGATTTTCATTAGGAAAAATATTACCTGCAGCAGTAGATTATTTTTCAAAAGATAAGAAAACTGAAAAAACAAAAGAAGAAGAAGAGGAAAGGGAGGGTGATGAAGAGGAAACAGAAGAGGAAGAGGAAAGTGAGGGTGATGAAGAGGAAACAGAAGAGGAAGAGGAAAGTGAGGGTGATGAAGAGGAAACAACAGAAGAAGAAAGTGAGGGTGACGAAGATATAGTAACATTATCGAAAGATAAGGATAGTGTTTATTATCATCAATTAATTGATAATAAAAATATGGCTATTTGGATGATAAAATCTTCTAGACATTTTATAGAAATATAATATAAATGTCTTCCACTATAAAAAATACAGGCTCATCGATATTACGTAAGGCAAACGTCTTAAAACAAGGTATGGGTAATGCGAAACAGAGGCTACAAAATATGCTATCGTTTAATATAAGCGGACCATTTAGTAATTTTATACTTTCTTGTATAATCATTTATGTATTACATTTTGTTATAAAAAAAACCATAAATAGCCGCATGGAATATAATAATGTCGTAGCATTTATAGGACACTGTGTCGATTATTGGATTTATATTTTTGTTATTTTTATTATTTTTTCTAGCATATTGCAATTAATATAATTGTGGAATATAATACTGGTTCAATTCTTTTTCAAGCTCTCTGTAATCATCTTCACAAATTTGTTTTTCAATCATATTATCATAAAATGAAGGTGTATAATTTTTAATGTGTAATTCGAACCCTTTTTCACTTCTTTTTTTAACACTTAAATAAGGTTTGATATCTAATTTAATTACATTATTTTGTGTTATAGATGAAATATGTGTAGTTTTGTTTGAATTAATATTATCTATCATGTTATTTCCTTGAAATGTATTGAATATATATATTTTAATAAAAGCAAATTTATGATGAGCCGATTTCAACCGACCATTTTGATTTATTTTTTTCTCGTTTAATTTAATATCTATAATTTGACCAAAATTTTGGTTCAATAGCATTTGTTCAATGTTGATTTTGCTTACACCTTCTTCCACAAAGGGAATGAAAATATCGTATGTTCTGTCCATTTTATTGTTTATTGTTTATATAATTAAATAATAGTATAAAAAAACATTCAATTTTATACTATTTCAATCAATTTATAATATTAAATAGATTCAAGGTCTTTGAATTTCCAATATTCACACCCACCATTAGGCATAGGTCGTTTAATAATAAAGGGGATTTTCTTTTGTGTAAATTCGTTTTCTGCAATTAAATATCCATCAATAACGTCAGGACCAATTTCAATTAAAGGTTTTGCTCCCATATTAATCTGTTTCGCTCTTTCACCCAGAATTCTAGCTCGTTCGTATTTTGTAATAAAAGGTAGTGTTTTATGTAAAGGATCAATTATAATACCCTGTGTGTTTCGAACAACCCGAGTTAATGCTTCAATTTCAAAATGATTATGATGTAGTAGTTCAGGATGATGTTCCTTTATCATATTTTTCTTATTAATATTTTCTAATTTTTGCAGATAATCGTCTTCTTCGTCATCTTCTTCATCGTCACTGTAATCGCTATTATAGTTTTCGATATTAGGAGCAAAATGATCATCATCACCACTGCCTACTTCATCTACAATATTATTATTTGATGCTACACTTTCTTCGTCATCTTCGTCATCTTCGTCATCTGGGGGAGGAGGAGGAACAAATTCGTCATCATCACTATCATATACAGGAGCTTCTTCATGTTTATTTTCAACAGGTGGTTCTTGTCCATCATCCGATACAAGAGAAGATACTGAAATTTCGTCGTCGCTTATATGATCCATGTTTTATTAAATTCTTATATATTTGCTAGATATTTCTAAATCCTTTCCAAAACAATAAATCAATTTTATAAAAAAAAACAAATATACATAATTATATCGAATTTAATGAGTTGTATCATTAGTTTTCCAGGTTGTATCACATGTTGAGCATAAATATAAATATTTCATATTGTCTTCATCATAACGAACGTAAATAATTTCAGGTTTAACGTCACTTTCAGTGTTGGTTTTACATTCTATATTTGGGCAATTAATGTTTGTAACACGAGGTAATGTAGGATCAAGTTTTGTATATTTATTGATGATATGATTGTATTTTTGTTCCCCCTTTTTAATATCGTTTTTAAGAATACAAGAATTTTCGTCCATATTGGTATTATCTATATGACCACAATTTCTACAATAATGATTTAAAACGTTGGGATTTTCTTCATTGATACCAATGTAATACATATTATCGCACTTAATGCAAAATTTCATTTTACTAATATTATACTTTTTATAGATATAAAATTCTATATCTTTTATCTTTCAATTTTATATATTAACCATAATAATATCGCATAGTAGCATAATCCATAGGTTGACCTGTTTCAGGATGTGTAAACATAAATTCGACTGCTTTATCCATACCTTGGGTTACCATTATATCTGCTGCTTTTTTATTATTATCGTCCATATGATCGTAAGTCGATAACACCTTTCCAGAACCTTTGATGGTTTCATTGTGTTCGTTTTTTTCTGGATCAGGATCAGTTGAAACGTGGGGTTCTGTTTCAGGTGTTTTTTTGATTTCATCTGTAGGATTCGACATGTTTATAAAATATCGTAATATAATTTATTTTGCTATAAAATCAATTTTATAAACATGTCGTTAAAAAAATATAAATAAAATATTATACTATATAGATTGAATACAACCCGAACCATAAAATTGATTTAACAAAACAAAATAAATATAGGACTATCTTATAATTATACAATGCAAAGTGAGGGAAAGGCCGAAAATACAATTGTAGCAAAATCATACAAAAAATTGTTTGATTTTCTACAAGATAATAAATATGATAAACAAAAACATTTAAATGGTCCTACACATACACGTATTGGTTGCAAAGAAAGCAATATTCACGGTGGATCATACGTTATACCGGATAATAACATAGACGAATTTCATACATTATATTATCACGATATTATTCAAAAAAAAAAAAAAAATTTTTAATTAAAAAAAAATTTATAAAAAAATTCCG
>Ga0206679_10004347_pt1 | contig 10619 bp, 8 predicted proteins | sample M110012015metaG_FD_155464 | JGI IMG/M metagenome (GOLD analysis project Ga0206679, IMG submission 155464) | Ammonia-oxidizing marine archaeal communities from Monterey Bay, California, United States - M1 100m 12015 | ecosystem: Environmental > Aquatic > Marine > Intertidal zone | place: USA... | reverse complement strand
ACCTGTTGATTCAAAATATTATTTTCAAATTAAGGATTGATCTTGTGTGGATCATTGTTTTTGTCATCAATTCGATCTTTTACAATTTCCATTTGCAATGATATAGCTGCATATAGCTTGTCTTTTTTCAACAACCAGTTCATAGACTCATCATAACTATCAGCTGCTTTTGCCATATGATATAATATGACAAAATCGCCTTTAAGAAGCCATTGTAATGCTAGCTCATCACCTTCAGATCCATTAATTAAAGCAAGTAGATGGGCATATCCATTTTCAAAAAGCCAGTTTTTAGCTTTTTTATCATTATTTAAGGCAAAACAAAAAAGTCCTAGTTCCTGATAACCATTATTTGTAAGCCATTCCCTGATCTTTTTATTTCCACTAATTGCTTCTTTCCAAGCAATTAGAATCTTTGGTGGATAAGAAATAGGTTTTAAAATGGTATTTAATGGCTTATTCATTGTATGTTTTAAGCATTATATTTAAAATTTCTTGAGCAGCTAAACTAATATTGGTACCTGGTCCAAAAACTGCAGCAACCCCTTTATCAAATAAAAATTGATAATCCTTTTTAGGAATTACGCCACCAGCAATGATCATGATATCTTCACGTCCAGCTTTTGTCAATTCATCAATTACTGAAGGAACTAGTGCTTTATGACCAGCAGCTAATGATGAAATACCTAATATATGAACATCATTTTCAATGGCTTGCTGTGCAGCTTCTTCTGGTGTTTGAAACAATGGTCCTATGTCAACATCGAATCCAATATCAGCAAATGAAGTAGCTACAACTTTTGCACCCCTGTCATGGCCATCCTGTCCCATTTTGGCAATAAGTATTCTTGGTCTTCTACCTTCAATGGACTCAAATTTCTTTGCTAGATCACATGCCTTTATATAATCTTTATTTCCCATTAGTTGTGATGAATAAACACCTGATATCGTTCTTGTTTTAGCTTTATATCTACCATATATATTTTCTATTGCAGTAGATATTTCTCCTAAAGTAGCCCTTTTTTGAGCAGCTTCAATGGCTAACTCAAGAAGATTACCATTTCCTGTTTGAGCAGCTTTAGAAATTTTTTCAAGGATTAATTGAACATCATTATCATTACGCTCGTTTTTGAGTTTTTCTAATCTTTTGATCTGATTGTCTTTTACTTTTTGATGATCTACTTCTAGTGTTTGGAGCGAATCTTCTATTTGATCATCAACAAATGAATTAACACCAATAATCATCTCCTTACCACTATCAATTTTAGCTTGTCTTTTTGCAGCAGATTCTTCAATTCTCATTTTTGGTAAGCCAGACTCAATGGCTTTTGCCATTCCACCAAGCTCCTCAATTTCATTAATTAAAGTCCAAGATCTCTCTACAATATCATTGGTTAAATTTTCCAAAAAATAAGAGCCAGCCCATGGATCTACATAATTGATGTGATCGGTTTCTTCTAATAAAAAAAGTTGTGTATTCCTTGCAATTCTAGCAGAATGTTCAGAAGGCAAGGCAATGGCTTCATCCAATGAATTAGTATGGAGCGACTGTGTTCCTCCTTGTACAGCAGACATTGCTTCAATACAAGTACGAGCTATATTATTATAAGGATCTTGTTCTGTTAAGCTCCATCCAGAAGTCTGACAGTGAGTCCTTAGTGCCATTGATTTAGGGTTTTTCGGATTGAATTGTTTAATAAGCTTAGCCCACAAAATTCTTGCAGCTCTCATTTTAGCAATTTCAGTGTAATGATCCATTCCAATTCCCCAGAAAAAAGATAATCTTGGAGCAAAGTCATCAATATTTAATCCAGCATTAATTCCTGTTCTTACATATTCCAAACCATCTGCTAATGTATAGGCGAGTTCAATTTCTGCGCTTGCACCTGCTTCATGCATATGATAACCAGATATACTTATAGAATTGAATTTTGGAATATTAGCAGATGTATATTTAAAGATGTCAGCAATAAGCTTCATGCTTTGTTTAGGAGGATAGATATAAGTATTTCTAACCATGAATTCTTTTAAAATGTCATTTTGAATAGTACCTGATAGCTTTTCAATTTCAACTCCTTGCTCAATAGCTGTTACAATATAAAATGCCATGATAGGGATTACAGCACCATTCATTGTCATAGAGACAGACATTTTATCCAAAGGAATATCTTTAAATAGTATCTTCATGTCTTCAACACTATCTATAGCTACACCTGCTTTTCCAACATCTCCCATTACCCTTGGGTGGTCAGAATCATAGCCTCTATGAGTAGCAAGATCAAAAGCAACTGATAATCCTTTTTGACCTGCTGCCAAATTTTTCTTATAAAATGCATTTGATTCTTCAGCTGTACTAAATCCTGCATATTGGCGTATAGTCCAAGGTCTTGACAGATACATAGTAGAGTAGGGACCTCTTAAAAATGGAGGAATACCAGCTACAAAATCTAAATGTGCTATATCTTTAATATCTGATTCAAAAAATTCCTTTACAGAAGAATCCTTAGCCTTATTTTCTTGTAGATCATTGACCAAAGTCGCTTTATTGAAATCTAATCTACTCATATCAGGTTTGTAATATTTAATTCAACAAAAGCATCATTACTAGTTAGGTCAATTTTGTTTGAAATATTGATATTTTCATCTGATGAAAGTCTATATTTATTAAAACCAATAACTGCATGATCTCCATTTATAATCTCACTTGTTTTTTTTAATACGTTTTCTTTATTGAGTTTCAGTATATTTTCTGAGCTTAGATAAGACAACCACCCCCCTTTATTTTCTATACTTTTAAATAATTCCCAGCTTTCTTTTTTAATATGATCAGTCATTTCTTCTATAACATGAGACCCTTTAAGTGGATCAGAAATAATATGAATTTTTGATTCTTCTTTAATAATATGTGAAATGTTAATGGATAACCGTTTTGCATTTTTGTTTTTCTGATCAGATAAACAATCATAGGAAACATTGGATATAATATCTGAACCACCTATAAATGAAGCCATAGCAGAGGCGGTTATTCTTATTAGGTTAGTATCTATATCGATGGGTGATAATACAGATGTAGAAGTTACAGATTCAATCAATAGCTCTATTTTTATTTTTCGATGATTTGCAATTGAAGTAATGACATTTCTTAATGCCCTAAGTTTTGCTATTTCCGAAAAATAATTGACCCCAACAGCATTTCTAATTATTACTTTAATTGTCTGATTGGGAGATAAATTAATTAATTCAAAATATTCATTTAAATGAGCTGAAATATATGCGACTTGAGAGCTTGAATTAAATGCACTATTCCCATAAATAGTTCCATCAATATAGATAGTTTGAAAAATCAAATCATTGCATTCATTGTAAAACTGATGCCAGTTATTTAAGTCACCTTCTTTTGTGGTTACCCACTTACCACTTTTATGAAAATCAGCTATTGGGTCGAAACGAAAGGAACCAGAAATACCTGGGTTACTTTTAATCCAATTCAACCAGCCATCTTTTATTTTTAAAATATTCTCTGATGAGAAAATTACATGAGTGTCAATAATCTCATGCATTATATTTGCTAGGTCCTTTTCATTGAAGTCACTGTTATTAAGTGTTATAGAATTGATTCCGTACCCTAGTGATTCTAAAAGATTTTCATTTGATGAACTCTGCATATCAAAATCACCATTTAAATAAATTTTTCTAGGAAATTTAGAATGAGTGAAATGAGTAGTTTTAAATATAAAAGGATTACAATCAGAGTTAATATCTAAATTCTTTCCTTTTAGATCTTTTACTATTTTAGAATCCCATTCTTTCTGAGATGATGAATTAAATTCAGACCAAAAACTCATAGTTGATTTTTATGCAAATTTAGTAGTTTTCTAGCCCTTTGATGAAAATGTTCTAAATAAACTTTTAAGAAATCTCTTATTGATTTAGAATTAAGGCAATATAAAACATTAGTGAATTCATTATATTAGAATAATCTTAAATAATATATAATTGATATATGCAGCGATAGATATAGGTTCTAATGCAGTAAGGCTATTGATCCAAGAGTCAAAATATACTGCTGAAAACGAAGTGTACTTTCAAAAGATCTCATTGACAAGAATACCTTTAAGACTTGGAAAAGATGTATTTTCAAAAGGAAAAATAAATAACCGTTCAGTTCAAAAATTGATCAAGGTATTTAGAGTATTCAAGCTCATTATGGAAATCAACGATGTAGCCTATTTTAGAGCTTGTGCCACTAGTGCAATGAGAGAGGCTAAGAATAATGAAGAAATAAAAGATGCCATTGAAAAAGAGACAAGTATTCAATTAGAGATTATTGGCGGTGATGAAGAAGCAGAGCTGATCTTTTTAAATTTTCATTTAGCCAAATTAAATAAAAATAAAAACTATATATACATTGATGTTGGGGGAGGAAGTACAGAAGTCACTTATATAAAGGAAGGTCAAAAAATAGCATCTAGATCATTTAATATTGGATCTGTAAGACATTTAAAGGGGGAAAAGAAGAATGAAGTAAATAAGGAGGCGGTTAATTGGATTCAGCAACAAGTTGGGAAATACGGATTAGTAGATGAAGCAATAGGTACTGGAGGTAATATTAATAAAATATATAATTACAGTGTACATAAAATGCAAGAACCACTCGCTATTGACCAATTAAGGTCTATAATTTCAATTATCGAAAAATATTCTTATGAAGATAGGATTCGCATTTTAAAATTAAAGCCCAATAGAGCAGATATTATCATCTATGGTAGTAATATTTACCTTACAATGATGGAAGCCGCAGGTGCTAAAAGGATAATTGTTCCCAAAGTAGGCTTAACAGATGGGATGATCTATCAAATGTTTTTAAATCAAGAAGCTGAAAAAAATTAATTTTTAGTGAAAACTTGTTGTGAAAAACTACCATTAATAAATTGAACCTTACATAAATAATTACCTTTATTTAAAGACTTGATATTTATATCTTTAGCTGAAACGTTATTCATTTCAACCATAAGCTTTCCGCTCATATCATAGATCCAATAATTTTCAATTTGAATAGCAGTATTTATATTTATGATATTGTGACAGGGATTCGGATAGAGGTTAAATGTTAGCTCATTTTGTTCAATGATATTAATAGGATTATTAACTTCAATATCATCAAGGATGATGAAATTATTATCAGAACAATTATGATGACGAAAAACTAGGTGAACACCTGAATTACCACAGTGCGAAGAAATATCATAGTTGAATTCATGCATTTCTTGTCCCGAGGACAAAGAATCAGAATGAACAGGATTACAGCTGGACATGTAAGCCATACTTGTATCAGTTACAACATATACAGAGATCCATTCTCCATACCAACTAGAAGAGCTGGGTTCAATAGATCCAACTTTAAAATTTAAGTAAACAGGGCCAGAGTTTCCACTTAGGTCAATAGCAGGAGATATAAAATAGTTATCTGGATATAAAATTCCAGATGAAGCACTCCATGAGCTAGAAATAACACAACCTCCTTGGGCATCTAAGGCAGTACCCACACCAGTTAGGTCAATTATATTCCAATTATTATTGTCTCCATCTGCATCAATGGACGTCCAATTAGAAAAATCAGCAGTATCATTTGCTGTTAATAATTGACCACTAACAGAATTAAATAGAATCAATAAAATAATTGATAAAGTACTTTTCAATTTGATGATATGAATATTTAAAAAACTCAAAATTAATAATTATTAAACTTTTATATGTGATAAAATAGTTGATCTTTCATTATAGTTAAACCAAGTAATCTCCTTGTCTTTGTTAAACCATGTTAGCTGTCTTTTAGCAAATCTTCTTGTATTTTTCTTAATTTCTTCAATGCAATTCTCTAATTCAATTTCTTTTTTGAAATAACTAAATAGTTCTTTGTATCCAACAGTATTTAAAGCATTTAAATGACGCAATGGAAATAATTGTTGTGCTTCTTCAATTAAACCTTGTTTAAACATCTGGTCAACTCTATTGTTTATTCTTTCATAAATCATAGATCGATTTGCATTTAATCCAATCTTAATGATATCAAACTCTCTATGTTTCTTAGGGTTGCTTCTAAAAGAAGAATATGTTTTGCCAGTATATCTATATACTTCCAATGCCCTTATTAACCTTTGAGGATTTTTTACATCCATACTTTTATAATGAGCTGGATCTACTTTTAAAAGCTCTCTTTGAAGAGCTTCTATTCCTTCTGTTTTCAATTCTTTATTTAATTGACTTCTTGTGTTTTTATCTGATGGTATATTGTCTATGCCATTACAAACCGCATCAATGTACATGCCTGACCCTCCTACCATGATCACATAATTCTTTTTTTGAAATAACTCATTTAATATGGCTAAGGCGTCTGATTCGTATTTCCCTGCAGAATATTCTTTATGAATATCCATGCAGTCAATTAAATGATGGTTAATATTTTTTTGTTCTTCTATAGAGGGTTTTGCAGTGCCAATAGACATTTGATGATAGAACTGTCTACTGTCAGCAGAAATAATATCGCAATTCAATTGCTGAGCTAAATAGATAGATAGATCAGTCTTGCCTATCGCTGTAGGTCCGACTATCACAATTAGTTTTTTGTCTTTTACTTTATTCATTAACAATCAATAGCTCAAAAATAAATTGATTTTTTTTAACCTAATAATATTTCTTTTTGTTGTGTTGTTTAGATTTGCATATGCAAGAAATGATTTTAATACTTGACTTTGGCTCTCAATACACACAACTAATTGCAAGAAGAGTTCGTGAACTTAATGTTTATTGTGAGATTCACCCCTATAATAACCCTCCTAATATCACTCATAATATAAAAGGTGTCATACTTTCCGGCAGCCCATTTAGTGTAAGAGATGAGAATGCTCCTGACCCTGACCTTAGTGCAATAAAAGGAAAAATTCCATTATTAGGTGTATGCTATGGTGCTCAATTTTTGGTACATAGTAATAAAGGAAAGGTATTACCCTCTAAAATCAGAGAATATGGAAGGGCTAATTTATCTGAAGTTGATTCTCATTCAAATTTGCTTGCGAATGTTGATATAGATAGCCAAGTTTGGATGTCCCATGGAGATACCATTCAGGAGCTTCCTTCTGGATTTAAAAAAATATGTAGTACATCAGATGTTGTTAATGCTGGTTTTGAAATTAACAATGAAAACACTTATGGTATTCAGTTTCATCCAGAAGTATATCATTCTACTGATGGAATGCAACTATTAAAGAACTTTGTAGTTAATATTTCCAATTGTAAACAAGATTGGACTCCCGATTCGTTTGTTGATGTAACCATTAACAATTTAAAAAATGAGCTTGGAGACGATGGTGTTATATTAGGTTTATCTGGTGGTGTTGATTCAAGTGTAGCTGCAATGCTATTACATAGAGCAATTGGAAGTAACCTAACTTGTATTTTCGTTGACAATGGTTTATTAAGGAAAAATGAATATGATGATGTTTTAAAGGGTTATAAAAATTTAGGATTAAATGTAATAGGAGTAAATGCTAAAGATAAATTTTACAAGGCTTTATCTGGGATATCAGACCCTGAAGCAAAAAGAAAAGCAATAGGTCATGTGTTTATAGATGTATTTGATGAAGAGTCTTCTAAAATTGATAATGCTAAATGGCTAGGTCAAGGAACAATATATCCAGATGTAATTGAATCAATATCGGTGAAAGGTCCTTCAGCTACTATTAAATCGCATCATAATGTAGGTGGTTTACCGGACTACATGAAACTAAAAATCATTGAACCATTAAGGTCATTATTTAAAGATGAAGTAAGAAGGGTAGGAGCTACTCTTGATTTACCCAATGTTATTTTAAGTAGGCACCCTTTCCCTGGTCCTGGGTTAGGAATTCGTATCTTAGGGGATGTTACTGAAGAAAAGGTACAGATTTTGCAAGAAGTTGATCATATATTCATAGAAGGATTGAAAAATCATGATTTATATAAAGATGTTTGGCAAGCTGGTGCTATTTTACTACCTGTAAAATCAGTGGGAGTTATGGGAGATGAAAGAACCTATGAAAATGCAGTTGCATTACGTGCAGTCTCTTCTACAGATGGAATGACAGCTGATTGGTGTCATTTACCTTATGATTTTTTAGCAAAAATCTCTAATGAGATTATTAATAAAGTGAAAGGTATCAACAGAGTAACCTATGACATAAGCTCTAAACCACCGGCTACTATTGAATGGGAATGAAAAAATTATTAGTCATATTATATTGTGTATTCATTTCATTGATATCATTTGCTCAACCAGATAATGCGCAGATCATAGAAAAAGATGGTGCCAAATTTTATAAACATTTGGTATCCAGAGGAGAAACTGCTTATGGCATTAGTAAGCTATATAATATAGACCTGAATCTTTTTTTTCAAGAAAATCCTGCTGCTGAAAATGGATTAGATATTGATCAAGTAATCTATATACCAGTAATTGAGAAAATTCACACTATTATTCCAGAACCTCCAAAATTAGATAACAATGATGATCCAAATATAAAGAAGCATGTAGTCAAATCAGGGGAAACTATCTGGTCTCTGTCTAAAAAATACAGTGTCTCAGTTGATCAGATTAAAAAACACAATAGCAATTCAGATAATCTACAAATAGGAGCAATACTTTTTATACCTATTCAAAATGCAGACACAAATAATGTTATTGAACCCATAGTTAAAAACCCAATTAATCCATTAGAAGGTCCCTGTGATAGTATCATCATTCACAAGGTTCAAAAAAAAGAAACTCTTTATAGTCTATCTAAAAAATATAATGTTACGGCTGCTTCAATTAAGGATATTAATAATGGACTTAAAGAAGGTTTGAAAAAAGGAAAAGAAATTAGAATTAAGCTTAAAAAAGTAAACTGTGATGAAAATAATCTAACTATTTACTCAGAAGATTCAAACCAAATAAAGAACAATGACACTAACAGTATTAAGGATATTTATAATGTAGCTTTAATGCTTCCATTTTTTCTTGATAAAAATGAAGAAGTAAAAAAGAATTGTCCTCCTTTACAAAAATGTCCTCCACATAGCAATACGATTCCTGCAATTAATTTATACAATGGTGTATATATGGCATTAGATTCTTTAAAGAAAGCAGGATTAAAAATAAACCTGTATGTCTATGATACCCAAAATGACACTTCTGTTGTTAACGATCTAATTTCTAGTGATACTTTAAAGACTGTAGACTTGATCATTGGGCCTTATATGTCACATCCTTTAAAAAAAGTAATTAATTATGCTAAAGAAAATAATATTCATGTAATTGCTCCTGGTAAGATACCTAATCATGCATTGCATAATAATTACAATTTAACTAAAGTTATACCTTCAAAATTTAATCAAATAACAGCATTGGCTAATTATACAGCTAAAAACTGTATTGATGATAATATTATAGTAATAAAAAATACAGCAAATAAAAATGATATTAAATACAGTAGGATCTTTTTAGATACATTCAATATCCTAAAAGCTGATAATGATGAAGTAATAAATATTCTATCAATAGATTTTAAAAGCTCATTAAGTACTATTAAAGCATCTTTGGTTAAAGACAAAAGAAACATCCTTGTTATACCTTCTACACAGGATAATTTTGTCAGTGATCTTGTTAACAATAAATTAAATAATATCATTAATTCTGAAAAGTTTTACGAATATGAAATTGTATTATTTGGTTTAGAAGAATGGGTTGAAATGAAATTACTTGATGAAAAAAATAAATATAAATTTAACCTTCATGTTCCGGTTGCAGGAATAGTAAATTATCATGATGAAAAAGTAATTGATTTTATACGTTCATACAGGGAAATATTTAAAACTGACCCTCTTAAATATTCATTTTTAGGCTTTGATGCTGCTTTTAATGCATTAAAAGGTTTATTAATTTATGGGAAGAATTTTTCTGATCAATATCATGAATTGGAAAATGATGGATTTTATGTCAATTCATCATTTTACAGATTTGATCCAAATAGTGGTTTTCAAAACAAAAGTGTAAATATTTACAAGTATGAAAACTATCAGCTAATTAAGCTTGATTGAATTTGAAATATTTATATAAATGAGAAAGATTATCATTTTTATTTTAATTGTCTCTCTTTTTATAGGGGGATATCTAGCTTACCCATATTATAATATCTATAGAATTAAAGATCAACCAACATTTGAGAGCTTAAATAATGATGTAATTATTTTATTGCCATCAGATACAATTATCAAAGTTAAGGATCTATCTAAATTTCTGTTAAATGAAAAGGTAATTAAAAATGAAAATGATTTTATACAACTAGCAGATTATAAGAAAATAGCTGATAAGGTTATACCTTTTAAAAAGATTAAATTATTGAAAAAATGGAACACATATAATTCTTTAATAAATAACATTAATTATGCTATTGAGAATCATAAAGATATAGTCAATGTTATATTCAATAATGCAAGAACTATTGAGGATATTGCTGGAAAAGTGTCTCAATTTATCATTGCTGATTCAGCAACTTTATCATTGGCTTTTAATAATGATTCTATCATCAATCATTATGGATTTA
>Ga0206679_10004346_pt1 | contig 10622 bp, 7 predicted proteins | sample M110012015metaG_FD_155464 | JGI IMG/M metagenome (GOLD analysis project Ga0206679, IMG submission 155464) | Ammonia-oxidizing marine archaeal communities from Monterey Bay, California, United States - M1 100m 12015 | ecosystem: Environmental > Aquatic > Marine > Intertidal zone | place: USA... | reverse complement strand
TTCTTCCAGATGGAATTTTCACGCGAAACGGCGTACTTACGTGAATTCTATCTCCTGGAATTAAAGGATCTTTGAGTTGTATTAATGCAATATCTGGTTGGTCTTCATACAAACTATAGCTTACGGAGCTTTCATCGATTTTGAAGTTTAAAGAATCAATCCATCCCCTGTTTTCAGGTTTGCCGTAATATAGCTCATCGTTACCATTTTTGTACATCTGTTTAGCCAATGCAGAATTTCGATCCTTATACGCATTAGGCCATAAATGAATATAAAGCTCCTTCAAGGTATCAGGCGAATGATTAATGTACTCAAACTCCTCATTGCCATATAAAATATGATTTTCATCATCCAGAGTAACGCTGATGGTATAATTTACCTCTTGCTGCCAGTAATTCTGTGACTGCAGTACAAATGGAAAGAATAAAAGGAACAATATAATTTTCGAAATCGGTGTCTTCAACATATTTGTTTTAATTAAAAAAGGGCTGTTTTTACAGCCCTTAAAAATATATAATTTATACCGAATTTACTTGATTAACTTTTGAACGAATGTATTCCCTTCAGAATCCTGAAGATGCACAAAATAAATCCCTTCGCCCCAGCTTGATGTGCCAATATCGATTGAATCATTTAGCTTTAGAAGCTGTATCAGTCTTCCCTGTGCATCTAAAATCTCCACATCCAGCTCGTCAATACCCACAATATCAATGTGTAAATTATCCCCCACTGGATTGGGGTATACACGCACAAGATCTTCAAGCAAAGAAGGCTGTAGACTTGTGGTGCTATTAGGAACAAAGCTTCCTGTTCCGCATGGGAACAGCTGATAACCTGAGTCATATGGTGAGGAGCTGTCGTATTGTCCTCCAACCCCAGTCACATCAAATGGCTCGGCAGGTGTATTTGATCCAGGTATATCTGTGTCAGAATCAATTCTGAGCGTATATACATTGGTTCCATCGGTTACATCCAGATTATTTGATCCCGTAGGGAATGTGGTAATTGGTGTTACAAAGCTCAAATTTTCTAATGTAATCCACTGCGACTCAGTGCTCTCGTCCAGAGCTGTTACAACGACTGGATTCGTAATAGGCATATTTTGTACAGCTATATCAATGCTATCAGCAAATATCTCGGTCAAACCATTGAATTGATCAATTTGTCCATACACTCTAATCATGTCCCCCTCATTGACCACATAATTACTCACATCAGCAAAGTTGAACACGTTTATACCATGCATATTGTTATCGATAATCGTAAAGCTGTATCCTTCATTTCCGTCAAAGTCAATACAGTGGACAAGTCCTTCCAGCATGACATACACACCCAATGAATCTGCCACACCACTCGTATCATTAGTAGTGACGACTCCTATGGGATATGGAAGATAATCCAGGGTTTCACCAAATATATAGACATACTGGTCAGCTATACCGACTGTTGAAACTGTAATAATTCCCGTTTGATTGTAATTTTGAGCTGCACCATTTAATCTTACGTAAATTGGTGTACTCAAAATTTCTCCAGGAGGTGATGGACTCACAGTAATTGACCCAGTCATTCCCATGCCGGCATGAGGATCACATTGGTAATCATAAGTTCCAGGCGTCTGAAATACATGTTGAAATGTCCAGCCTGAACTAACAGCAATACCAAAGCTTTCAGGATTAGAGGGGAACGTTGCTGTTGTTCCATTTACGTTATGAGTCCCTCCAGTATTTATAAAAGTAACCGTATCCCCTGCAACAATATTTAATGAATTAGGTGAAAAAGTCGTGCCTAATGTCTCTACTATATGATTAACCGGTGTAACTCCTGAAGGTAGAGTAATGGAATTGGAAAATGGACCCGCGGGACTCGTTGCGATTTGACATTCCGGAAGGCACATGAGGACTGCCTCATCGGTTAAATAATTTCCTGATACCTCAAAAGTTTGTGCATCAGAAGGTGTACCAACAAAATGAGAAAAACCTGTTAAGGTATCCTCAGAAACGAAAATCACAGGATTAGGATCTAGAATCTGTCCCTCTAGATCAACAGTATCCCCTGTAACAGCTCCTATGATCACCACTGCTATCAATCCATTGGCCTGACCCAAAATAGCAACTCCATTAAGACGCACATACACCGGTGTAGGAGCTACATCACCATTTGATGATTGTACCGTAAGACTCGCTCCAAAACCTGTTCCACTTGTCAATGAAATCTCATAATCTCCTGTACTCGTAAGATCAAGGTCACCTGGAAGATTTGTTCCAGACACATCAAATGTCTGCTCAGCAGAAGGCGTACCCACAAACTGCACAAAGCCTGTTAAAATAGACGGCGATACAGTAACCGAAGGGTTTGTATTTCCAGCTGATCCAATCCAAAAACCTGGATCATAAATACCATCTCCTGCATTGACAGGTAACTGAGTATGACTTGTACAACCCGTTACTTGACTATCAGCCCAAACATTCCATTCGGACTCATCCCAAACAGAGTTAGATGCAGTAACCGTAGCAATTCTCTCTGCTCTTCCATCCTCAAATTCATGACAAGTTCCTGTTCCATCTTCCCCAGGCACCCCAAAAATATCAATGGTATTATCCGATGCGTCAAAAATGGCTATTTGATCATCACCATTACTATCCGCTGCACCACCTGTTCCTGCCTCAATATGGGGTGCAAAACCATAAGCATTTTGAAATTCGGTAGCATTTGCAGCTATAAGGACAAATTCCCCTGGATCTAAAATTCCGATAGAAGTCAAATTAACTCCGGTTGCTTGAGGACCGGCATTAGCGTTAGTCCAACGACGAATCTCCCAATCAGTTAAATCAACGGAAGAACCACTCACATTATAAATCTCGACATAACGAGCTGCTGCATTATCATTGGGGTCTGCTATCTCAGTTATAATTAACTGACTATAGGAAAACAAGCTAAGCATTAAAAGGCTTAGGGTAAGGTAAATTTTTTTCATAATTAAATTGATTTTGGGTACTAAAGATAATAAGGAAATCAATACCAAAACAGTTACTTACCCACAAAAAAAAGGCGCCGAAGCGCCTTGTATATATTTATTGAATGTTGAATTTAAACTTTCGACTCTTCTTTTCTCTCTGGTTTTGGAAGAAGAACTTTACGAGATAACTTCCATTTTCTAGATCTAGGGTCTTTACCTATCACTTTAAACTTCAACATATCTCCTTCTTTACACACATCGCTCATTCGTGCTGTTTTCTCCCATGCAAACTCTGAAATATGAATCAAGCCATCCGTCCCAGGTACGATTTCAACGAAACAGCCGAAATCTTTTACTGACTTCACTTTTCCTTCATATTCAGCCTGATCTTCTACCTGAGGAGGGAATGCGATAAGCTTTAATTTGGTTAAAGCATCTGCCATATCATCTCCATTATTGGAAAGAACCTGTACTCTACCCTCACCATTTTCTAATTCTTCAATCGTAATCGTGGTATTGGTTTCTTTTTGAAGTCCCTGAATGATTTTTCCACCAGGTCCGATAATTCCACCAATCATCTCATTTGGTACATTAAACGCTTCAACTCTTGGAGTCTGTGGTTTAAGATCTGCATTTGGTGCTGCAAGTGTTTCTAAAATACAATCCAAAATATGAAGACGACCGGCTTTAGCCTGCTCCAGAGCCTGAATCAGTACTTCATATGGAAGTCCGTCTACTTTTATGTCCATTTGACAAGCCGTTATTCCTTTAGAAGTTCCTGTGATCTTAAAATCCATATCACCTAAATGATCTTCATCTCCTAAAATATCAGATAAAACGGCAAATTTTCCATTCTCTGCAACCAAGCCCATAGCTATTCCAGTAACAGGTGCTTTGATTTGAATACCACCATCCATAAGCGCAAGAGTGGAAGCACATACAGTCGCCATTGAAGACGACCCATTTGATTCCAAAATTTCTGAAACCAATCTTATCGTATACGGATTGTCATCCGGCAAGATAGGCCTTAAAGCTCTTAAAGCTAGATTTCCATGACCGATCTCTCTTCTGGAAACATTAAATTTCATTCTGGCCTCTCCTGTTGAAAATGGAGGGAAATTGTAATGCAGCATAAAAGGAGTTGTTCCTTTAAAAGTCACATCATCAATCATTTGCTCGTCCATCTTACCTCCCAGAGTTAAGGTGGTTAAAGATTGAGTTTCTCCTCTAGTAAATACAGCAGACCCATGAGCCGTTGGCAGATAGTTTACTTCGGACCATATTGGACGAACCTCATCGAATTTACGACCATCAAGACGAATGTTATCATCAAGCATGGTGTCACGAACTGCTTTTTTCATAGACTCTTTGAAATATACAGATACGTATTTGCCTATTTCTTCTGTTTCCTCTTCTGTTAAAGACTCAAGGAATTCTTCCTTTATTGCTCCAAATAATTCAGCTCTCTTTTCTTTTGAGGCCAATCCCTGTTTTGCCACTTCTCTACACTTATCATACGAAAATGCAGCTACTCGCTCTCGGACCTCTTCATTGTGATCTTCATGCGAATATTCTCTTTTTGGTGAAGAAGCTGGAATCTCGGATGCCAAATCTAATTGAAACTGACATTGCTTTTTAATTGCCTCATGAGCAACTTTAATCACATCAACCATTTCTCCTTCAGAAGCCTCTGCTAGCTCACCTTCAACCATTACAATGTTATCAATTGTACCAGCAATGATACAATCAACATCGGAGGCAGCCATTTCTTCAAGAGTAGGATTGAGGATGAATTCACCATTTACCCTACCAACTCTTACTTCAGACATTGGCCCATTAAAAGGTATATCTGATACTGCAATACAAGAGGAAGCCGCAAAACCAACAAGGGCATCGGGACTATTTACTCCATCATAAGCTATTAATTGCATCATCAGCTGTACTTCCGCATGAAAATCATCTGGAAATAAAGGACGTAATGCCCTGTCGACAATACGCATTACTAATATCTCTCGTTCAGAAGGTCGTGCTTCTCTTCTAAAGAAACCTCCAGGTATTCTGCCATCTGCGGCAAATTTTTCTCTATAATCTACCGTTAGAGGTAAAAAATCTACCCCTTCTTTCGCTTCTTTACTAGCTACTACTGTAGCCAAAATCATGGTATCACCCATTCTCAACACAACAGCACCATCAGCCTGCTTGGCTAATTTTCCTGTTTCAACTGAAATTTGTTTGCCACCTATCTCGATGGTCTTTGTTATTCCTAAATTCATATTCTATTTTTCTATTTATTATCTAATTTTTAAAAACAAAAGGGACAGTCGAAATACATCGATTGTCCCCTCTTCAATACATTTTGAACTAAAATTAACGACGTAATTTCAATTCTTTAATTAATTCACGATATTTTTCAATATCCTTATTTTTCAGATAGTCCAATAAACTTCTTCTTTTACCGACAAGCAATTGAAGAGCTCTTTGGGTTCCAAAATCTTTTCTGTTATTTTTCAAATGCGTAGTCAAATGGTCTATTCTGTGCGTGAATAAAGCTATTTGCCCTTCAGTTGACCCAGTATTTGTGTCTGATCCACCGTGCTTTTTGAAAATTTTCTTTTTTACTTCTTTATTTAAATACATGCAAATATTTATGTAAATGATTATTATGTAGTTCCGTTGAACGGGTGCAAATTTAGGGATACTTTTTCAATTTACAATATTTCAGCATCTATTATATGTAAATAATTAATTAAATAATTCTATATGTAAAATGCTTCTATTAATAAAACAGAAAACAAAGAATAAAAAAAATGGCCTCCAACGAGGCCATTTTGTATAAAAAATATTTTATATAATATTACACCGAGCGAGTAGGAATATAAGGGCTTTTAAACCAATTCATAAAGCTTGAAGCAAGTCCAAACAAGAATCTATAAATAGCCAATGAAACATATAATTGAGCTAATACAGCTACAACCTTAGCAAATGCCCAAAAGCAGGCGATAAGACCATGCCATGAACGAGCATCTCCAGCTTCAGACGGTATATTCCAACCATAACCAGATTCACCTCCAAAAAATCCATTTATTAAATGCGCAACTTCATCAAAGCCAACCCATGTAGCAAAATCCGCAGTAACAGCCATAGGCAGTTCATACATCCATGTCACACTATCTAACCAACTTCCAATGTCTCCACCAACAGTCATGTCTAGAATCCAAGAAAGAACCATGCAAAAAGCTGTTATTAAAGCACCCAATGCTAAAAAATGACCAACCATTTTGATGTTTGCCAACACTAAATCTCTAAAAATATACTTAACATGCCCACTATCCGAAGACCCAAGAGAATCTCCTGCTGATCTTATAATTTGGGACAAAGGAAACATAGCGATAAACCAAATAGCCATAGTAAGCAACTGAGCTACTAGATCAGAACCACTTTCTAATCCATCATTCCATAAAGGATTGAGTAATGCATAGGCAACTCCAAGAATAAAAACAAGTGATGCTATCTTGTAAAACATGCCTACCCAGTTTGACATATTTCGTTCTGAGTCATCCAACATAGTATTAAAATTCACCGGGATTTTGTCGTTAACCATTTTAGGTATATCGACAGCTTGATTAATGTAATTTTCCATAATTAATAAATTTAGTTTTACTCAAATTACTTATTTTTTATTCACTAGGCCTGAAATACGCTTATTAGTTATTAACAATTCATATGTGTATACGTCATGTGATGCCAGTATACATAAGGCTTTAAAGAAACCCAGGAGCAAACAGATTAAACCACTTATTACGTCAATTATTAGGTGAATTATATTAAATTTGTAGGACTAATGGTTCTGTTGATTAAAAAGGAATCCGATGAAACTTCGGAGCTGTATCTGCAGCTGTAAAGACTTTAAAAACGATTAAATCACCACTGTGAAAACGGGAAGGGAAATCGCATTTGGTCTGAGCCAGAATACTTGCCATAGAGCATAAGAGAAGGTTTCAGATTAAAGTCGGTCTCAGACAAGTTGTACAAACTTTGGGTTCTCGCTTTTTTTAGCTTCTGATGTATTAATATTTACAAAAACTAAAAGAATGAAAAACATCTTGTTTTATTTTATGGCAATCATAGTAGGGTTTAGTGCTCAATCTCAGGAGTATGTGCATCAGGTGCTTATACTGAATGAAGGTTATTTTGATTACACTACACAAGAAATTATTGAACCGGTATCCATTGGAAGCTACGATATGGCTTCTGGGACTTATGAAGAGGTTCTTCAATTGAGTGGGATGAGATTCGGATCCGACCTCATTATTGACAACAATGTGTATTATGTTGCTGCAGACACCAAAATATATAAAATTGACCTAAATACACATAGTATTCTAGCCAGCGTAACTTGTGCAGGAGTGAGAAACCTTGCGAAAGTCGGAGATCGACTATTTGCAACCAGAGGAGAATACATGGTGAATTTTGATTCCTATCTACATGTCTACAATGCCAATGACCTATCCATGGAGTATTCACTAGACACCCTTATAGGCCCAAAGTGGGCAACTCAGAACATTGTTGTGGATGGAAACCGCGTGTATTTCGCAATTAACAACGCTTACGAATGGGGTAATGAAAAAGGGATTATTGGTATACTAAACACTGATAATTTAGTTTACGAAGGTGAATATGACTTAGGCCCTGATGGTAAAAACCCTGATAATCTAGTAAAATCCGGAGATTTTCTATACACCGTAAATAACAAAGACTGGTCAGGTGCGTCCATTTCCAAATTGGCTATTGACCTTACTCAAAGCGAAACTGTAAACCTTTCAAGTGTCTCCACAGGATGTGGAACCTCTGCAATGCGTGACGATAAATTGATTTATCAAATTTCTATGGAATCTTCATTAAACGAATTCGACTTGAATCTGATGAATTCCATTGGGCCTATCAGCGGTAATTTTCTTAATTTTTATGAGCTCAAACAAAACCCCATAAATGGCAACTTTTACGCTAGCGAAACCGATTATTACTCCTATGGGAAAATGCATATTTACGATAATCAAAATTCAGAAATCGCCCTATTTGAAACAGGAATAAGTCCTGGTACAGTTTCTTTTGATGTTCGTACTTCAGCTGGGCTTTATCAAGATGAAACTATTTCGATTTCGGTTTATCCGAATCCAGTACAATCTACACTGAACATAGAAACTAAATCTGAAAATGTCAGGATTATTCGAAATATGCTCGGTGAAGAAGTGAGTAGATTTACAGGGTCCTCTGTCGGAATCTCAGGATTACCAAAAGGCATGTACTATTTGGAGGTTGAGAATAATTCTATTCGGTTTCTAAAAATCTAAATTCAAGTTGACAAGCGGACATGAGTTCAGATCTCTATGCCCATACCTGAGTGCCTTCTGAACAGTTCTTACAAATGTCTATTTGATTTCTGGAGCGAAGTAAGTCCCCTCGAAATTGGCGGTATTCTTTTGAATGCCATATTTGTCTGAATGAACTTACATCAAGAGAACCTAAAATATGCTTCGCGTCTTTGTCAAAACAGCAGGGAACAACCTTGCCATCCCAGGTGAAAACTGATCCAGACCACATACGCCAGCAATGATTTCCCGGTTTTCCTTTTAAACTGTAGGTTCCATCTTTTTGTTTGATGTATCTGGAATATCGTTCATTTTCCGGCATCAGCTCATTTCCTTGTTTATAATCATACAGCTGTGCCGTCTTTATTCGAACCTCATCAATTCCAATTTCTGAGGACAAAGAGAAAACAGCCGGTATTTCATGCTCATTAGGCTTGACCGCTAAAAACTGAAAAATAAGATGGGGAGTTTTAGACTTATACTTCTTTTTTGAAGCTACTAAAAACCTGCTTGCGTCGATAACTTTATTCAACTCGCCATTAATCCTGTACTGCTCATAGGTTTGCTGAGTCAATCCATCAATGGATATAATTAACCGGTCCAATCCGGATTCCACAATTTGATCGGCTACCTCTTTATTAATAAAATGGCCATTTGTAGAAGTTGCGGTATAAATTTTTGATTTTTTACTCTGTTTAATTAGCTCCAAAAATTGTGGGTGTAAAAATGGTTCACCCTGAAAATAATAATTGATGTAAAATACGGACCTCTTTATTTGAGACAGCATTTTCTGATGTAGAGCCAAATCTAATTTTCCAGTTGGACGCGTAAATTGTTTTAAACCGCTCGGACATTCAGGACATCCAAGATTACATGCTGTTGTAGGTTCAATACTCAGGGATACTGGCATTCCAAAATGCCGGGGAGCTTTTGATATACGAGACAGATAAAAACTGCATCTTACCAAAAACAAATTCCAAATCCGTGTTATAGAAAGATGGGATAGCAAATTAATAGAATCCGTGAACCTCGACATGCTACGAAATTAATTAAATCAGGCAAATTGAGAGGCTCATGGCAGGAAGGATTTTAGTCATAGTCGAATACATATTTGATGATTTTTTGTAGAATAAAATCTTTAATAGCTATATAATTGGGATAAATTAATTTTCCTTGAGTATTTTTGGAATCACATATCTATATTTTAATCTCTAAAAATGCAAGTAATACTTAACCACCAGCAAATTCATCAGAAAATTACCAGACTAGGACATGAGCTTCTTGAAAATTGCTTTGAAGAAACTCAGATTTTTATAGGTGGAATACATGGTAATGGATTTGAAATGGCCAATATGCTAAGCGACATTATTACAAATAATTCAGATATACAGGTGCATTGTTTCGAAATAAAAATAAATAAAAGTGAACCGTGGAGTGAAGAAATAGAGGTCAGTATCGATGAGAAAAAATTCAAAAAAGGATTTCTGATATTGGTTGACGATGTGATTAATTCAGGAAAAACAATGCAGTATGCGCTTGTTAAATTCCTACAAAGCCCTACAAAAACAATTAGGACAGTGGTACTTGTGGATCGAAAACATCGAAGATACCCTGTAAAAGCTGACATAGTGGGCATATCCCTTTCCACAACATTAAAAGATCGAGTGGAGGTAGATTTAAGCAAGAATGACTCTAAAGCTTATCTGGTATGAAAAAACTAACTGAATCTAATTCTAACCATGATGATTTAGAACTGATGTCGACATTCGACATTCTAGAATGTATTAATTCTGAAGATCAGACTGTAGCCTCAGCAGTACAAAATGAAATAAAAAATATCACTCTCTTTATTAATGCCGCTTTTGAACAAATGGAAAAAGGGGGAAGATTATTTTATATTGGAGCAGGTACAAGTGGAAGACTGGGAATATTAGATGCCAGTGAATGCCCCCCGACTTTTGGAGTTGACCACGGATTAGTTATTGGTCTAATTGCAGGAGGAGACAAGGCGATAAGGAAGGCTGTGGAATTTGCCGAAGACAGCGATTCGCTCGGCTGGGAAGACTTAAGCACGTTCAATTTATCCAAAAATGATGTCATTGTTGGAATTGCCGCTTCAGGAACAACTCCATATGTCATTGGTGCAATAGAAAAAGCAGAAGAACGTGGCCATATCACTGCCGGTATTTCATGTAATCCAGAATCTCCATTATCTCAAGCAACAAGCTTTCCGATTACACCTGTTGTTGGCCCCGAATTTATCACCGGTTCAACGAGAATGAAATCAGGTACTGCCC
>Ga0206679_10004341_pt1 | contig 10627 bp, 7 predicted proteins | sample M110012015metaG_FD_155464 | JGI IMG/M metagenome (GOLD analysis project Ga0206679, IMG submission 155464) | Ammonia-oxidizing marine archaeal communities from Monterey Bay, California, United States - M1 100m 12015 | ecosystem: Environmental > Aquatic > Marine > Intertidal zone | place: USA... | reverse complement strand
TCCGCTTTCTAAAATACCTTGAGACAATGTAATGGATGCAGGTATCCCAAATTCTTGCATCTCACTAACAGCCAATTCGGCATATTTTTCTATATACAAATCTGTTTTACTTTGCGAAAAAACAGAAAACCCTAATAAAAGAGAAAAAAGAAAAAGAAAATATTTCATTCTACTAAAATATACATTTATCATAAATTGTATACATTTGAAAAATCTTAATTATAAACATTTTACAATGAAAAGAAAACACTTCCTTAAATCCGTAATTGGAGCTTCTGCCTTTTTAGGGATTCCATTTAATAGTTTGTCATCTGATAGAGATTCCATTCAGGAATTGATAGATAATACAGAAAAAGAGGTGAACGGAAGTATGTTTGGTTTTGCCGACTCTCCTATAGAAAAAGTAAGAGTAGGTATTATTGGTTTAGGAAATAGAGGAAATACCCTATTGGAAATGTTTCAGTATTTGGTAGAAAATAATCATGCTGAAATTATTGCATTATCAGATATTACAGAAAAGAAAGTGAATTCTGCTTCCGGAAAACTAGCTGTTTGGCAAAAAAAGAAAGCAAATCTATATTATAAAAACCAAGACGATTGGAAACAACTCTGCCAGAGAGATGATATTGATTTGGTAATAATTGCTACTCCTTGGGATTTACATACTCCTATGGCAGTTTATGCAATGGAAAACGGAAAACATGTAGGAAGTGAAGTTCCTGTTGCTTCTACCATAGAGGATTGTTGGAGCTTGATACAGACTGCAGAGAAAACCAAAAAACATTGTATGATGATGGAAAACTGCAATTACAATGAAGAAGAACTTTGGGTACTCAACATGATACAAGAGGGAGTTTTTGGAGATATTACACATACAGAAGGTGCTTATCTACACGATTTGAGAGCACTAATGCTACACGATACTTATTATGAAGGGCAATGGCGTTTACACGAACATGCCCAAAGAGATGGAAATTTCTACACCACTCACGGATTAGGTCCTATTTCCTTTTATCTTAATATCGGTAGAGGAGATAGATATTCTCACTTAACATCAATGAGTAGTAGAGAGTTAAATTTGAGTATTGCCGCAAAACAAGCCAATCATCCAATACAATCGTACAAATGTGGAGATATGAATAATACCATGATTAGAACGGAAAAAGGAAAAACTATTCTTCTTCAGTTTGATGTACATAGCGGAAGACCTTACTCCAGAATAAATAAGATTGTTGGTACAAAAGCGGTACATGACGGATACCCAAGCCGATTATATATTGAGGGAGAAAAACCAGAATACTGGGGGCATAATTGGCTAAAAGAAGAAGCATATAACGAGTATAGAAGTAAATACCAGCACCCAATTATACAAAAGTTAAAATCTGTAAGTCAGGGATTTAAACAAGGACATGGAGGTATGGATTTCGTGATGATATACAGATTAATAAGATGTTTAAATTTAGGACTTCCACTAGATATAAACTTATACGATAGTGTAATGTGGTCTGCTATTACTCCCCTATCCGAACTATCGGTTGCTAGCAATAGTAATTCTATAAAAATACCAGATTTTACGGCCGGCACCTGGAAAACAGAACGTCCGTTAGAGATTATGAGGGAGATTTAGACTGAATCTTTCATTCATCCCTTTATTTCCTTGCAAACCTCCTGTATGTATTGCCAAGACACTACTTCCTTTAGGGAAAAAATCGGTTTTAATTAAATCAAATATTCCCAGCATCATTTTTCCGGTATAAATAGCATCTAAAGGAATGTTTTGTGTGTGGTAAAAATATGTTATGAATTGGATTAAGTATTCTGATATTTTGGCATATCCACCAAAATGGTAATCTGTTATTAATTTCCAATTTTGTTTGTTGCTCCAACATCTTATATCCTTTTCTAAATCTTCACTTCCTTTTATTGCAGGAAAACCTAATACCTTCTGTTTATTACTAACAGAATTAATAATTCCTGAAATAGTTCCTCCAGTACCAATTGCAGAACATATAAAGTCTTGTGTATCGTTTTTATCTAAAATCTCCTGAGTTCCTTTTATGGCCAATTGGTTTGTTCCTCCTTCCGGAACCAAATAAAAATCAGAAAACTTTTCTTTTAGTCTATTTATAAAACTATCTGTATGTTTTTGTCTGTATTCTTCCCTACTTACATAATGTATTTGCATTCCATTCTCTTTTGCAAAAGATAAAGTATCATTTAGTGGCATAGTTTCCTCTCCCCTAATTATCCCTATACTTTTAAATCCTTTTTCTTTTGCTTCAAATGCGGTAGCTTCAATATGATTAGAATAAGCACCACCAAAAGTTAAGATGGTATTCTTTTTTTGTTTTTCTGCTTCTAGTAAATTATATTTTAGTTTGTAGTATTTATTTCCAGAAATAAAAGGATGAATCAAATCAATTCTCTTTATAAAGAGTTGTATTTCTTTCTCTTTTAATAGAGGATATGATATTTTCTGAGTTATTATTTTCATTTGTGCAAATATCGTAAATTTGCAACCAATTATGAAAGAATTTTCAAATACAGATAAATTAGATAAAGATGAATACTACCAATCCAAAGAGGGATATATTATCTTTACAGAAAAGTACCATTTAAAAAGAGGATATTGTTGCAACAATAACTGCAAACATTGCCCTTACAAAGAAGAAGATAAAAAGAAACAAGATGATAGATATTAAAGAAGCTATATTAAAAGGAATCCCAACTGAACTTCCTCCAAAAAAAGAATACGATACATCTGTGAGCCATGCTCCAAACAGAAAAGATATACTTACAAAAGAAGAAAAGAAACTTGCTATAAAAAATGCCCTAAGATATTTCCCAGAAAACTTACATCAGGTACTTGCAAATGAGTTTGCAGAAGAATTAAAAAAATTTGGCAGAATATATATGTACAGATACAGGACTGATTACGAAATAAAAGCTCGTCATCTGGAGGATTTTCCTCATAAAAGCATACAAGCTGCCGGAATTATGATGATGCTATCTAATAACTTAGACTATGCTATTGCACAACATCCGCACGAACTTATAACATATGGTGGTAATGGTGCCGTATTCCAAAATTGGGCTCAATACCTACTCTGTATGCAATACTTAGCCCAAATGACGGATGAACAAACTTTAGTTTTATATTCAGGACATCCTATGGGACTATTCCCTTCTCATAAAGATGCACCAAGAGTAGTAGTAACAAATGGAATGATGATACCAAATTATTCCAAACCAGATGATTGGGAAAAATTTAATGCTTTAGGAGTTACCCAATACGGGCAAATGACTGCAGGAAGTTTTATGTATATAGGTCCGCAAGGTATAGTACACGGAACTACTATTACCGTTTTAAATGCCTCCAGAAAAATTGACCCCTCAGCAAAAGACATGAGCGGGAAACTATTTGTTACAGCAGGTTTGGGAGGAATGAGCGGGGCTCAACCAAAAGCAGGAGTTATTGCAAAAGGGGTCTGTATAGTAGCAGAAGTAAATCCGGAAGCGACTTACAAAAGACAGGAGCAAGGCTGGGTAGATGAAGTTTACAAAGATTTAGATCAGCTTATTGATAGAGCTCTACAAGCCAAAGAAAATAAAGAAGCAGTATCCATTGCATATGATGGTAATATAGTTGACCTTTGGGAAAAACTAGTAGATAGGAATGTAACCGTAGAACTTGGTTCTGACCAAACTTCTTTACACAACCCATGGGCTGGTGGATATTATCCTGCAGGAATGAGTTTTGAGGATGCAAACAATATGATGGCTGACAATCCGAAACAATTCAAAAAAGAAGTTAAAAAAACACTTGTAAGACATACCAATGCAATTAACACCTTATCAGAAAGAGGAATGTACTTTTTTGATTATGGAAACGCCTTTTTATTAGAGGCAAGCCGTGCAGGTGCTAACATCCTAAATAAGAAAGGAGATTTTAAATATCCATCTTACGTTCAGGATATTATGGGACCTATGTGTTTCGATTATGGTTTTGGTCCTTTCCGTTGGGTTTGCTCTTCTAACAGTCCTACAGATTTAGAAATAACAGATAGGATTGCATCTGAGGTTCTGGAAGAAATCATGAAAAACTCTCCAGAGGAAATCCAGTTACAAATGAGCGATAACATCAACTGGATAAAAGCAGCAGGAGAAAATAAAATGGTAGTCGGCTCACAAGCCAGAATATTATATGCAGATGCAGAAGGAAGAATGAAAATTGCAGAAGCATTTAATACTGCTGTTGCATCCGGAGAACTTTCTGCTCCAGTTATTTTAGGTAGAGATCATCATGATGTAAGCGGTACAGATTCTCCTTACAGAGAAACTTCAAATATCTATGACGGATCTCAGTTTACAGCCGACATGGCCATACATAATGTTATAGGAGATAGTTTTAGAGGAGCTACTTGGGTTTCCATACATAATGGTGGTGGAGTTGGCTGGGGTGAAGTAATAAATGGTGGTTTTGGTATGATGTTAGATGGCACAAAAGATTCGGATAGAAGATTAAAGTCCATGCTATTTTGGGATGTAAATAACGGAATAAGCAGAAGGAGTTGGGCCAGAAACAAAGAAGCTAATTTTGCTATAAAAAGAGCTATGGAGATGGAGCCTAATTTAAAAATAACTTTAGCTAATGTTGCTTCTGATGATATATTAAATAATTTAGATTTATAAACTGAACAAATAAGATTTTAAATTCTTAAATCTTTATTCTTAAAAAAAGACAATATATTTGCACTCAAATTAAATTAAAAAAAATGAAAAAACTAACTCTACTTTTATTTAGTGTTATTTCACTAAATTCATTTTCTCAGGTACAAATGGGAACTATTTCATCTCAAAACCAACCTACTTATCTTATTGATAATGTACTAATTGGAAATGGAGTAACAACAACCAATCATTCATATATTGGTGATTCTTCACAAATTGGTTATTTTACAGATTCTTTAGGTCTTATCGGATTTACAGAAGGATTTGTTTTATCTACAGGTTCAGTTGATTCCATTGGAGAAATTGGTGTGGATACTTTACCTTGGTGGAATTATGTTTATGATTCTGCTTGGAATATTATTGATTCTACTCCAGTAGTGCAAGGTACATTCTTATCATCTAGTTTCTGGCAAAATGGAGACCCTGACTTACTAACTATTGCAAATTCTGTACCTGGTTTAATTGGACAATCTTTTTCTGTTTCTTCTACCGGAGATGCAGCAATTTTAGAATTTGATTTTGTACCATCAGCAGATACTGTAAGGTTTAACTATGTATTTGCCTCAGAAGAATATTTGGATTTTGTAAATTCATCTTTTAATGATGTATTTGCATTTTTAATTTCTGGGCCAGGAATTACCGGACCTTACGCATCTCCTGCAGCATTCCCTGGCGGAGCTATAAATATTGCAGAAGTACCCGGAACAGCAAATTGGCCTGTTACTATTTCTACAGTAAACGATACTTTAAACTCTCAATATTATAATCATGATACTTTGGGACAAGCTTCAGCATTTAACGGATATACAGATGTATTTACAGCAGTTGCTGGAGTGCAGGCATGTAATGTTTATCATATAAAACTTGCTATTGCAGATGGTACAGATGATGCATACGATAGTGGAGTGTTTTTGGAAGCGGGTAGTTTTGATGCTACAGAACCAGGAGCTCTGAATGTAAATACTGTAACTTCTGATGTTTTATGTTATGGAGACACAACAGGAACGGCACAACTTTGTATTGCTGGTGGTGTAGCTCCTTATACAACTAATTGGTTTGGAGAAAACCCTAATAACTTAGGAGCAGGAACGTATAATGTAAGTGTTACAGATGTTCAAGGATCTTCTGGTAGTGCAGTTTATACAATTTCTGAACCTCTTCCACTTATTATTACCGCAACTTTAAACGGAACACAACTTGAAGGAACAATAAGTGGTGGTACTTCCGGATATATTTATAATTGGACTTTAAATGGAGTAAGTGTTAGTACTTCTGCATTTTTCACACCTATACAAAATGGTGATTACACATTAACTATTACAGATGCAAATGGTTGTGTTGTTAGTTCGGACCCAGTAAATGTATCGAACATACAAGTAGGTATTTTGGATATATTAACTGAAAAACTAATGGTATACCCTAACCCATTTACTACAAAAACAACTATCAACTTATTAGATAACTCAGTGGTTAAAAACATCTCTTTATACGACCCACAAGGTAGAAAAGTAAAAGACTTTACACACACTGTAAAATCAGATAAGATAGAATTAGAAAAAGGAAATTTACAAAACGGAATCTACTTACTAATTATAGAAACAAATAACTATATATCAAAAAGTAAATTGATAATAGAATAAGATTAATAATTCTTACAAAAAGCTCCCTACAGAAATGTGGGGAGTTTTTTTTATTCTAACTTTCCTTCTAACCTTGCCTGAATAATGATGTGTTCGATAAACATATCCTCTCTTACATTTTCAGGGTCATATTCTTGTTTTAGGTCGTTATCGTACAATATAGCCATAGTTTGCCAAAAGAATGCATTTACTCCTCCCCTATATTGTTTTAGTAGTTTATAAGTGGAAATTTGAGTTTCTCTATAAATAAGTTTCACCAAGATATTACCTTCTTTCTTAGTTAGTTTTTTCATCTTTTCTCCTAATTCTTCTTTTAAAAACTTGGCTACTTCTTTGGTGTATTTTTTCTTTTTTCTTTTTCTTTTTATTCCTCCCAGATTCTCTTCAATTTCCGCCATCTTGTTTTTCGTGTATATAGCATATGGATACACTTTTAAAACTCTTCTTTTTAAAATTCGGTATTTTATTTTCTCTTTAGGATCGGTAAATGAAATAATTTCGATTGCAGGTACTTCAGTTAAAAGGATTGTATCTTCACCTTCTATAATATAATCCTTAATGCTTAGTTCTTGTGAAAAAGAAAGAGTTCCTACAAAAAGGAAAACTACTAAAGATATGTTCTTAATTAACTTCATCTGAAATAACAAACTCTTTTTTATAAGTAAAATTGTTTGTTTGTATTTCAATTACATAAATACCAGAAGAAAATTCAGACACATCTAAGGTAGTAGAAAATCTATTGAATTTTTCCTCAAATAGAAGTTGAGAAGTAACATTGTATATTCTAATAAACTCAATAATTTCATTATTTTCAACTTCTAAATACCTTGTAGTCGGATTTGGGTAAATCTTAAAATTATTATTTGTATCAAATACAGATGCAGGATTCATAAATACAGCTGTTGCTTCTGCAAATTTAGATTTACAATTTTCCATCATCTGTAAATTATAAAAGAAATAATGATAGTCAGGGTCTCCAAAGGGAGAATTATGTCCTGTAATAGAAGCTAAATTACCTACTGAATAAGGATAAACAGCTCCACTATTATTTCTGTACAAGTCAGAGTTTCCACTACTAATTCCTAGTTCTAAGTCATTCATTATAGGTACATTCCAATTTACATATAAAGTATTTAATCCGGTCTGTACGGCAATTGTAGTATCTTTCAATACCTGAGAATTATTATCTCTTAACTCGAATGTAATTGGCTGAGAAGTACCTGCATAAACATCAAAAGAAATCAAGGTAGAAGAAGTGTAACAATCAATATAAATATGTCTGTCATTATTATAAAAACTACCTCCACCAATTGTATTATCTAAAGGGCCTCCAAAAACAGAAGGACCTCCAATTTCTCTGGCATAGTAAGTAGTGTTTTGTGTAAGAAGTGGTGTATTAAAATTTGCTCCGGAAAACAATACAGGACTACCTAAGGTATCTGCATACCACTTTAGATTGTTTGATGGAGAACTTAAGGTAAATGTAGCTGGGTTTACATAAGATGTGTCGTTATATGTAATGGGAGCAGCTGTATAACTTACATTTGCTATATTGTTATAAATTACTGTATCTACTCCCAATCCATTCGACACTATTAATTGTACAGTATATGTTCCGTTATTAGAATAAATATGAGTAGGGTTTTGTAAATTAGAAGTGTTTCCGTCTCCGAAATCCCAATTCCAATTATTTGGTTGGTTTTGGCTATTATCTGTAAAGGTTATATCCCCAGAACAAGAAATAGATGTAGAAACAGAAAAATCTGCTACTGGCTGTGCAACACATCCATTATTTGTTGGCTGTTCATTTATCGCATATGCTCTTCTTCCTTTACTATTATTTAAAATTGCAGTAACCGAAAACCAAGAATCAGTTACAGTAGGATTAGGATTTAAGAAAAATGCATTTGTAATAGTTGTTGTTGTCATGGAATCCATATATACATTTCCGAGCATACTTACTTCATATTCTGTTGCTCCACTTACTGCTGACCAAAACACATATATAGAGTCCGGGCAAGTCCAATCCACAAAAATATTCTGAGGAACTCCAATAATTGTAAAGTTCTCATCACTTTCATCAGTTGAGTTTCCTCTAGTAATTCTTACTTTTACTTCATCCGAAATAGTGTTTGGCACTGACCATGTATAATATCTGTAATCTGAATTTATATTATTAGATATATTATTCCAACTATTACCACCATCAACAGAATAATCTAAACTAAATGTTGATGTTCCTTCTGAAGCGTCCCATCTTATAATCTCACTTTCCCCAGGAACAAAACCCTCTCCTCCTATCGGATATGTTAGTTCTATATCATCAGTAATAAATTCGTAAGTTACCCAATATTCTTGAGGTCCGAAAGGAACAGAAAATCCACTAATATTTAAAGTGTAATTACCTTGAATGGGATTATCAATTACAATTTGTTCCATATTATTCAAACTATCTGTTCCGCTTGTTGCTACAGAGTTTAATGATGAAGAAGTTGGAGTTGGATCTAAAACATAAGGAAAGTAATCTAGTCCTAACGGAAGAAAATATACTGAAGTATTAATATCATTTACTAAAGAAGTAATTGCTGAAGTACTCGCTTCTTTATCGTGCCAATAAGTCATTATTTTAACCTTTGTTACCCCAGTAGGAATTGTAATGGAGTGTGAATTACTACCTCCTTGAGAAATATTATCAGAGAAATAATAATTGTTTTCTAATAGTTTTACTGCTCTGTATGCATTTACTTCTCCCCATCCATGTTTAAAATCAGGACCAATATTCCCTATATCATCTGCAGAATTAAGTAGAATACATTTCATAAGTGATGATGATGGATTTACTCCTCCATTTAACTCTTTATAAACTTGGTACAATTGTGCTAACACTCCTGCAATCCCAGGGCAAGCCATTGAAGTTCCTGTAAAATGGTCATAATCATAAGCTGGTACAGTTGACCAAACAGAAGTTCCTTTTGATGCAATATCAGGTTTTATTCTACCATCTGCTGCAGGACCTCTACTAGATGAACTTGATAGGTTTCCTATTCCATTCAAATTTGCAACTGCCAAAACATTTTTACCTTGTTTATGTCCTCCAGTTACATTTCCCCATCCACTTCCTGCGCCATATCCACAATCTGAACTACCACTATTACCAGCAGAAAAAACATGAATTAAAGATGGGTATAATAATATTTGTTCATCTAAATCTGCAGATAAAGAAGTATATCCGGCATTACAGCCGTTACTATAGGATTTGGAAGTAATAATTACATCATTATTTTGGTAGATTGTTGGTACATCATAATAATTATTATTTGAAGAAGAATAAACATATAAAAATGCTCCATTTGCCATGCCAGCAGCCAAAGGGTCTATATTCCCTGCTCCCATTATTGTTCCTGCAACATGGTCTCCATGATCATTAGAATTTGAAGTACTGCATCCTCCACAATTAGATTGGTCTACCCTACCATCATAATCAATATGAGGACCTATAATTCCATCATCTTGCATCATTACATTTATGCCATCACCATTATAATGGCGACCAGTAGTAAGGTTTGTATTTATTACATTTGACCTATGCAAAGTTCTACCCTCATTATTCTCTTTTTCTGATGGAGGATCAATAGGTTCTATATAAGAAACATAATTTAGTTCGGATATTAGATTTAAATTTTGAGGATTTATTGCAATTGTTATAGAGTGAGAAAACTCATTTATATCCTCAATTTTTTCTGATAATAATCTGATGTCTTCAATAATTTCTGTTAAATTTACATCTTTATAGAAAAGAATTTTTACTGAAAGTAAATTATCATTTATTGCCCAATCAGGAAAGTTCTCTTGTTTTAGTTTTTTGTCAATTTTGTAGTCATCTAATATTGGGTTTACAGATCGGATATTAAAAGTAGAAAAATCTGAGAAAGATAGTTTTCGTTTTAAACTAACTGCAAAAATATTTTCAGGTAAATAATATAAAAAATCTACTCCTTTCTTTTCTAAATTTAACTTTTGTACTTCTGTAGGGATTTCATTGAAAATTAATAACCTGTAAGCATTGTTTTCGGAAATATTCCAATCTTTATTTTGTTCAATTTTATAACTTCCTGATTTAAGATTTAAATTAATCTGTTGCGATTTTACAGATGTAATTGAGATTATAAGAGATAATGTGATTAGTAGTTTTTTCATCAATAAATATTTTCCACAAATATACAATCTGTATATCTATACTTTAATAGTTTTATAAA
>Ga0206679_10004340_pt1 | contig 10627 bp, 7 predicted proteins | sample M110012015metaG_FD_155464 | JGI IMG/M metagenome (GOLD analysis project Ga0206679, IMG submission 155464) | Ammonia-oxidizing marine archaeal communities from Monterey Bay, California, United States - M1 100m 12015 | ecosystem: Environmental > Aquatic > Marine > Intertidal zone | place: USA... | reverse complement strand
TACCTGCTCAAGGACAGGTTCCATTTTACTACAGAGTCCCTCGAGTGGAACCTTCAGGAACTCACCCTGCTCTAAATGGAGTTATTGAAATAGCTATGAATACTTGGTCTCTTCAGTCTGACTACGATTCATTAAGATTCCGCATCACCCTAGAGGATAGGAGCCTTAATATCTCAAACATAGATACTACAAGACTAATTATTAAATAGGACCTGGTCCTAAATTAAAATGGGCACCCCCAAAGGAGTGCCCATCTCTCTAAATTAATAGAGTATGATTAGAAAGTCCGAAATATAATAATCTATATTACTGACATGTTAATCCAAATGAAGCAAGGAATAAAAGAAGATCCGCCGCTGTTACAGTGCCATCCTCATTAATATCTGCAGGACAATCGTTTGCTGTTGGTGCAAAAGTGCAAGTACCATCATCAACAGTAGCTCCATTAGTGAAGTTTTCTGCATCAGGGTAAGTACAACCATAACAGTCATAAGTACAAGTAGTGTTATCTGCTAAATAAGCAGTTGCGTTGTAATTACAAGCTGTAGCATCGTTACATCCAAATGCTGATGAATTTGGTGCTCCAGGTGTTCCACCGTCAACCCAAGCAGCTTGCCAGTTATTGCCAAACTCATTATCAGTAGCTAGACCACCAGCCATATAAGATTCTAAAATTTCTGGAATGTATTCCAATGAAGGACCGCCACCATTAGGGTCACCAATTAGAGTACTACCTAAGATACTGTAACCAGCTCCAGGCCAAAGACCCGATGAAGAATATGTAACAGCATCTACAACATTGCCCCAAGCATCTTCAAGTGATACTGCTTCACCACCATTGGAGAAGTTTCCAAGCTCCAATTCGAAGACTTGATATCCATTTCCTGAATAGTTAAGTGTTCCACCACCACCTGCTACAGTAACAATTACAAACTCTCCTGCAGCTAAAGAAGTACCTGCTGGGAAAATTAATCCTAATTGAGGTGCACCAGAAGCCGAGTTAACGAAGTGATACCCACTTAAATCTGCTGCAAGATCTCCAGAGTTATATAACTCACAGAATTCCCAATCGAAATCATCACCCTGAGAAGTGCTTGGGTTATAGTGAATCTCATTTATTAAAACTGAGGGTAAAGTGTAGTAACAAAGATTATTATCAACTACAGTTGTATTGACATTATAGTTCAGGGCAAGAGGATCAAAACATCCAGTAATTACACAAGAGCCATCATCTGTCACAGCTGCAGGATCATAATTGTCAGCTGAAGGATCAGTACATCCAGGTATATTTGAACAAGATCCATCATCTTCTGCAGCTAAAGGATCATAATTTACGAATGCTACATCCATACACCCAAGACGTACTACATCAGCTGCTACAGTTGGCACAAGTTTCCATGCTCCATATGAGTAAAAATTAGGAGCTGTAACACGATATGTGACACCTAATTCAACAACTGGAGTCATAATACCATCCACATCAACACTGTCATCTACGGCATCGTAACCCAAGTTTGCAACCTTAGCGTTTCCGCTTCCATCATCGAGAAGCCAATCTCCGTAACCTGCATTTTCGTTAGAAACTGGAGCTAATAATTGAGCTCTAACGCTCTCCCACTGATCGTCATTTACTGCGCTAGTAGTAAGGAGTTCTGCTGCTGGTAGTGCGTTTCCTGAAGAGACTATTGTCGGGGTAGCACCTGCTATTTGACGTAGTCCATATACCTCAGATACAGATCCAGCAATATCCACTAAATCTCCAGCTACTACTCCGGTTCCTATACACCAAATAGCAGAAAAAGGTCCTGTACCATTTTGAATTGCATATGAAGCGTTTCCAGCTAAAGAACCTGAAGGCCCATATACAGCAGTGACTATACCACTAGTATTAACTTGACCTGTAACAAGTCCGTTATGAATTTCCTGAATAGTTAAGTTCGGAATATAAACACAAGTTCCATCATCAGTAGTAGCTGCTGGATCATAGTTAGAGGCACCAGGATCAGTACATCCACCAGTATCAACAGCACATCCGCTCGTAAATACGTGGCTACCTAAATTACTCCAATCATTAGATGGATTAACAATCCATTCTCCATCGAATTCATTTGTTCCGGCAGATGCTGCCCACATACCTGCGTTACCAGCATTAACATCAGATTTACGTACTAAAGTGTGATTTTGAGTAGCGCTTAATATGCCCGACACTACAAAGCCAGTACCAGGATCTGGGCCAATCTCTCCGATAAGATCGACAAGTACAGTATCAGCACCAACTATTTCAGCTAGAGCATAAGTATCGTCACCATTAGACAGATATGTGTATGTCATATCTGCAACCGCAAGTATCAATGGATCTGCAGTAGGGTGAGCAATAATGTATGTGCTATTTGGAGCAACAGTAGCTCCTGCAGGGAAAGTAAATGTCCAGTAATCAAATTGATCTGTAATATAAATTGCAGCAGGATTATCACATCCATTAGTACAATTAGCCATTGTGTACTGATCTAGAAAGATTGTTGAACTAGTAGGATTGTAAAGCTCTAAATATTTATTGTTTGAAGAGCCTTCAGCATACTCAGACACGAAGAGAGTACATGATGTCCCCGAAAAAACACAACTTCCATCGTCAATAGATGCAGCTGAATCGTAATTATCAGCTGCAGTAGATGTGCAACCATATGTAAGAACGTCGTTTACATCACGTGGTTGGATTTTGAATACACTAAATGAATAATCTAAAGACCCTGTTACTTGTACGCTAGAGCCAATAGTAGTAAGACCGGCAGTTATTGCATTAAAACCTGCGTCATCAACTACGGCTGCTCCTGAAGCATCGTTAATTGACCATTCACCATATCCTAAAGCATCATTTTCGACAACTCCAGAAGTTTGAACCAAAACACCTTCCCATTGTTCTGCCGACACATCTAGTGTAGAAAGAACTTCAGCAGCTGGGAGTGCATTACCTTGGCTGAGGACAGTTACAGAAGGCGAAGTGAGTTGTGTTAAATCGTAGTTTTCAGCAACAGTACCAGACACATCAACAGCATCTCCTACCTGAAGAGCCACATTTGGTCCATCAACCCAAATACCAGAGTATGCTCCGGCACCATCTTGTATAGTTGCTCTACTACCATAAACTCCAGTAACAATACCTGAAGTCAACACTGCTACACCCTCAAAAAGAGCGGTTTCCTGACCTATTTGAATATCTGCGATTAAAGTATATGGAGAAGCTTGACAAGATCCATCATCAAAATCAGCCGCTGCATTGTAGTTTGGCGCAACCGGATCCATACAACCACCAACACCAACAGTAATAGTACCCACCATACCAAGAGCAGCATGAGTTCCTACTGAACAATCATAAGAATATACTCCTGGAATTGTAAAGGTGTGAGAACCTATACATACTCCAGCAGGGTCTCCAACTACACTTGAGAAACCAAATGATTCTGGATTACCAAAAGAGACGCCAGTTTGAGTATCAATATCACCATTCGCATTATGAGTTCCACCATTGTTTACCCAAAATACAAGTGCGCCGACATCCACCGATAAGTCAGCTGGCACGAATGCAAAACTTGAAGCAGCAACCTCTATACCATCAAGATTGCAGGCATTTGCAAATGTGCAAGATCCATCATCTTCTGTAGCAGTAGAATCGTAATTAGTAGCATTGGGATTCATACAGCCTAAAACAACAGGACCACAAGAACCTGTAAAAGTATGTACTCCTAAATCTGTCCAAGTATCAACAGGCATTACTGTCCATTCAGATGACGCAACATCAGTTCCAGCAGATGAAGCCCAATCTGGATTTCCTTGTGTAACTGTTGACTTACGAACTAGTACGTGATCTTTCGTTGCCTCTGTAGTCCCTGCAACATCCCATCCAGATCCTGGGTCACCCATGAAATCTCCAATGGCGTCAATTACAACATGCATTAATTCCGTTCCAACCACTAGCTGATAACCATCATCACCATTTGATAAGTAAGTATGGGTTTGATTAGCTAAAGCCAAAATAGAAGCATCTGCAGAGCCGTGAGCTATAATGTAAACACCTCCGGCTGGGACTATCGCACCAGGTGTAAAGGTATTCCAATATTCAAAAACACCGGGTGTTGTAGGAGCATTACTAACGCTTGGAAAAGCATAATCGTCAAGAGCAATATCAGCACTAGTGGGATTAAATATCTCAAGATATTTATTATTAGATGTACCCTCAGCATACTCAGAGAAAAACAGGTCACATTGTGCCTGAATTGTTAAAAGAGAAAAGAAAGCTGCTATTAGAAAGAAAATTTGAATGCGTTTCATGTTGAACGGTTTGGTTTTATGATTAAGCAATTTAACTCTTTTATGAGGAAAAAATTGATTTTCGTAGTGTTTTTATCAACTTTTGTCGAGATTTTTATTTCGACAGTAGCTGAAAACTTAACCGATGAATTGGTGAATTCCCTATTAATTCGATGGATTTACGATGAGCCTTTGTTGGATATCCAAAATTTGAATTCCAGTGATAACCGGGATATTGAATATCTTTTTTGAGCATATACTCATCTCTATGTGTTTTCGCCAATATGCTAGCCGCTGCAATAGACGCATACTTTGCATCTCCCTTAATGATGCACGTATGAGAAGGCATGGTAGGGGACGAAACAAATCTGTTTCCATCAATCAGAATGTGGTCGGGGCGAATAAATAAAGTGTCAACCGATTCTCGCATTGCCAAAAAAGAGGCCTGAAGTATATTAATCTCATCGATTTTTTCATGAGAAACGAAAGAAACGGACCAGGATATAGCTCTTGATTCGATTTCAATACGTAATTCATCACGCTTTTTGGCTGATAATTTTTTACTATCATCTAGCCCTAGTTCTTCTGCTGTTTCTAAATCTAAAATCACAGCAGCAGCTACAACTGGCCCAGCTAAACACCCTCTTCCGGCCTCGTCACAGCCAGCCTCAATTCGATTGGGTTTGGCATAAGGCATAAGATTGCTCATCCTTTTCTAATCATTTCATCCAAGGCTTTAGAAAGTAATTCTGCACTCTTATCCCACGAGAATTCAGCAGCTCGCTCAATTCCTTGTTCTGATTTCGTTTTGTACCAAATCTCATCTTTATCAAGTTTCAATAATGCTTCACCTGCACTTTTTGCATCTGTGGGGTTTACAAGCGCCGCTTCAGCTCCGCCACAAACCTCTGGAATAGATGTTGTGTCACTAGCTATTACAGGAACTCCACACGCCATTGCTTCAACAATAGGCACTCCAAATCCTTCGAAAAAAGGGAGATACAAAAGAGCATCTGCACCTGCTATAGAATTTACTAATTCCTCGTCGTTTAACCTGCCAGCCCAATGAACATAGTCCGATACGTACTCTTCTTCTTTCCACATTGCAGCCCCAACAATAACTAAATCAGACTTGCCGCCAATACTTCGATATGCTTTGTGAGCCTCAATTATACCGTGAATGTTCTTTCTTGGGTGAAGAGAACCTACAAAAACATGGTAGTTGTTACCAGTCGCAAATTTCACTCTAGAACTTTCTTTTTGTTTTGAATCAAATGGCTTAAACGCCGCATCAGGTGCATTAGGAATTACCGAGATTAAGCTCTCATCAATATTATAAGTTCGAGAAATGTCTTTACGACTATATTCTGAAACAGTGCATAATTTTGATGATTTTCTAGCGTATTCTGGAAATCGTGATCTAAAATGTCTTGCAAATCTTGGTGGAATCCACTCTTGATGATGTTCGAAATTAATATCGTGAATCACATTGAGTTGAGGGATCGAGCTTCTCCTTGATATATAACCATCAGTAGAAATGAAAGCATCAGCACCCCATTGTTTGAGCTTCCAAGTAATAGCGTAATCAAACCACAAATCAAACAACCATGGTCTTCGAGCTGGTGGTAGCAATCGCACCGATTGAGAATTAGAAGCATATTTAAACTCCTCCGGTGGTGTCCTATCAAATATTAGAAGAAACTGGTCGCTAGGCCTTGATTCAATAATTCTTTTATAGCACTGATGAGTGAAACGTCCTGTTCCTTCAAGCTTTCCAGGAATTAATAATCGTGCGTTTAAAGCAATACGAGCCATACTGCAAAGTTAGAAAACAAGGGGTTGCATTATTCCCTAGACTATAAAGTTTAATAATAAGGGGATAACAAACGTAACTTCGCATCGTTCTCTTAACAAAATACTAAGTATGTCATCAAGAAACGAAAAACGAGATCCATCTAGTTTAGACTCCACTCATTTACTTCTGTTTATCTACGATAGATTGCGAATTTTCATAATCGTAGGGGTGCTTGCTATTATTATTTCAGCAGGAGTGTCATTGATTATGGAAGAAAAGTTTGAGTCTAGTGTAATAATGTTTGCGACAACTCAAAGTTCTATTGGTGAGCAGTTTTTCGAAGAGAGTAAGCAGGGTGACCTACTAGCTTATGGAGAAACTGAAGACGCCGAGCGTCTTTTACAACTACTCAATTCAAATCGAGTTAGATCTCAAATTATCGAAACCCATAACCTTAGCGACCACTATGAAATAGATTTGAGCGAATCTGGATCTCGAACCCTACTTCAAAAGGAGTACGATAGTAACGTCGGTGCAGACTTAACTAGGTTTGGCTCCATAAGGATTCACGTTTTAGATAAAGACCCAACTATTGCAAGAGATATTGCAAATGACCTAGTTTATTTAGTAGATAGCCTTGCTAATGCACTGAGAAACGATAGAGCGCAAAACGCACTAAAATTAGCTGAAGATTCATATAACAATGCTATTCAAGAAATTCAAGATGCTGAGGATAACCTAGGGGAGCTTCACGCTCAAGGCATATATGATTTCGAAGCACAAGTCGAGGGGTTAACTGCAGAATATGGACGAGCTGTAGCAGATAACAACATGAAAGGTGCTAGGATAATTCAGAACGATTTAGAACGTATCTCAAAACTTGCAAACAAGTACAACAAACTTACAAATTTTCTAGAACCAGCCTACGAGCAACTAGCTACTCTTAAAAAGAGATACGACCTAATGAAGGTTGATGCCTCAACACAATTACCATCTAGTTTGGTTGTCGATTATGCTCAAGCAGCAGATAAAAAATCATATCCAGTAAGATGGTTTATCGTAGTAGTAAGCGTAATCTCTACACTAGCAATGGCACTTATTTTACTACTAATTTTTGACAGCATAAAGGGAGCTGAAAATCGGAGTAAGTGAAATCTGGATTAACGGATAGAACCGCTCTAATAGGGGCTTCAATTTTTTCTGCATTTTTAGGTATTGCGGTTTACTTTGACTTTCTATGGTTTGCTTTTTTGCCCCTTTTGATTTTGTTGCCTTGGTGGGGGCTTAAACGATTAGATTTATATCTTGGAGTAATACTGATTTTCGTTCCGTTAAGTTTAAATCTGCAGGAATTCAGCGATACTTCCTTGGGTTTATATTTACCGACGGAACCTATGCTTTTCCTAGCATTATTGATCTTTATCTTTAGATCTCTAAAGGGATGGCCCGTTGATAAACGACTTTTTTATCACCCTGTATCTATAATTATCAGTCTTATGATGTTATGGATGCTAATCACAACTTTAACGAGTTTTGACCCAGTAGTCTCTCTTAAATTCACTGTTTCCAGAGCGTGGTTTATTGCTAGTTTTTTCTTTTTTCTTGGACATATTATGCTTCACAAACCCGAGTATCGTGAACGTATGGTGATGCTTATTCTTTTTCCACTCTGTATTGTAGTTGTATATACTATGATTAGGCACTCTGGATACGGATTTGATAAACAAGCAGGTCATTGGGTAATGAAACCATTTTTTAAGGACCATACCTCATATGGTGCTGTTCTTGCAATGCTACTTCCGCCTGCAATCGCTCTACTATCAAAACGAAATCGTCCCACATTAACTAGGGTAATGTTGACGATTGCTACTACTGTGATCGCTTTGGGATTAGTATTTTCTTTTACAAGAGCTGCCTGGGTTTCACTAGCTGGAGTGGCAGGTATTTATGCTGCTATGAGATTTGGTTTTAAGTGGAAGACTCTTGTAGGTCTTGGAGTGATAATGATTGCTTTGGTTTGGACTAGTCAAGATTCTATCATCATTGAATTACAACGTAATAAACAGGACTCATCAGATAACCTAACTGAACATATTGAGTCAATATCAAACGTCTCAAGTGATGATTCTAATCTTGAAAGGTTAAATAGATGGAGCTGTGCTATATCCTTATTTAAAGAACGGCCTGTTACTGGCTGGGGGCCTGGTACATATCAATTCGTGTACGCACCATTTCAAAAATCTGACCTTAAAACAATTATTAGTACAAACAATGCAGATGGTGGAAACGCGCATAGCGAATATCTTGGGCCATTAGCAGAACAAGGTGTTCCTGGAGCATTATTTATGCTTCTCTTGATTTGGTGGGCATCAATTGTGGGATTTCGTCTATGGAGAAAGATCGAAAATGTAGATGATCGAAATTTAGCTATTTCAGTTTATCTCGGACTTATGACTTACTTCATTCATGGAGTTTTGAACAACTATCTAGACACAGATAAAGCAAGTGCTCCGTTTTGGGGGTTTTTAGCTCTATTAGTAGTTCTTGATCTCGAACTCAAACAAAAAGAAGATTCCAGACTACTTAAATCTGCAACTCAATAAAGCAGTGTCGTCTAATGGTGGATTATCACCTCTGAACTTGGTTAGCTGTTTTACCATCTCAATATGCATCTCATCGAGTGATACACCCATACTACCTCTTACAACTTTTTCCATTCTAGCTAATCCAAATGGGACCTCCTTTGAATTTTCTTGCTCAACAAGTCCATCTGTATAACAGATTAATGAACTCCCTGGAAGCGCCTTTATTTCACCTGATTCAATAGTTGGAATATCTTCAAACATACCCAAGCCAACTGAACCAAGTTCTAGAAAAGATGAAACTCCTTTTTCGTCAATCCAAAGTGGTGGATTATGGCCACAATTAACATACTTGACAGATTTGGAGGCCCGATTAAATATTGCAACAAAAAAAGTAATATATTTTTCTCCTTGTGCACTTTCCATCACCCTAGTATTCAGCACTTTTACTTTAGAAATAAGATCATTTTCGTTTCCTTGAAAAATAGCTTTAACATTTGCTTGAAAGTTTGACATTAAAAGAGCAGCTCCTATTCCCTTTCCGCTTACATCTGCCATGCATATAACAATACACTCCTCTCCTGCTTGAAAGCAATCGTAATAATCTCCACCTATTTGATGGTGAGGTTGATAATAACCTGATACATCAATTTGCTCATCTACTTGCCAAGAATTCGGAACTAACATTGACTGCATCTCACTAGCAAGTTCTAACTCTCGTTTTATTCCTTCTTGCCTTAAATTCTCATCTACAAGCTCTCTATTTCTTAAAGCCACAACTAGAATATTAGTCAGTGTCTGAAGGAAATTCAGATGTTTAACTACAGGGCTCATCCCCCTTGTGTCTTCTTTCTCGTCTCCTGCAAGAACAAAAGCAATAACTTCATCATTTTGGGAAACCGGAACAACTACATCGAACGCATGATTCTTTAATCCATCACTTCCAGCAAGAGAAATACCCCCTGAATGAAGTTTCTTAAAAAAACTTGCCGGTTGAGTCTGAGGGACAACACCCGAAACACCATTTGAGACAAGTAAACGCCAAAATGATCCATCTAAATCCAGAGCGTAAAGTACTATTCTGCTTATTCCTAAATAGGTCTGAAGTGCGAGACTATATTGCTTGAGTAAATCCGCTTCAGAAGATTGAGAATTAATCGCGCGGGTAACTTCCAAAAGAGCATTAAGCTTAAACTCTCTAAGTTCTAGTTTCCCAATTAGTCTTGATTCGCGCGATTTTGTCATATGAAGTCTTGAAATTATTATTTCTTTACTCTCTCAGAATATTCTCTTTTCTTGGTATCTACTTTTATAAAGTCACCTGTATCTATGAATAAAGGAACTCTTACTTCGACTCCAGTATCAACAGTAGCAGGTTTTAACGTGTTTGTAGCGGTATCACCTTTTATTCCTGGTTCGGTATACGTAACCTCTACTTCGATATATTGCGGTAGTTCACAAGAGATTGCTCTCTCTTCATCTGCATGGAAAACAATAAGACATTTCAGACCATCTTTAAGAAACTCAGGAGCATTAATTAGATGCTTCTCAACTGGAATTTGCTCGTAGGTCTCACAATTCATGAAATGAAACCCCATATCATCATTATATAGATATTGATATTCACGTGTTTCAATTCTTACTGGGTCAATTTTTGTGCCTGCATTAAATGTGTGGTCAACTACTCTGCCAGTCTCAATATTTTTCAATTTAGTCCTAACAAATGCAGCTCCCTTACCAGGTTTTACATGAAGAAATTCGACAATTTGCCACAGTCCATTATTGTGGTTCAAACACATGCCGTTTTTAATATCTGAGGTATTTGCCATCGGTTCAATATGAATTCATATGAGTCTGCAAGATACATCTACAGTCATTGGCCTTCAAGTCGTATTGATATTCGATGTGAAGAAGTCCTATTTTCCCATACAGACCAAACCTTTTC
>Ga0206679_10004330_pt1 | contig 10638 bp, 7 predicted proteins | sample M110012015metaG_FD_155464 | JGI IMG/M metagenome (GOLD analysis project Ga0206679, IMG submission 155464) | Ammonia-oxidizing marine archaeal communities from Monterey Bay, California, United States - M1 100m 12015 | ecosystem: Environmental > Aquatic > Marine > Intertidal zone | place: USA... | reverse complement strand
ATTGCCACGGCAATTTGGAGAGGACGTCTTGTGTTTATCATAGGTGCACCAATCTCTCGTAGGCGAAGGGGCGTTTAAAATTGAGTGAAAAAACAACCTCGATTGCCACAGTTTAATATCAATAAACGCGAAATCTCAACATCGAGATTTACCAGGGGTGCAGAGGGCAGATTCTCACCGATGCACAATCAAAGATTGTGCTAGGTTCTCACTCTACCTCGGCGCCATTGAGATTTACTAGGAGTGCAGAGGGCAGGATTCGAACCTGCGAACTCATAGAGACTGGGACCTCATCCCAGCGCCGTTGACCAAGCTTGGCAACCCCTGCTTCAACCGACCGTTAGAACGCGCGTATATCAATTCCGCGACATGCCCCCAAGAACACCACATCTAATGGAGAATGACCAATGATACAGCATATGCGGACGGTTTAAGGCTGAATGCAGTCGGTCGTTAAGTATCGAAGAGGTGATATCATGCGCTGGCTCCTACTTACCCTACTCATGCTTCTAGCCCCACTCGGTGGTTGTTTTGGGGAAAATCATGCTGAAATACAAGAACAGTTGACAGTTGGAGAAATTAGTCAAGCCGTTCGAGGCCAACCCCTCATTTTGGATGTCGACTCCAATGTCGAATGGACAATAAATCGTTCTGACGGAGTGTTTTTCATTGACGAGAACGGGGTATTCCGGGATGCCCAAGAGATGACCTATCCCTCCACGACAACGCAAATTGAACTATTGGTTCTCGATACTGAAAGTCCTGAAATTGAATTGACAATTACTGCCAAAGATTTGATTTGGAATCAAACGATTCCATTGATTGACAGCACTGAAATGATGCTTCTTGATGGGCGACACGCCTTTGAAACAATCGATATGCTAACCACAGATTGGAATAATCGATGGTGCGCATCAGCATCAATTCACGAAGGTGGTGCAAGTTATGAGGCAGCTGCGGAAGGCATGAAGGCGATTTGGGAAACTTACGGGTTTGACCACGTTGAAGTAACTCACTATGATGATGACCCAGACCAATTGAATGTAGTAGGTTACAAGTATGGTAATGTATATCCGGACCAATACATTGTTCTTGGAGGACATTTCGATGTGGGATATGCATTCACTCCCCCTGGCGGAGGAACCGTTGAAGGTGCAAACGACGATACCAGTGGTTCCACCGTTTCAATGGAAATTGCCAAGGTCATTGCATCGAATGAATGGGACCATACAGTCGTTGCAGGACTTTGGGCTTGTGAAGAAGAAGGCCTTCTTGGCAGTGCGGCATTTGTGAATCATCTTCCAGAGGATAAGAATGTCAAAGCATACATGAATTTTGACATGGTTTCTCTAAATTATCCAATTATCCCACCACCCGGATACGGCCCTTACGACCTTTCAATTGCTACCGCAGGGGCATCAGACGAGAATCTCACCAAAATGCTTGAATGGGTGCGACTGGTTGTTGAAGATGAAATGAATTTTAACGATGTACCAGAAAACGACATCTACTGGCTTTCCGAAGAATCATGTGCCAGTGACCATTGTTCGTTTTTCACCAATGACTATGCAACCTTCAATTTCTTTAGTGCAGGTGGAGATGCATCGTTTTGGCAGGAATGGCATAGCGTCTCGGACAATCTCGATTTCATGGTTGCAAAAGCAGGCGGAGAAGACCAATTGGGTGACGGATTCAACACTTTGCTTTGGACGGCATTCTGCCTTTTCGTTCATATTGACAACACAGACAATTCATTCCAAGGCCGCTGGTACACGTCTGTTGAGGAATGATGTGCTAAGAGTTAGGCCGGCATACGCCCGCGGAGGCGCAACCAAGTCTCGCTGCCAAACATCAATGCATATAGTGAGGCAAGCCACAAGGTGGGGCGACTCCATTGCTCTAAGATGCCAATAGAAATGTTAGAATCCGTACTTCCAATTACCAACAAAACACAAAGCCAAGCCATAGTAATGCCGTGTAAAACCCACCTTAGCCCCGACATAATGTCGGTGGAATTGGAACGCATTTCTGTAATTTCAACTTCGGTTAAAACAGCGCTAACGCCGACTAATTTGTCGAGTGCAGAACCCCCGTTCCACCGTATTCTCCCCAGTCTAAATCGATTTAGAATTTCTATGCCGGTGAACAACGTAATCCAAACAACCACGACTTCAAGCAGAGGCTCTGCCCCTAACAAATCCAGTGAACCCCACGTCGACCAAATAAGCAAACCCCACAACCAACTGACAAGAATCAATTGGAACATTCGAGCAAACCGAGTTAATCGCTGTAATAATTCGGCATCGTGAGCAAGAAGGTGTTCAAGCGTAATGACCAGACCAGTAACTCCTGAAAGGCCAACAGAAATGAGTAGCCACCACCAATCCAAATCACCATCGCGCCAAGCAAGCATAAGAGCGACAAGCGTCCAAGCCAAAGTGACCACTGAGGCAACATTCACCGTCGCTTGCATTGTGTATAGCGGGTCACGCCCGTCCTTGAGAACCGCTAAGCCACCCATAAGGCGAATTTCGAATGCAGAATCATCAACAATACCATGTGCGGCAGCAGTCATGCCCCCAACAGCCTTGAGTCGTGCATTGCCAACGATACTTTGCGCCTCACCCAAGGCCCATTCTTCGTCAGCACCTTTGGTGTTCCAAGAAGAACCACGACTTGCAGCGTGTGCAGCGCCCGTCCCACGATTTTTTGTGTTGCCAGAAGAGCGAGTTTTCGCCCATGCACGAATTTCTTCGGACATTATCTCTTCGACTTGGTCTTCGTTAAGAGGCGCTCCGTGGTCAGTATAGAGCCAGCGGCATTGTATCGGAACGGGGGCGGGGTCAACATCAGGCGCAACCATTTGGAATTGCCCGGGGCCTAGAGTGGGAAGTTGAGCGACCAAATCCTGGTCCCCGCCACTTTCTTTCAGCAGATGACGAACCTTTTCGACATCTTGGGGCTGGGTAAACCTTCCAATGAACGTAGTATTTGCTTGCGCGAGAATTTTGTAATCAACATCGCTCACATTCTGCGTCGCTAAAACACAAGCAACCCCGTATTTACGGGCTTGTTTGAATATCAATTTAATCAAATCCTTCGCCGGCGGATTTCGGGGGTGTGGCGGTAGATAAGGCGCTACTTCATCCATGAAGAACAGCAATTTTATTTCCCCATCAGCAGGTTGTTGAGTGAGCATCCAATCATACAATTCACGTGACAATTCCTGTACAAAATATTGCTTTTGTGCCTCGTCTTGAATCGTATTTAGGTAGACGATATTGAGGGGAATTTTTCCCGGCATTGCTGGTTCAACAAAAGCATCGATATCAATTGGAACACCATTTGAGAATAACAACTGATTAACGCCCGAAGAATAGGCTGAAAGCCTACGAGCCAAATCATTACGAGTTGTTTTTGGCAAACGCTCCTCAAAATCTGTGAGGCGGTGTTCAATCATTACTTCCTCCCATGGAGGCACATCAGGCTTTTCTTCACCTTCTTCTACCTCATAGAAACATTCAGGATATAACTTACGAGTGAATTCTTGATTCGGTTCCCGGACTACACGAGCTAAGGCCTGGAAGTCACCAACATTCAATCCATGCTTCGTACCTTCGACCAAAATTTCGTAGAGGAATGGTTTGACAACCTTACCTTGTGCTTTTTCGACATCATATCCGGCAAGACTAGTGAAACCAGCAGCCACCATGTCCCAAGCGGTAATTGCCTCTTCAGCATCAAGGTCTGCAGGAGGGGCTCGAAACGGATCAATGCATAACGGCAACCCCTTACTACGCAAAGGAGTCCAAATTCGAACTTCACACATCTCCATCAATTTTTTCGCCCGAGCAACATCGCCATCTTGGTCTTCCAAATCAACAGGGTCAATTCCAAGAGCGAGACGTGCTAAATCTCCCTGCGGGTCAATAATTAGTGAAGGAATCTTTGCTAAAGCCGCCTCTTCAATGAGGGCCTTTGCCATAACCGTCTTCCCCGAACCGGTTGAACCCAACATTGCAGCGTGGCGGGCCAACACCATCGGTTGAATGTCGATGGGCTCTCCAGTGTCTCTTCGGGTGCCGAGAAACAAACCCCTTGGCTTGAATTTCTTCTTCTTTGTTTTGGTTGTCGAAACCGGTTGCTCTATAGGGATAGGGTCTGGTGAAAGAATGTCGCCAACCAAATCGGCAAGACTTGGCTCATTAGAGTCACCAGCGCCATCAATGGAACCACCATTTCCAGACACCATATGCGAGGCAAACCCGTTGGAGGTCTTGAAGGGCGCGATGGCCAGAGGGGCAAAGAAGCAGACTCAAGGAGGCCAACCGATTCGCCGAGCCATGGAGCGCATCCCAATGGCCCGACCTTCTTGGGACGAGGAAATGCGCGTGGCCGCCATAACCACTCTCGACTCCAAACAATGGGTAAAAGGTGCTCAGAGCAAAGCATTCGGCAAAGCATTCGCCGAACATTGTGGGGCGCGTAGTGCGACACCATGTCAAAATGGGTCCTCAGCACTTTGGGCGGCATTACGTATAGCCGGTATCGGGCCAGGAGACGAGGTAATCGTCCCCTCTTTCACATTCATATCATCAACGACTTGCGTTCTTTTGGTTGGTGCAAAGCCGGTATTTGTTGACATCGAATCCGATTATTTCTGTATCGATTTAGAACAGGTTCGACAAGCCTTAACCCCCAAAACAAAAGCGGTGATTGGGGTTCATTTGTTTGGCCAACCTTATTGTTCAGAACTCGTAACCTTTTGTCAAGAACACGACCTAGTTTTGATTGAGGACGCTGCCCAGGCACACGGAGCCAAACAACTCTTCCCAGACGGCACGATGAGAAGTGCTGGAGCAATGGGCGACATCGGTTGTTTCTCTTTTTTCCCGTCAAAAAATATGGCAGTAGGGGGTGAGGGGGGGATGCTCACTACAACCCAATCAAAGTATGAAGACAAAATTTTCGGAATCACCGACCATGGCCGCAGCCCTGACCTTGAAGCGATACAATTGGGAAGCAATCTCAGAATGTCCGAAGTTTCAGCATCAATAGGACTTGTTCAACTTTCTAATCTTGATACATGGGTCGAACTTCGTCGTCAAAAAGCGGAATTGTACACACAGGCCTTGGTTGGCCACAAAACACTCAACGCCCCCGCTATACGGCCAAACACACAACATGCTTGGCACCAATATTGTGTTCAAACCTCGAACCCAGACTCACTTGTGGCCCATTTTGATAGTCTTGGCATCGATACCCGCCGTTATTACCCAATTCCAAGCCATCAACAACACGTCTACAAAGACCACCCACAATATACAGAACGGCTTGAAAATACCGCTATTGCAGCAAATTCATTGGTTGCAATACCTGTAATGCACGAGTTAAATGATGTTGAAACACAACGAATAGTAAATGCTCTAATGAGTTACAAGTGACTCATTCAATGCCATTGATGGCAAGGCTAACATTTGACCACTGATGGAATCCCGTAACCTCTTCACCAAGCCATTCGGGAAGGTGCGGTTCGTGTTCAATACTCGGCAACTCAATTTCTGCGAGAATCAACCCCTCGAGCCCCCCTTCGAATTCATCGACCTCCCAAGTCATACCATCCTTTCCTTTCCAATAGTATCGCGTTTTAGAAACTGAAGGGTGCGATTTTGAACCAATGATATTTTCGCCCAGCCCCCGGTCAAGTTCCCATTCCAATTCAATGGCAGCAGAATGAGTTCGCTTACCTTTCAAAGTCAAAAACACAGACTCTGGCGTAAATCGAATACGAGAAGTCCACTCGCCAGTCTTTTCAAAGAGCGATTTTTCTTCATCATTCATTTCGATGAGCATCAAATTGCCCGCATAAATAAGTTGATTTTCATTATTGGTGAAAAGAACAGAATCAAGATAGTGTTGAGTGATTTGCGATTGATGCTCACACATCCTCCATGGACGCAAACCATCATCTGCGACGAAAAACCGCCGCTCGATTTCCATATAACCCCCCATGTCAAAACCCCACAGTACATGCTTCGCAATGCACGCTTGGTCTTAGTGTCACCGAAATGTTCTGATTCTAGGCAATGTATTTGTCAAATCATTGAACCAAGTTCTTGAAGACCTTGAGGGCGATGTAGGTGCATGAACGGGAGTTGGTTGGTACGCGCCCTTCTCTTCGCGGCCATAGCCTCGATTATATTCGGCCTCACCTCACATGACGTGAGCGTGATGGTGGACTCTGATGCCCTGGCAGAGGCAGGAGACGACGACGAAGCCAGCGCAGAAGCCAGCCCCGAAGACACTCAGGATGAAACGGGTTTTGCGCCTGCGCACATGGAAAGTGGTGATGAGAACGAATCCGAGCGTGAGCCGGGCCTTTTCATCGGCATAGGCAGCGGAATCATCGCCATGATATTCCTTGGCTCAGGAATTTTTGAATTCGTGAAAATAGCAGTACTGATGGCCCTGTTCACACCACTCCTTGCAAAGAAATCAAAAAACGATGAATTGAACAGAGGAAGAATCCTTGGATTCATCGAAGGAAACGCAGGAATCCATTTTTCAGCTCTACGCGACGCACTACAGTTGGCGAACGGAGTTACTGCCCACCATTTGCAATATTTGGAGGCTCAAAACCAAATCATTTCTTGGCGAGATGGTAAATTGAGGCGATATGCCGCATCTCATGTCACGGTCGATCAAATGGCCGCTATTGCACATCCAGTCATAGGTACCCGCCTAGCCATACTTGAGACATTGTCAGATGCAGGCCAGTTCGGACTTTCCAATGTTCAATTAGCGAGCCAATTACACCTATCAAGACAACTTACCTCGTACCATCTGAAATATTTGAGCCAATCATCCTTCATCGAACAGACCCTTGCAAAGAAACGGTCTCCATGGAAACTCACGGCACAGGGCACCGATGCACTCACACAGGACAAGAATGCCGGAGAACGTAAAATCAATTTACCAATTCCTTCATAGCCTAGGGTTCTGTAGTGGAATTATGAAAGAACACAAAACGCTCGCTGTTTTTCTTGTTTCCCTGTTTCTCGCATCAGGATGCCTAGGTATGGCCGAACCAGAATTAGAAATGCCCGATGTCGAACTTCCCGATGATTGGTCTACAGTGGTTCAACGTAGCACCGCCAGCCCCCACCTATCCCAATTTGCTGATTGCGAAGACTTGGAAATTTCATTAAAATCATCTATTGCAGAGGAATACCGAATCCAATTATTGCAAGCAGTAGAAGAAGAATATTACTACGGTGGCGGAATGTGGATGGAAGATGACATGGTCGCGGAAAGTGCGATGGATGGAGATGCCAACGGCGCTTCCGCACCAACAGTAAAACGCCAAGAAGGCATTGATTATTCAGGAACCAATAACCAAGAACAAGGCGTCGATGAAGCGGACTTTGTCAAAACAGACGGCTTTTTCATTTACTTCCTCAACGGGAAAAACCTCGAAATATTTGGCACCCCTGAATTCGGCGAATTAACCCATCTATCGACAACCATTGTTGAAGGAACACCCCAAGCAATGATGCTAGATGGCGACCGATTGGTCATTATTTCTACCGTCACTTCATGGAACATCCCATCGTCAGATGCCCTTTCTTCGGCAATGGGGTGGGATGGGGACTACGGTTCTTGGCGCACATCGAGCCTAACAAAATTCACAGTCTTGGACATCACAAACCGTTCTTCACCAGATGCGGGGAAGGAATTGTATCTCGAAGGATATTACATGACTGCACGAGAAGTGAATGCAACCGTCCGAACAGTGACTCATGCATGGCTTGACATTCCAGGAGTTCAGAGCTGGTTGAATCTACCAAATGGTTATTGGAACATCGATTACGATGACCCAATTCGCCGTGAAGTTCGTGAAAAAGTGGCTTTTCAAACTATGATTGATAATCAAGCGGCACTCGACTTACTCGCCCTTGAAGACATACTTCCAAAGGTCTATGAGCGCACGAATGGGCAAGTTACCGTTCACACAATGGATGATGGACAATGCGCAGACTTCGTCGCCCCAGAAGATGGATTTAATCGAGGATTCAACAGTATCTTTACCTTCGATTTATCATCGGAAAATTTTGAATTCCAAGCTGACCACATCGTTGGAAATTACCCTCTTGTTTACGCTTCAGCAGACGTTCTTGTTTTGACAGAAAATGCTTGGGACTGGTGGTGGTTCTGGGGCAACGACAACATGGGCGAAGCGACCAACATCCACACGTTCGACATCTCACAAGCAGGTGACACCATCTACACAGGTTCAGGCCGAGTAAATGGAACCATTTTGAACCAATTCTCCATATCTGAGCACGAAGGGATTTTGCGGGTAGCAAGCACCTCTGGGCAATGGGCACGGTGGTGGATGGAAGACCCAGAACCAATGAGTTCGAGCGTTGTCACATTTACCCGCGCAGTCGATGTTGAAACAGACCAACAAATCCTAGCCGAAGTTGGACGAGTTGACAACATCGCACCCGAGGAGAGAATTTGGAGTGCACGATTTGATGGCGACCGCTGTTATCTTGTCACTTTCAGACAAATCGACCCACTCTGGGTCATCGATATGTCAGACGAAACCGACCCAACCATACTTGGTGAACTTGAAGTACCGGGTGTTTCAACTTACATACATCCGCTCTCAAGAGACCATTTACTAACTATTGGAATGGGGCCACGAGATGCTGATGGAACCGGACTTGACTGGTCAAGCACCCGCCTCTCCCTGTTCAACATCACTGACCCAACCTCGCCTGCAGTTGATGACCACCTAACCCTTACACCAGTATCCGACCCTAATGACAACGCATGGGTTTGGTCATATTCTGAAGCAACGTATGAGCACAAAGCCTTCCAGTATTGGGCTCCAAAAGGACTGTTAGCCATACCTCTTTCAACCTACAGATATCAGAGTTGGACAGATTCAAGCGGCCATTATCATTGGAATTATCAATATGTTTCCAAGTTGATATTGGTTAATGTTTCAGAAGAGACAGGCGACCTTTCAGTTCACGGAACCGTTGATCATTCAGACCTATACGATCGGGGCGATAACCAAAATTGGTGGAATGGATTTAATATTCGCCGCTCAATTTTCATGGGCGACTTTGTCTACGCAATTTCTTCAGCAGGAGTTACTGCAACGAATTTGACTACGATGGACCAGAGTGCAAGTGTCGAACTTGCCTATGAAAACCCCTACAACACGTATTACTATGGTGATGTAGCAGAGTCTGATGACGGAGAAACCGCCACCGATAAAGAAGATTCTACAGAATCTAGTGAAACAAGTAGTGGTGGCGAAGGCTCCTCCTCAAATGATTCAGATTCAACAGGCTCGGGCTCAGGCTCAGGCTCAAGCCCAGACCCAGAGTGATGCAAATAACCTCTCCACCGTTACCATTCGGCAAGAGGAAGACGGTTGCTTCATCATGAAGAACAAGGTGGCAAGCCCATGGACGGGAGGCACTTGGTGGCTGATATTGTCTCGAGCGCCCAGAGGAGGAGGGTTGAATCATGAAAACTGCAATTTTACTTCTTGGATTCAACAGAGTTGATTATTTCGAGCAGACACTTCATGCCCTTCAAGCCAATGAAGCGGCACACATGTGCGACCTACACGTCTATCTTGACGGGGGAGAAAAAGCACGACAATCTGAACTTATCCAATTAGTAGAATCGTCCTCGTTCGAGAACCCAACCTTTGTTTTGCGCGAGGAAAACTGGGGTATTGGGCGGCATCTTATCGATGCGCGACGAACGCTTTTTGACGAACTTTCCTATGACCGAATTCTCTTACTCGAAGATGATATGATACTCGCGCCTAGTTATGTTCAAACAGTCCTCGATCTTTCAGATTGGTCTCAACAATTTTGCGATATTGGGACGGTAATGGCTTACAACATCAACCATGATTCTGTTGAATCACAAAAAAACCAGATGACGCACTTAGTCGCTACCAATCGCCATTTTTGGGGCTATGTTATGGACCGCGAGGTTTGGGATATTATCAAACACATCATCTATGATTTTGAAAACAAGTATTTGTCTAATAATGCATACGGAGGACGTTCGCATTTCAAAATTCGATGGCTGTTTATGCGTTCTATCATGTCGAAAAAACGTCATGCGCGCCCAGGTAAGAAACTCATTCCTGAACAATGTCTTACTCCACCGTTTCCGAGGATACCTCGGAAATCACCGACTAGCCAAGATGCCATAACTGCCCTTGCGCTTTGGCATCATGGATTTGGGCGCATTACAACTCGAGTATCTCGGGCAGAATACATTGGTATCGAAGGGTTTTCTTTCTCCCCGAAACTCTATGCTGACTTTGGTTTTGAAAACCAAAATATACAGGACTTGTCTTCATTCACAACAGCAGTTGAACAATATCAATTTGCAGCACAGGATGAACAAGGCAACACTATCAAGCCCCGACCATACGAATGATTGGTTGCAATGTCATTCAATGTCGGCGTAGTCGGTTGTGGCCGATGGGGGGCGAAGCACCTCGAAACACTCATATCGTTGAAGCGACAAGGAATCGTCAATGAAATATATGCGTGCGATATCAACCCAAACCGCCTTGAGAATCTGCCACCTGAA
>Ga0206679_10004328_pt1 | contig 10641 bp, 11 predicted proteins | sample M110012015metaG_FD_155464 | JGI IMG/M metagenome (GOLD analysis project Ga0206679, IMG submission 155464) | Ammonia-oxidizing marine archaeal communities from Monterey Bay, California, United States - M1 100m 12015 | ecosystem: Environmental > Aquatic > Marine > Intertidal zone | place: USA... | reverse complement strand
ATCAGTTTCATCAAAATCGATGATCAACATAGAGACGCCTCATAGTTTTTCTTTGATTTTATTTAATCTACTCAACGCTTTGTTTACCAATTTCTTGAGACCCTTTTTCTCAATATTTTCCCAATTGCTAATGATATTGTCCAGAGAGGTTACGGCTGCTTTGAGTTGCTTTTCACCATATGCTTTCTCATTTTTCGCTTTCTGGCGATCCACTTCTATTTTGTCGATATCCAGAATTAAATCAGTTAATTCATCGGCGTCAATGCTATCGATATCGATGGAATCGGTGTCATCTTCAGAATCGCTAGATTCCGAGGAATCATCCAAGGGGGTCAATAGTGGATCTAAATCACCAGTGTCTGGAGCATGGGGTTTTGGCTTAGGTTTCAATTTCATCTTACCTTCACGCTTTGCTGCCTTGCCAATCAACAGATGGACAGAAGTGCCTTTGCCCTTTGTTGCAGCATCTGGATCTTCCATCATCTTGAATGCGATTTTCTTGAGTTTGTCACGTTGTGCCTTCGTCTTGAGTTTGGTGAGTTCAGATTGCAAGGTTTTGAATGCTTGAGTTAAGTTCATTTCGTCCCTCAATTCGACCCAATGCCGAGGTTTGCCAATACTCTCAAGGAATTCTTCTGCCAGTTGGATTCGATGGATATGCGATTTGACGTCGCCCTCATTTTTCCCAATAATTTTCCCAATTTGGGCCGCTGTTAGATCCTCTAGTTTCTCGATTAGCCACAGACCCTGCTGAATCCAATCGAACATTGAGCCGAGTAATTTCGTATCCTGGAATGTGGCTTCCAAGTCTCTTTCTTCTTCATAGGTTCCATTATCTGGCAAGAAAGCAACGTAAGCAGTCTGTAGGTGGGCAAACTTACCAGGGTCTTGGGAAAATAATTCTCGATAGCAGCAAAGTCGCTGATTTCCATTGATTAATCGGCCATCTGGTGTTGATATCAGTGGTTCCTGGACTACTTGTTCATTTCCGTCCCGGAAGAACTTGAGAGCTTCTTTACGGTCTGGATTCTTCGACAAGAAAGTGTGAAGCAATCGCTGTGTAGTTTTACAATCCTTGTCAATATTTTCAAAATAGTCCTTTGAATGATTGTTCTCTGAGATATATTGTTCGAGATGAGGCTTGACCCGTGTATTGAAGAGATTGTATCGAAGATGCTTGACACTAATCAGGTAAATTGGCAACTTCTTGTTTTGTCCTTTCCACGTAACGTTGTACCAACCTTCTCGCTGTGCTCCAAGGTTTGAAATCATGTTTTTGAAAGCAGTTGGACCTAAGCCCAAATAGTCATCTCCGATTGCCACCATGATCCTCCTATCTTTTTCCTCACTATATTAACAATGTTAAAATGTTGTTTTGTAACGGCTGCTAAGTTTTGTAACGGCAAGTGATCGAATGTTTTGTAACGGCAAGTGAACGATTTCTGCCTATCTAACCAGAGATTGAATGGTCACTAATACTCCGTACATACAGTAGCGAATGAGTCATATCCGAGTCATAGGGTTACTCAGCAGAACTCAATGAAACGCCGTCTAATTCCTACTCCTCATACTAAATAGGGCGGGCAGACGCGGCCGGACAGAGGCATATCATGGTCCGATTTTCAGATTTTGGAATTGATCCTAGTATGATCGAGGTACTGCGGAATGAGGGCATAGTGGAACCGTTTGAGGTACAGCGTGAGGCGATACCAGACGCAATGCTGGGCAAGGACATATGTTGCAGGGCCCCGACCGGTTCTGGTAAGACACTTGCATTCGCTCTACCACTAATCTCTAGGACTGCTGAGGCCAAGCCAAAGAGACCTACCTCACTGATTCTCACTCCAACGAGGGAACTCGCTGAACAGATTCGTAACGTCCTGCACCCCCTCGCAAACTCGGCTGGTCTAGGTGTTCTATCGGTCTACGGAGGGACTCCGTACAAGGGGCAGTTGAGGAAACTTAGTCGTGGCGTCGAGATACTGGTCGCCTGTCCAGGCAGGCTAATCGACCTGTTGGACAGAGGTGCACTACGCCTCGACAATGTAGGTGTCGTTGTTCTGGACGAGGCTGACAGGATGGCTGATATGGGCTTCATGGAACCAGTCTGCTCGATACTGGACAAGTGCAGGCCGGGTCGGCAAACCATACTATTCAGCGCCACTCTGGACGACGACGTCACGGAGATAATCGACTCGTACCAGGACGACCCTGTGATGATCGGTATTGGTCCCGAGGAGGTGAGCTTGGATAGCATGCAGCACCTGTTCTGGAAGGTCAACTACCGAGGAAAGGCAGACCTATCTGCATACATTACCGAGAAGTGTGGACGGAGCATCATATTCTGTAGAACTAGGGCCGGAGTGAACAAGCTCGGCGACGAGATGAGCGAGATAGGTTCGTCGTTCACTACTTTGCACGGGGGGATGAATCAGAAGCAGAGGGACAAGTCGATGAAGAAGTTCAGCGCCGGTCGTGCGAGAGTACTGATAGCTACTGATGTCGCATCCCGTGGTATTGACGTGAATGACGTCAGCTGCATTATCCATTTTGACCCTCCTGAGAATGGCAAGGCGTACAAGCACCGCAGTGGGAGGACTGCCCGGGCCGGCTGAACCGGCACTGTCATCTCACTCGTGCAGGGGTCACAGAACAGGAAGTACCGTAGGATTCAAGACGAGGTAGGAATAAAGTGCAAATTCACTGAGCCCGATGTCGAGATGTTAGAGGAGAGGGAATTCGTGCTCGCCCCATCCGGCGAACCCGAGCGACGAGAAAAGTCTAGGGGCTTTCGTAACAACCGAAAGAGGGCGAGGAGATCTAGGAAGAGCACTCATTACAAGTCTTCTAACTACAACTCCGGGCACTCAAAGGGTCGTAGGAATGGGAAGCGGAACGGCCGGTCCCGCCGCAAACTGAAGAAAGCAGATTCCAGGGCCTAGTTGAAATTCAGGATCTTCTCCACACTGAGTATGTTGAGGAACACTCGTTTTCATCATCGGAGTCAAGACACTCGACAACCTCTTCAGACCATTCGCTCATATTCCACTCGGGGAATCTGACCTCTCCGCTATCATTGGTGTGAACAATGGTCACATGAATCTCGCCGACCCTATCGAGGAACATTTCGTAGACCTGTGCTCCTCCAATGATCCAACACTCCTCACTTCCCTCTGCGAAGGCCAATTCAATTGCTCGTCCAACATATAGTGCGGTCTCAGCACCTTCTGCCAGCCATCCGGTGTCTCGTGACATCACGATGTTGACACGTTCGGGCAACGGTCTGAACGAATCTGGTAACGAGTCCCAAGTTTTCCTTCCCATGATTACCGAATTGGACCCATCTCCCTCTGTAAGGCGCTTGAATCGGGCCATGTCACTCGCCAGTCTCCAAGGGAGGCGGTTTCCCCTGCCGATGAATCCACCCTCATCCATCGCGACAATCATTGCCATCTTCATTGATTCACCTCAGACAGAGATCGGGGCCGAGATGTGCGGATGGTGGTTGTAGTCCGTAATCTCAATACTCTCGTTAGAGAAGTCGTCAATTGATCTAACAGAGGGGTCAAGCCTCAATGTTGGCAACTCAAGAGGCACACGATCGATCTGCTCGCGGGCCTGATCGAGATGGTTGAGATAGAGGTGACAATCTCCTCCCGTCCAAATGAATTCTCCAGGCTTGAGGTCGCACACCTGGGCCATCATACAGGTTAGCAGGCTGTACGAGGAGATGTTGAATGGCACACCGAGAAATGCATCAGCGCTTCTTTGGTAGAGTTGGCACGAGAGCTTCCCATCATTGACGTAGAACTGAAAGAAGGCATGGCAAGGCATCAGAGCCATCTCATCGAGCTCGCCAACATTCCATGCTGAGACGATGATACGCCGACTGTCGGGGGTATTTCGAATCAGGTCGATGGCGTTCTCAATCTGGTCAATTACTCTGCCGTCGTCAGCCTCCCATTTCCGCCACTGCTTACCGTATACAGGACCGAGGTCCCCATCTTCGTCGGCCCAATCGTTCCAGATTCGAACTTTGTTGTCCTGCAAGTAGCCGACATTGGTGTCTCCAGAGATGAACCACAGTAACTCGTGGATAATACTCGGCCAGTGTACTCGCTTAGTGGTCACTGCCGGGAAGCCCTTGGAGAGGTCGAAGCGCATCTGGTGACCAAACACCGAGATGGTTCCCGTCCCCGTACGGTCTCCCTTCTCCTCGCCCTCGGCGAGAATCCGACGCAAGAAATCCAGATACTGCTCCATATGCCTACTGACCTGTACATCGGAAGTCCATCAAGGATGCGGCTTCTTCCGACGATCAGCATCCGAGTCAGAGACGGTGCGATTGAACTTTTCATGATTACACAAGAGTTGATGACTGACTTCTATTGCCCCCTGATATGCGCAACAGGAGTATGACTGGCTTGCTCATGGTGGTCTTGCTAACCGCTGCCACAACAGCTCCTCCTGTCGCTGCCGAATGGGAGGACGACAGTTGGCTGAGTAACATAATTGGCCCAGAGAGACTGGCCCACGGAGACGAGTTCGGATGCCACGGCTACGAAGGAGTCGTCACTGCCGAGGAAATCTGGGTCATTGAGGCCTGTAAGGGATACATCACCGAATTTACCAATGCCTCACGCTGGGACTCGCATCCAATATCGTTCGGACTTCCCGGGCAGCATCTCGACGAGGTCACTGCTACCGCTCTGATTGAAGCCGGTTTCGAAATCGTAGGCGATTTGCTGACGGAGGCGCCCGTGGGCCTCACTACTATGACGAGGAATGGGGGCAGCTTGGAGCAGGGAGTGGCAGACCGAGAACTGCTTGAATCAGTAGAGGAGGACGTCCTAGTCAGCATCTATTGGGAAGCGAGGAAAGACGACCTCAAGTTGAGGGAGGATGAAGGGGTGATGTCATGGCTCGAGCAGCAGGATGTCTGGTTCACTACCTGGGGCGAGTGGCACCACCACCGAATGTCGGGCAACGAGGTCGTCGTAACCGTCGAGGGAAGTACCATCACAGCTACACTCCAAAACCAATCTTCGTGGGCAGTCCCTGGAACAGTAAGGCTACAGTTTGACACGGGAGTGGTCCGAGTCACTGATTCCTCAGGCATCGACTTGATGGTTATTGAAGTGGATCAGCGTAATCTCCTAGCCGGATGGAGTGAGACAGCAGACGGATTGCTCCTGACGATAGAACCGGGCATGACTGCTTCCATAGAACTTGATGGTGAGCCCAATTCCACTCTGTCAACACCGCAGGTCACGTTCAACGGGCTGCACCATGCCGTGACCGTGGTCGGCCACCATACTACTAATCTGTTCCAGTGGTCTTCGGACTTCCAGGATTCCGACCTCGTGTTTACGTGGCTCATAGAAAGGCCAGCAGATATTGAGATGAATTGGGCTCTCCCGGTGATTGCAGCAGCAGTGCTGATTGCAGTGCCAGTAAGTATCAACTACCTTATCAAGAGAGATCATAGAGAACTTTCTGAATAGTCACAACTCGATATCAGGGCCCTCGATTCTAACTCTCTCCGAGCGCATGGTTTGGATAATCCTGGCCACGACTCCGGGGGCCAATGCCTCCGGTGCATGCACACCCGGAGGGAGCATCTCAGGATCGGCCAGCCACTCTTCGACGCAGCACGCGGTCACCATCCCGGTACTGCGCGCCATTGACGAACCATCATCACCACCATGGTCAGCAACTCTCCACACCATCTCGGTGCCATCGTGACCTTCTGCCCTTACCTCCATCCAAGTAAATTCAGGCATCTTGTGGTCAAACCACCATTCACGTAGCAACTCGTCCTCATCAAGAGTACCCGCATTCCTCTCATCGATGAATCGCTGGATATGACCCGGCCATCGGACGGTGTACTCCGACATCTCAACAGCAGGTATCGAGCCGAGCACACTACGCAATCCATCAGTCAGGAAGGCCTCCATCTGGCCATGCTCAGGGACATCAATAAGATGACGCTCTGTAAGCGCAGGTAGGACCACCTCTTCTCCATCTCTGATGACTCTTGCAGGTCTGGTATACTCTGCGATGACGTCCTTAGGTGAGAACGGAGCCATGTAGTTCCAACCCCCTGTTGGTCCGGTTGGATTGCCTCCAACCCGGACTTCACCTCTGGCTAACGGACCCAGCCTGCGATGGGCCTCTGCTAGAAGCATGTTAGACAGACCGGGTGCTATCCCTACGTCCCATAGAATACTAGTGCCCCAATCCCTCGCTTTCTTGTCATGCAGATCAGGAGTATCGTCACTAAAACTGAGATCAACCGTCCTGTAGCTCTGCTCATTCAGTGTATTCATTGCAATCTTCCCTATATCTCCTGGTAGCATGTTGACGACTATATCCACCTCTGCGTACTCATTCAGTTCTCCGCAGTGGTCCAAAGCATCGCCGTGATGAATCGTCACTCCAGGGTATCCTACTACCTTTGGCCGTGGATTCATGTCATGCACGTGCACGTCATGCCCCCTATCGGCCAACCTGCATGCGACGTAGGAGCCCACGAGCCCGGCCCCAATGCAGTGTATCGATGCCATGGGGGCTCGAAGGCGGTTACATACTTCGGTCTAACGGTTGGACTCTTGGTGGCTTTGAGGGGCGATGCCTTGATTGAGGGCATTGCAGGCCACGGGACGTGGCGGGAGGCGAACGCATAGACCCATGGTCGTCTGAGCAGTCGCAGGACTACGCGAGAATTATCGAACAGTTCGGCCTCAGTACAGTAAATCCGTCCGAACTCCCGAATCCGAGTATGTTGCACCGTCGAGGTATTGTATTCGCCCACCGTGATCTCGACGTAGTTCTTGGTTGCATCCAGCGGGCAGAACCCTTTGGGGTTTTGACAGGTTTGATGCCTAGTGGCAGGATGCACCTAGGCCATTCTATGGTTATAGACCAAGTCAAATGGTTCCAGGAGCAGGGCGCTGACATCACGGTTACAGTTGCTGATCTCGAGGCATTAGCCACCCGAGGTACCTCCCTCAAGGAGGGCCGCAAAACTGCCTTAAATGAGTACGTCCACAACTATGCCGCCCTCGGCCTCGATCCTGATTCCACTAAGGTATACTTCCAGAGCTCAAGACCTGCTGTGCAACGACTCGCGTTTACTCTGGGTAAAAGGACGAACCTGTCCGAGTTTGAGGCGATATACGGATTCAGTGGCGAGACCAATCTGGCTCACGTTCAGGCACCACTGGTTCAAGTCGGCGACATTATTCATCCCCAACTGGAGGACTTCGGTGGATTGCGCCCCATCGTAGTCCCTGTCGGCATCGATCAAGATCCTCACCTGAGACTCACTCGTGGTATTGCAGGCAAGACTCATTGGTTCAATGTCAAGCCACGCAAGGAAGGAGGTCTTACTGTGGCGCTATCGGTACAGGAGGGAAATCAGCGAGCACTGGGCATCATCGGTGGAAAGGTCGACGATTCAGCGAGGGCTATTCTATTCGATCGAATGGCAGGGGCACTTACTCCCCTAGGATTTGCTGATATGCTAACCAATCCTAAGTATGGTACACTCGACATTCCCGGTGCTACACTTGATGACCGAGCTCGCGTGCGAATGCAAATGCTTGCCCTAGAGCGCGAGCTAGGTGGCATGGGTTTGATGCCACCCTGCTCGACCTACCACAGGTTTGCTGTGGGCATGACGGGGAACAAGATGTCCTCCTCACAGCCGGAGACGACAATCTTCATGGACGAGTCGATTGGGGAGATGGAAGTAAAGGTCAAACGGTCATTCAGCGGAGGGCAACCTACTGTAGAAGAGCACCGTCGCCTCGGCGGCGACTGTTCCAAGGACGTGGCCTTCCAGTACCTCCAGTTCTTCTTCGAGCGCGATGACAACGCCCTGTCTGAAATCAAGGCAGAATACGAGAGCGGTCGAATGCTTGCCGGCGAAATCAAGCAAATCTGCATCGATAGTGCCACAGAGTGGCTGCACGAATTGGCCGAACGTAGGGACATGTGGTCCGATAGGCTAGATGAATTTCTCGCCCCTGATGCTCTCTAGAGATCGTCTGTGTCGAACACTGGGATGGATGGGCCTGTCTGCAACTTTGATAGTTCGTCCTCTGTAAGCTCTCTCGGATTCGCCTCATCATGAAGAATCTGACTATGCCCCATCGGATCCAAGAGTAGGAGTTCAACAGACCCCTGTCCAGCACTAATTCTCCTAATCTCTCGCAGAAGGGTTTCGCATTGTTCAGCGGTATCATTATCCTCAGCTTGCCTATGAAGCATCATGATGACATCCTCAAAGCGGTTGAACACGCCTTCGATGTTGGAGATGTAACCTGAAGAACTGTTTCCCGGAGATGCTTCGAGGGCCAGTTCAACCAGTCTCACTGTGCATGACGAGGAGCGTACTACCCTCACACTCAAATGCTCAGGCGAATTTACTTTGAAACTCCATCCTCCGGGCTTACTACCTTCTGCGGGGATGAAGTCTGTATGCTTCCATCCGCATGAGTCACAGAGTAAAGTCAACTGGGTGTGTTCTCCGAAATATGGTATCTCGGAAGTGTGCGCTATCATTGTCAATTCTTTACCAGAATCGCAAACCGGGCATGGTTGCTCGATACGGCTCTCGATGGAATCACCTCAGAAGTACATCGATGTACCCTCGGACTTCCGAGTGCTCTCGAATTCAGAGGGTAGCAGAAGAAGTCGCGAATCCCCTAGTCTGACTACCTCGCCGCACAAGTCATCTTCTACGAATCCCCTGAGCCTCTCTACTGCTGTCTGCAGTTCAAGCTCCCGGCTCAGCATCCTGCTCATCTCCACGATTACTAGGTCTCCATCTGATACCCAGTTCATCACCATGGGTACACCGGTGATATCGTCGAGTACTGCACGATGAACGATGGCGTCACCAGTTCCCCTTGATACTGGAGCGTCGGGGTACCTGTCTGCAAGGTCGTGGTAGTTCTCACCGGGCTCCATAGCCATGCTCGCATCATCAGGGATGCTAGGCATCTCTATCCAGCGCGGCCCACTTGCATCACCCTTAGCCACGACTGCCCGTTTCTACACGCCGCCTTGACTTCTGCGGTAGGGCATAGCGCGTAAATCCCGTTTACACCCATTACACGATTTTCCAGCCCCCTCTCCCGTCGCATTCATAAGGGGCCCAAAACGAGTCGGGTTTGCTGGGGACTTCCTTGCAGCAGGTGGCTCAATGAACGATTCTATGGATGTCGTCAAGACTGGAACCAGCACCATCGGGATTACCTTTGACGGCGGAGTCGTGGTCGGGGCTGATCACAGGGCCACTATGGGGCACTTCATTGCCAATAAGAACGTGCAAAAGGTATTCAAGATTTCAGACTCAGTGGCTCTGACTACTGCAGGACTGGTGGGGCACGCTCAGTCATTATCTCGCACTCTCACGGCCGAATTGCGCCTTTATGAGCTCAAGCACGGCACCCCAATGACCGTGAAGGGCGCCGCTACACTAACTGCCAACATCCTAGTTGGCCGACCGCATTATGTCCAACTTCTAATCGTAGGCGTGGATGATTCCGGTTCTAGTGTCTATAGTATAGACTCGGCCGGTGGCTCTATTCCTGACGTCTACTGTGCCACCGGTTCTGGCAGCCCCTACATGTACGGAGTACTCGAAGATCAGTTCACAGAGGGGATGTCCGCGGACGAGGCCTTGCGTGTAGCCGCCAAGGCCCTGCTCGCCTCCGCTCAGCGCGACGCCGCCAGCGGCAACGGAATGGACCTCGTCGTCATCACCCCCGACGTAGGCTTCAACCAACTCTCTGAAGACGAGGTATCAAACCTCCTGTCTGGAATTTAATCCACTCCCGGCCAAGTGCCAACCTCCCATTCTGGTGGGCGACAAGTACTGCCGCGAGCATAGCAAGGATGTGAATGAATGCGCCTTACGTTGAGTGAATTGAAGAAGAAAATTTCGAAGTTAATACCTAAGGATGTCGACTACAAAGTTGACCTAGAGGCTGGCTCGATATCGATAGTGACCAAGCAGCCAATGGCATTCAGCGGTTCTGGTGATAACCTCACGGTCAGAATAGCGAAGACCATCAAGCGTCGCATAGTTATCAGACCCCATGCCGAAATAATGGTCGACGAAAATGCAGTTCACGACGCGGTTGCGCGACTGATTCCTCCTGATGCCGATGTTCGCAAGACCTGGCTCGACCCCGCTCTCAGCCAAGTTATCCTCGAATGCGACGATCCATCCGCAGCCGTTGGCCCAAAGGGTTCGAACATCAAGGCTCTGCGTGATGAGATTGGTTGGTTAGTCGACGTAGTCAGGGCGCCTGCCATAGGAAGTCGGACCCAGCATGACATTCGACGATACCGCAAAGAGATGGCAGATGACAGGAAATCACTGCTAAGGAAGTTTGGCACCCGCATCTACCGTCTTCCAAGGCCCGGTGAGCCATGGGTCAGAGTCACTGCACTTGGCTCTTACAGAGAGGTCGGCAGGGCGATGCACCTAGTCACTACCAACGAGTCTAAGGTACTCGTAGATTGCGGGGCGAAGCCAACCACCAAACGCAGTGAGGTAGAGCCCTTCTTCACTGCTCCTGAATTGCTCCCACTGGACAATTTGGACGCGATTGTGATTACTCACGC
>Ga0206679_10004322_pt1 | contig 10649 bp, 12 predicted proteins | sample M110012015metaG_FD_155464 | JGI IMG/M metagenome (GOLD analysis project Ga0206679, IMG submission 155464) | Ammonia-oxidizing marine archaeal communities from Monterey Bay, California, United States - M1 100m 12015 | ecosystem: Environmental > Aquatic > Marine > Intertidal zone | place: USA... | reverse complement strand
ATGCTATTTATCATCCCTGCAAAAGCACCAATGCCAGGGTTCATAGTTAATTCCAAATTTATTACCTCTTGGGTAGCTCATAAAAAACCCATGTTTGTTCCCATTAACTTTAAGCCATTGGAAGGCGTTAGTTTGTTCAAAAGCCTCTACTAGGGCGTCACAACCAAGGGTGCCAATATCGACTGCTCGCCCCGTGTGATGCTCGCTAAATCCAGGTGCCGCATTAACAGAAAGTATAGATTCCAGACTGCTACCTTCATTCAATTTTTTAGCTATTAGATCGTGTTGATATTGAATATCTCGAAATGCCGAAATAAGGAAAATGCTAACTCCATCTTGCTGTGCCGCACCTTTCATTTCACTCCAAGCAACAAAAGCTTCAGGAATTAATCGTTGCGGGCGGTTATAAAAATCTAGTTCTGTAGCGATTAATTCTTCGGGCTCTTTACAAAGAGGCAAGTTACATGAATCCAAAAAGCTCTCAGGGATGCCGAGCGCTTTATGTAACACACTTAATTGTGTACGGTAGAAATCTGAAATAGTCACAATACACTGCGGAAATTATTGGCGCGCTTTAAAGCGGGCTATAATTTAAAACGAAACATTATGCTTATCTAGGGTAGCTATTGAATACGGTTTGAATCCAGGCTTCCTCGTCAATAAACCCCTGCCCCCAAGATTCATAACCTGGGCTTAGTCCTTCTCCAACAATGTCTTCAACGCTCATGCGTTGTGATTTCTTAATACGAATCTCGACAGAGGTATCCCTAACTACATTATAAAAGTTCATTAGGTCGCTCTTACTTGCCAAAGAACCATGACCCGGGATAACCGAAGTATCTTCGCCAATCCAAGACAATACTTTTTCAAGATTATTCAAATAACCCTGAACTGTTCCCCCGTTAACTAAATCGACAAAGGGGAATCCTCCATTGAAAAAGTGATCTCCCATATGGATTACATTTGAATCTTCAAAATAGACGACACTATCGGTATCCGTGTGGCCTCTGGGCATATGGATTAAGGTGATTGACTCACCATTAAAATGAATAGATACATCATCGTCATAAGTCACTACAGGTAGCGCAACTGCTGGCTGGTCTCCAGCAACCATTCGGAGACGAACATTTTCATGAGCGACAATGACACTGTCAGCTCCAAAATCTGCGTTGCCGCCTGTGTGATCTCCATGAAAATGAGTATTTAATAAAAATTTCGGTGTGTCAGAACCAAGTTCCATAATAGCGGCCTTAATTCGACCGGCAAGCGGAGCAAACTGATCATCGATTATTAATATGCCATCGCTACCAGCTGAAACGCCGATGTTTCCGCCTTGACCTACCAACATGGAAATATTGCCAACAACCGGAATAGTTTCGATGGTGACATTGGCAAAGCGGTCCTGTCCGTTGGCTGCGAATGAAAACAAACAAAGATAACTAGTCGCGAGCGCAATGACTGCGTTAAACCTTATCATGTGACCTCCCACCCCCAGAATGGAGATTGATAGGACATGCTATGTGCCCACCTGATTTTATGCAAGCCCACCCTGCACCACTTCTGGATACCAATAGTCATTAAAATTATGGCCGATATAGCGTATTTTATGGCTGAAATATCATATTTAATTAAAGGTATGGGCTCTATAGTCCAAGCCTCTAGCCCGATAACATTAAGAGAATTAACCAAAGGTTAAAGCATGACCAGATTACCAATCATTGCAGGCTTTGGCGGCATAAATACCGCGGGCCGCAGTTCCGGCCACCATGGTTATCGACGCATGGTTATAGAGGCATTGAGCAGAGAAAAAGCGTTAGAGACTCGTGCTGCAATTGCCGCTCTCACCGGAAAACTAAAGCGGAAGAACGAGGGCTGGGTGGATAATGAAGGCAATGCCGTTGATTTAGCTTCTTATATAACTGCAATAAGCGGAGAGCTCGATCAAAATACTTTGATCAGAGAACTGGAAGATAATCTATTCGATCCCAATCAACTTAACTATCACTGCCGAGCGAATCTCGCGGGCACTAACGGCAGAGGGATTGAGTTCGAACTGAAAAAGAAACAACTCCCGACACCGCTACCTGCTGGCTGGTCTATTAAATCTGATACACCTGATGATCCAAATAAAGTGAGAGTAAATATCGAACAAAGTTTTGAAGTCTTGCTCGAATGTTTCCGTAAAACTGACGTGAATTCTGCGGGTCAACTACCAACAGGATTCAAACCTGAATTATTATATCAAGCACGCAACCATCCTCGAGCGTTACAACTAACCGTTTATGCAGCATCAGATGCGATAAATTCTTTAGGAATGGATTGGGAAATTATTCGGCAACATGTTCCACCCGACCAGATTGGGGTATATGCAGGTAGCGCAATGGGGCAGTTGGATTACAACGGTTTTGGTGGACTATTGCAGGCACGATTACTCGGCAAAAAAGTAACTTCTAAACAAATGCCGCTGGGTTATGCAGAAATGCCTGCTGATTTTATAAACGCTTATTTGTTGGGGAATCTTGGGACTAATGGCACTAACGTCGCTGCCTGCGCAACATTCCTCTATAACTTACGCCAGGCTGTGAAAGATATTCAATCCGGTTCTCATAGAGTAGTCCTTGTTGGCACTACCGAAACGCCTATCTTTCCCGAATCTATCGATGGATTTAATACCATGAATGCCTTAGCAGACGATGCCTCTCTGCGAAAACTTGATGGTTTAGCTCCAAACCAACGCCCTAATTATCGTCGAGCATGTCGACCTTTTGCTAACAATTCAGGCTTCACTCTAGCGGAATCTGCACAATTTGTAGTTTTGTTTGATGACGAGTTAGCATTAAAGCTCGGTGCCAATATTCTGGGCGCAGCTAATGAAGTTTATATCGCTGCAGATGGGCACAAGAAATCTATTACTGGCCCAGGACTAGGAAATTACCTTTCTATGGCGAAAGCAGTTGCTGCTACTAAAAATGTCATCGGGAAGAAAGCGCTAAAAAATCGTACTTTTGTGCAAGCTCACGGCACCGGTACCCCGCAAAATAGAACTACGGAATCCCATATTCTCAGCCAGATTGCGGGAATATTCGGCATAGAGAATTGGCCAATTGCGGCAGTGAAGTCTTATCTGGGCCACTCAATTGCATCATCTGCCGGTGATCAACTCGCTGCCACTCTGGGTTCGTTTGCCCATGGCATATTACCTGGTATTTTAACCATTGATGAGATTGCGGAAGATGTAACCCAGGAAAACTTGGACTTTTTACTCGCGCATAGAGAATTGCCGTTGAACAGCATAGACGCAACAATTATTAATTCCAAAGGATTCGGAGGAAACAATGCAAGTGCTTCGATTCTCGCCCCGCACATAGTCGAGAAAATGCTAGAAAAGCGACACGGCGCAAACGCTTTAAAGGATTACAAAAAACGCAATGAACAGGTCGTCGACAAAATGGCAGCCTACGATCAAGCTATGATTGAAGGCAGAAATAACACTATCTACAAATTTGATCACAATGTTTTGGATAATGAATCCTTGGAGATGAATGAATCGAAAATCAGCATCAATGAAATAGAGCCACCAATCTCTTTAGAATTCGAGAGTAGCTACGCTGATATGTGTGAGTAAATTCATCGCTCCCGTCAAATTCAAGGTTAGATCATTAGGTAACTTCGATCGCGTGCTCTTCTGCTATCTTCGCTTTCCAAATTGCAGGCCCAGTTTGATGAACTGAAGTTCCATTTACATCAACCGCTACAGTTACTGGCATTTCTTCAACTTCAAATTCATGAATTGCCTCCATACCTAAGTCTTCGAAGGCAACAATTCGAGACTTGCGAATAGCTTTTGAAACCAGATAGGCAGCACCACCTACTGCCATTAAATAGACCGCTCGATGCTTTTTAATTGCTTCGATGCCTGCCGCACCCCTTTCTGCTTTTCCAATCATGCCTATAAGTCCAGTTTTTGCTAATAGCTCATCGGTAAATTTATCCATTCTAGTTGCCGTCGTAGGACCGGCCGGGCCGATCACTTCATCTCTTACTGGATCCACCGGACCTACGTAATAGATAAATTTATTATCGAAATTGACCCCCTCTGGCAAGGATTGCCCACTACTCAGCATGCTCAACAAACGCTTATGAGCAGCATCCCGGCCTGTAAGCATTGTTCCAGTCAGTAATAAAGTTTCACCTGGCTTCCAGTCAACGGTATCTGCAGCAGTAATTTCATCGAGATTAACTTTTCTTGCTCTTGGACCGACATCCCAGCTAATTTCAGGCCATCCATCAAGGCTCGGTGGCGTCAGTTCTGCACTTCCACTTCCATCAAGGGTAAAGTGCGCATGCCGAGTAGCTGCGCAATTTGGAATCATCGCTATTGGCAATGAAGCCGCGTGAGTTGGGTAATCCATTATTTTCACGTCTAGCACTGTCGTTAGCCCGCCTAATCCCTGAGCACCAATACCCAGCGCATTAACGCGATCCATAATCTCTAATCGCAATTCTTCAATTCGGTTACTGGGACCCCTCTCTCTTAATTCATGAATATCAATTGGGTCCATTAGAGATTCCTTAGCCAGAATAGCTGCTTTTTCCGCAGTTCCGCCAACGCCTATTCCCAGCATGCCTGGAGGACACCAACCTGCGCCCATTGCCGGCAAGGTTTTTTCAACCCAATCCACAATGCTATCGCTAGGATTCAACATAACCATCTTGGCTTTATTTTCAGAACCCCCACCCTTTGCCGCCAATTTCACATCAATAGTGTTGCCTTTAATAATTTCTGTATGTATGACAGCCGGAGTGTTGTCCTGAGTATTTTTTCGGGCCCCTGCAGGGTCTGAAAGTATTGAAGCCCGCAATACATTTTCAGGTAATAGATAGGCCCTACGAACACCTTCATTAACCAATTCTGCTATTGATAGGTCACCTTCCCAATTTACTCCCATTCCGACTTTCAAAAATACAGTAACAATTCCCGTATCCTGACAGATCGGTCTTTTCCCCTCAGCACAAAGTCTTGAGTTAATCAGAATTTGAGCCATAGCATCTTTCGCTGCAGGGGACTCTTCTTTCTCATAGGCCTCATTGACAGCTTTCACGAAATCTAGCGGATGGTAATAGGAAATATACTGCAATGCATCAGCGATGCTTTGAATTAAATCTTCATTACGGATAAGGGTCATGAGTTAATCGTCCTCGAAAAAGCTCTTGCACTAGATCATTCTAACACTTTAGAGGGCTTCATTAAGCTTCAGTTTGTCTATCGTTGATTTGGCGAAAATTCGGGAGCGTTTGCTTGGATTTCGCCTGTATCTGCTTCCTGAGACTGACTTCTTCTATTAAATACTCGACCGAGAGCAACGCCTGTCACTGCCCAGATTGCTGCTATACCTGCTCCTATTGCAGCCATTGCCCCAATGCCAAGACCAACCCCATCAGTCAAGACGGCAAATGCTGATGACCACACGGCATCGCCACCTCGGTAAATAGCCACATCAACCACCGGTTTTGCCTTAAATCGAGTTTCTCGAGAAACCGAAGTAAAGAGCATTTCTCTGGCGGGCCTCGTAATTCCGTAGTTGCCGGCTTGTCTCGCGACTTGCAGGGCCAGCAAAACAGTTAATATTGGCGCGAATGCTAGAACTAACAGAGCACCGCACATAAATAGCGGAACTACCGCTAAAGTAGCAGGCATTCCTAAACGTGTAGTCAACCTACTAGTGGCAAAAAATCCAAGAACGAAAGTTAGTATATTCACAACCAGCGCCAGAATAGCAAGAATTGCCGTTCGCTCATCTCGGCTATATTCTCGCAAGAGATTTGCCTGTTCAAAATAGGCAAAAGAACCAATCGCAGTGTATAGGAGAATGAACGCTGCTATTCCTATCAAATAGGGGCTGGTAAAAAACTGCCTGAACCCTGCCAAAGAGTTTCCGCCAATTTTGACATGAGATAGATCAACTTTAACTCGTTCATTGTGTAAAACTGTTACTTTTAGATATTGCAGATAGAAAATAATAGGCAGTGGCAACAGCATCATGAACGATGCATACAGCATAAGCACATCAGAGCCAGCAATATTTACAGCCATGGCAGCGATTAATGGGCCAACAATAGCACCCGCGCTTGCGCCAACCGCTATAAAACCGAAAAGCCTTCTTGATTGCTCTTTATCGTAAAGATCTGCCATCAAACTCCAGAAAACGGACACATGAAAAAGTGAAAACAGGCTTACCCAAAGATAAAAGGCTTTATCCAATAACACCTGACTAGAAACCAAGTCGGAACTTAAATAAAAACAAAGGAAGCTTAAGGCGAAGAAGCCATAAACTGTAGGAACGAGAAATCTAAAACTGATTCGGGAAACTGATGCCCCATAAATCGCAACAAATGTAAGGCTCAGAAAAAACTGTATATTCCATAAAATACTAATTTCGGTATTAGACCAATCACTGGCCATTGCGTCACGCACCGGTCGCAGCATGTAATAAGCCGCCATCAAGATAAAGACCAACGCAAAAGACACTAAAACAGCCCTCTGCTCATTGCGCTCAATCAATGTCGCTGATTTAAAGATTTCTTCGAATTTTTTTATCACAGCTTGAATTCTACAAATTGATTTATAAAACTGACCACGGGTCAAAATCTAGGAAAACATCCAATGCTTTTTACTCTACTTCGATAAGTTTATCCACTAGAATGAAGAGTGATGCCTAAAAGGCACTGGAAGTTATCAAATAGAAAGTAGGAAAAAAATAATGATTGATTCTCAAGATCTCAACATTAGGTACAGTATTGATGGAAAGGTTTTTGTTATTCAAATTCATAGACCAGAAAAAAAGAATGCACTACTTCCACCTATGTATCGCGCCTTAGGAGATGGATTAAAGCAAGCGGATGCAGACACATCGGTCAACGTGATCTTAATCAAGGGTCTTGAAGATTGTTTCACCAGCGGCAATGATGTCAGCGGATTTGTAAGTGATAACGAATCCACTAAAACAAGCGAAAGACCTTCTGCCTATTTCATGCGCGCACTGGTAGACACTCGAAAACCAATTATTGCTGCTGTAAGCGGTTTAGCTATCGGAATTGGTACAACGATGTTATTTCACTGTGATCTGATTTACGCATCAGAGGAAAGCTATCTGCAAATGCCATTTACCAGGCTTGGTGTCAGTCCTGAAGCTGGCTCTAGTTATTTGTTGCCACGACAGATTGGCTATCAACGAGCTGCTGAATTAATTCTTTTAGGTGATCGTTTCAGTTCTGCCAAAGCACTAGAATATGGAATAGTTACAGAACTTTTACCGCAAGATAAATTTCAGGACTATGCTCTAGAGAAATCTCATGAGCTAGCCAATCTCCCTCCACAAGCAGTACAAGATAGCAAACAGCTTTTGAAACAAGGCTTGGAAAAAATACTACCCGAAACGATCAATTTGGAATTAGAAGTATTCGGTAAGCTAGTCCAATCGCCAGAAGCACAGGCAATTGTAAAAGCATTCTTGGACAGAAAAAAAACAGGCTAATTTATTGCAGCTCATCCAAAAGATAGTCCTTAGCTGCGTTTATTTTCTTTGCAAGGTAGTCGGAACCACCTCTGTCGGGGTGCAACTTTTGCATCAGTTGTCGGTGAGCTTTAGTCACTTCTTCTTTACTCGTCAGATCTACTAAACCCAATATTTCCATAGCCAATGACCGGTCCATTCTACTTTCATCAATCGCTTGAGAGTGCCCATTATGCGTTTCAGCATGCTCAGCGTGTTCACGCCAATCCGCATGTTGCCTCTCAATATAAGCTTCTAGGACTTGACGAGAATCATTATCCACAACACATTCACTGTGTAACCTCAATAGTTGTTCCAGCGACAAACTTGAAAGTAAGCTATCGCTATATTCTCCTTTCAATACCTTCCCGTCCATATCACCGGAGTCATGCTCAAGTTCCATTGCAAGGTATTCGGTACGTATTGTTGAAGTCTGACCTTCTTGCTTAGGCCTCGCAGAGACAGTGCGGCTTCTAAATAATTGCCACATGGGTAATAGACGAAGCAGAGTGGGTAGAAATCTGAGGACAAAAGCAAAGGCCGCCCCCAATGGCGCAAAAATAAACCCAACCGGCAACCGCCCAAGCAATATAAGCACCGCTATGACTAGCAATGCTGCAACGATAAAAAATAAAATACGAGATTGGCGCGTTGTAAAATTATATCGCGCACTAATGGATTTAACTGCGAAGTAAGCAAGAACAGGCAAGACCAGCAGTGCTAAAAGGCGGGTGATCATTTGCTTAGTTTAGCAACAAGGGCTTTGCCATAAAATAGTAGCTGAAAATTTTGGTTAATATTTTAACTGTTGTTCCAGTAATTTTACGTTCTTGGAAGAAGATTTACTAAAATCTTTTAAGGCTTTCAGGCCTCCAGCAGTATAAATAGCAACCGCTTTTAATAAGTCTTTCAATTGTTCTGCGCTGGCTCTATCGAACTGAAAATACGCACCTCCCGAAAGCCTGCTTAATTCTATAAAAGCATTTCTCGCAACAGGGTCTCCCCTTTCTTGAAACATAAATACTGGAATTTTCAATAGACCAAGCTTACCAGCTAATTGTGCAAGCATATCTATGTTCTCTTCCATCGCATCACCGATATACACAACACATTTTATTGTTTTTACTTCATTTTCCTGAATAGCATGCCTGAGAACACGCTCAATCTGAGTAGCACCAGCCTGACAGTGAATACGGGACATGATTCGAACCAGTTCATCAGCATTGGTTTGCCAATCACTACTAAAAAATTCACCAAACCCGCGGAAATAACAAAGTTGTACATTTATTCCGCCCAATGCCTGACTACTCAGAAACATTTCAGTCTGAAGCTGACTGGCTACATCCCAAGTTGCTTCCCGACTCGCAGTGGCATCAAGGGAAAATAACAGCCGAGCATCTCCTCCGGTTTGCGGCATGGCTGCCACCTTGGAGAGAAAACTCTGTACATCATTTTTGCTGGATACTTTTTCTAGGCTAGTTTTCTTGCGCAATTGCGTTTTATCGCGGCTCTGCTTACCCAGCTGCTTAAAGAGATCTTTCATTAAATCAGGATAACGTAGTTCGAGAATGATGAGCAACCATGAGCTACATCGCCGGCTCAACGATAGTGAAGCGACCAATAAGGCGTATATTCAACACCCGTTTGCGCCAGACCTACCAAATCAATGGCGGTAGCATTTAAGCTATGGCCGGCAACAACCATGCCAGCCCTTCCGAGGTCGTGGAAAGGAGTTTGTTAATATCTTAATCTTTTTTACTGCCCTAACTGCTCAATCACTTCACTTACTACATCTGATTGAAAAAATTTTAGTTTCAATTCTTGACCATCCAAAACCATATAAACGCTTTCCATCCAATCATAGTGAATAAGTTCATTCTTTTTTGTTTTAAATGTCCCTTTATTAAAATAGCTAATATGTGCAGATTTGTTATCTATAGAAACTATGAAGTTAGATAATTCCCAATTGGTCTCATTAAGTGTCTCAGAAGCTCCATCAATAAAACTGGCGAATGATTCTAAATTGAAATCATTGCCCACTTCAAAGATGCGAAAATCCGGAGTAACGATTTTAGATAGATTTTCTTTGTCATAAACTTGGATATCCAGCAACCTAAAAAAATCGTGTAGTTTTCCAATGACTTGCTCATTTGTAATCGGTGATTCTGCCGCATTTACACCAAAGGCTAACACAAAAGACATGGTGGCCATTGATAATAGTTTTTTCATAACCTAATCCCCATTCTCTGGAGCGTGTATCCCTTTTTGTAATGTCCATGAGTATTTCTTTTGCCACGGAAAGATGGATTTATTACCAGTGAGAATAAACTGAACAGACCAAGCAGCTATTGTTATCAATAATAATAAATAGAACTCTGTATTAATGAGTGATTGAAGAATCACCCCAAAAACAACAGCAAACAACAGGCAAATAAATCCTACCCAGTGAAGCACTAAAGCTAGTCTTTCAATCATCGGTTTACCCTCTATTATTTACTTCTAGGAAGAACTTCAAGCCAGGCAATAATGCCATACACCAAGCCTACATGAAAAACCTTTCTTTGTTTAAGTCCTTTGATTAAATTACTCATAGAGAAGGTCTGATTATTATCTGTCCTTAAACTACTGGAGAATAGCCAGTCGTTGATCGATCAAAGAAAGGGATTCTTCAATGCTATCTTTTAAGGGAGAATAATAACCGCTAGTCATAAAAACTGATGTGTTATAAAAACCCACCAACAAATTTTCAAATTTTACCGACTGCAACAAATCCTTACCTAAAACATTTGTGAACTTCGACGTTTGCAAATCAATGGAAGAAAGAGAATTAGTGAGCTCTCTCAAATTACCTTGCTCCGCATATAGATCCAGTAATTGTTCTCGATATCTAGCGTGTTCAACATCTTCTTGAAATTGCACTCGCGCCAATTCCCCTTCCCATGAGGAGATTTTAGTTCTTATTTTTTGATCAAATATTTCGAGTTTTCCTGAATTAAGAATCTCTGAAATCACTCCATCTCTTGGGCGATATTTCATCTCAGCCATAATTACAGGTACAAATATCGACAGGAACTCTTGCTCAGTTAATTCTTCACT
>Ga0206679_10004317_pt1 | contig 10659 bp, 10 predicted proteins | sample M110012015metaG_FD_155464 | JGI IMG/M metagenome (GOLD analysis project Ga0206679, IMG submission 155464) | Ammonia-oxidizing marine archaeal communities from Monterey Bay, California, United States - M1 100m 12015 | ecosystem: Environmental > Aquatic > Marine > Intertidal zone | place: USA... | reverse complement strand
GAATGAAGCAATGCAGAGAATTCTAGCTGAAGTTGAAGTAGACCCTGAAATTAGATGCGTCGTGCTAACGGGAGCTGGAAAGGGTTTTTGCGCTGGGGGAGATGTAAAAGGCATGGCTTCTTCAGGGGATGGGACAGTAGGTCAAAATACTATTGATGCTGCGATACACAGGCAAAGAGTTCATCAAAGAGCCACTTCTGGGAAGTTATTTAAGATGCCTAAACCTACCATAGCGGCTTTACCTGGTGCGGCTGCTGGAGCTGGACTTTCTTATGCTTTGGCATGCGACTTAAGAGTTATGTCAAAAGCTGCAATCATGACTACAGCTTTTGCGAGAGTTGGTTTTTCAGGAGACTATGGCGGTAGTTATTTCATGACACAACTCATTGGCTCAGCCAAAGCTAGAGAACTGTATATGTTGTCAGATAGGGTTTCTGCAGAAGAAGCTTTAGATTTAGGGCTTGCTAACTGGATTTGTGAACCCGAAGAATTGATGGACAAAACCATGGAGATAGCTAATAGGTTAGCTAATGGTCCTGCGGTGGCTTATCGATACATGAAAGAAAATCTAAACAGGGCAATGAATGGTGAAGTAGATGATTGTCTGGATTTAGAAGCGACGCATCATATACATTGTGGTCAAACAGAAGATCATAGAAATGCAACTAAGGCTTTTGTAGAGAAAAAAGAACCAGTGTTCAAAGGTAAGTAGAGGTTTAAAAATGAGTAAAATTTCTGAAGATAAAAGAATAGATAAAAGGCTTAAAGGAATGTTCATGGCTGAAATGGATGCAGTGGACATAATGCAAAATGATTTAAAAACTCGCGAACAGATAATGGAGGCACAAGAGACAGAAGAAGCCAAAATTGGTCAATCTTTAATGGATATGATATTCAATTCAACCCATTTCAAAGAAACAGTTACAGAGGAAGGGCTAATAACGACTATAGAAGAATTTGTTTCTCAGCCTGACGGAAACACTGTAAAAATTCAATACATAAGACCTGATAACGATGAAACAGTTCCCTGTGTTTATTATATTCATGGAGGAGGCATGATGGTTATGTCAGCTCTAAGTGAAATGTATTCGTGCTGGGGTCGATGTATTGCAAGACAAGGTGTAGCCGTGGCGATGGTAGATTTCCGAAACGCAATGTGGCCTTCATCTGCACCAGAAGTAGCGCCCTTCCCTGCAGGCCTAAATGATTGCGTATCAGGCTTAAAGTGGGTTAAAGATAACTCAAAAAAACTTAACATTGATGAGCAAAAGATAATTGTTGCAGGAGAGAGTGGTGGCGGTAATCTGACGCTAGCTACTGGTTTAAAACTTAAGCAAGAAGGCAACCTAGATCTTATTAAAGGACTTTATGCACTTTGTCCTTATATAGCAGGCTATTGGCCTTTGCCTGAAAACCCATCTTCAGAAGAGAATGAAGGTATTTTACTTTCTTTACATAGCAATTCGGAAGACTCTTTCGGAGCGATTATCTATGGAATTGAAGAATATAAAAATAAAAATCCTCTAGCTTGGCCTAGTTTTGCAAGTCAAGAAGATGTGAAGGGATTTCCTAAGACTTATATTTTAGTAAATGAATGTGATCCGCTTAGAGATGAGGGAGTTAACTTTTATAGACTCTTAATGGAGGCGGATGTAGATGCACAGTGCAGGCAGGTAATGGGAACATTACATGGTAGTGATGTATTCTGTGGATTAATGTCAGTAAGTGATGAAACTGCTGTAAGTATCGCTAACTTTGTAAAAAATTAACATGCCTAATATATTAAAAGCCACGACTTTCCTCTTTATCTTACCTTTTATAGTTAATTTAGCTTTCGCACACGATAGAATTGGAGGGTTTAATTCTGGTCCAGATAGAACTATTTCATTTCCTGATACAAAAGATTATTTAACTATCTCATCTGATTTACACACTCATTCTGTTTTCTCTGACGGGCATGTGTGGCCTAACATTAGGGTAGCTGAAGCAGAAAAAGATAGTATTGATGTTTTGGCTATTACTGAACACCTTGAATATCAACCGCACACTAATTTTATACCCAATGAAGATAGGAATGTTGCCTACTTAGAGGCCAAGAAGGCCTCTGAGGGAACTGATCTGATCGTTATAGCGGGTTCAGAAATAACCAGGGAGATGCCACCTGGGCATATGAATGCAGTTTTTATTAAAGATGCCAATAAACTCTTTAGCATTAATAAAGACCAACTGCCGGAAGTGAAGGAGCTCATTGATGAAAGAGCGAAGGATATGAATTTAAGAGAAGAAGAAATGGTAGTAATTGAGAAGTTTGCACTAAGTAATCTATGGCCAGCAGTAGAGGCTTTAATTGAAACTAAAAAACAAGGAGCATTTGTTTTTTGGAATCATCCTATGTGGGATTCACAAGCTCCAGATGGCGTTGCTAGACTCTCTGATATGCATAAAGATTTTATATCTCAAGATCTTATGCATGGTATTGAAATAGTTAATACCGATACCTACTCTGAAGAGGCATTCCAAATAGCACTAGACAATAACTTAGCCCTAATAGGAACGTCTGATGTTCATAACTTAATAGAGTGGGACTATGACGCTCATAAAAATGAACATAGACCTGTTACTTTGATATTTGCAAAAAGAAGAACTGAAAAGTCAATAAGAGAAGCTTTATTTGATAGAAGAACCGTTGTTGTTTATAAAGACAAACTTATAGGTAGGAATAATGATCTTATGCCTTTGCTTGAATCCATATTAAATGCTAAATCTGATGGTTATAGAAAAGGCACAAGAATACTTAAAGTTGAGATAACCAATAACTCTTCTTCAGATATGACCCTTAAAAATCTTTCTCAAGTAAATTTTGTAGATAGTGATGATTTTATCGTGGTGCCAAAAAAAGGGAATGTGAACCTAAACGTAAAGACTCTAGAGAAATTAAAGAATTTAAATCTTCAATTTGAAGTACTGAATGCGCTAACCGCACCTAAGCAAAACCCAGTAATTGAATTTGAAATCAGGATTTAAGATCTACCTTTTTCTTTTAGGTGAGTGATTAACTGCTTGTCATGTGTCGTGACGGCAGAAAAACCTTCTCTTAGAGCTGGTTCCCATCTGGGATTAGACGAGGCTTCAACTACATCACCCATGATTGTTACCCTCTGAATAATTCTCTCGTCCTTGAAATCATTAACAACATAATGTTGTGTGGATCGATTATCCCACATAGCAATAGTGCCTTCTGTCCAGTTATACCTAACTGTAAATTCTGGTCTGGTGACCCATTTAGTTAAATGAGATAACAACATATCACTCTCATCCATACTCATTTCTACAATCCTTCGAGTGAAGTGTTCGTTAACGTAAAGAATTTTCTTTCCGGTTTCAGGATGAGTTCGAACTACTGGATGAATAGCTGTTTTTTCAGGCTTTCCATGAGGTCTTGCGTCATGAAGAGCCGTTAAACCATCGCAAAGATCTTTTAAAGGTTCAGACAGGGCATCATAAGCGGCAGATAAACTACTCCACATAGTATCTCCTCCTATTTCAGGGCACTTAACCATGTGTAAGACTGACATGAGAGCTGGTTGGTCTTGAAAAGTAATATCGGTATGCCATTCATCGGCTATACCACCTTCAGAAGCAACTAGTTCAAATACTTTCGGATGACTAACAGAGTTATTCTTTTTTAGATTCGGATGACCTTCCAGTTCACCAAATTTAGACCCAAAATCAACATGCTCATCCATGCTAATCTTTTGCCCAGGGAAAAAGATTACTTTATTTTCATTTAAAAGATTTCTTATTTCTTCTACTTCAGCGTCAGTTACCTTTGCTAAATCCACATTAGTTATTTCTGCTCCAAGAGCAGCAGATAATCTGAATACTTCTAGACTCATAACTATAACCCTAAGACTCTACATGAAATAATTTATTGTAAATTCTCCATTCGTCGTCCTTTTTTAGAAAGGATAGAGTATCTAAGAAAACGTGACCTATATAACCGTCTCTAACTCTAACGCAAGCAGTTTCACCTGCTATTTCACAAGAGACAATCTCTAAGAGGATCTCTTCTCCGTTTTCTTTTGGAGAAGGTTGCTGACCTTCAACGAATTTTGCAAATTGATCTACTGTCATTTCAGCTAAACCAGCTTCCATATAGCCTGTGATCATTGCATTTTCGTAAAACGCTTGGCGAACTTTTTCTGCACTTGATTCATGCATGCTATCAAAATATAACTGAACGCCTTCTTCTATTTTTTGTTTATCATCCACGATTTGCTCCTTTTATATATGTTAACGGATTCCAAATTATTCTTTCAGGGATATATTCTGCCCCTGGCATTCCCCTTTCTATCATATATGGCTTTAAGGCTTCAATGGCCTTTGGTTCGTCATAATGGCAGATGCGTGGATACATATGATGCATGGTATGAATTTGCATTGAATGATTTAAAAATCTCGGTATTTTATTTGTCCAAAACCTTGTGTCTTTATACCTACCTGGTTCAAGTCCCGCATGAGGCTGGTAAGAAAATACAATTCCTAAATAACAGGTTGCAATTCGCTTAGGTACCCACCAAAGCAATAATGTTTCCAAAGGAAAAAATATAGCTAACACTATATTCGCTACGTAATAAATAAGAGTTACAGCAGAACCTTTTTCTAAAGTTTTCTCGAATTTAGGATCTTCTTCTGAAAGTTTCTCAATAATTCCGATTATCCTTCCGTTAGGGCTATATTGATCATTTATATTTATAACACATTCAAACCAATTATTTACGTGAGTATGAAAATAGTCAGGGTCTCTGTCAGGGTCATTGGTGTGAGCATGATGTTTTAAGTGAGTGGCCTTTAAGATGTCATGAGATTGCGAAAGTGGGATTAAGGTTATGTGGCTAACTAAAGAGTCTAACCATTTTAGATTTTTCTTTCCTCCTGATAAATGACCATGCTGACCTGCGTGAGAAGGTAAATAAGCACAACACGTAGACAAAACCACCACAATACTTCCAAGCCATAAAGGGACCAATCCCTGAACAACCAAAACCCAAGTAGTGAGCCATACAGTAAATTGACCAAGACCAATAAGAATCATCTCCCATTCGATTCTTCCCATAAAAGTTCGCGCTAATTTTCTCTCAGCTTCTATAGATAGATCTTTCATACTAGTATCTAAGTTATCCATCCCCATCCTTTACGTTTTGCTTGTAAGCCAAAAAGAAAACCTAATAAATAACCTATAGAAGAAACTAGAAGGCTTGCTCCTAAAACATAAAATAAACAGGCACCAAATATACTTCCCCAGAACAAAAGTCCAAACAGAACTAGATACCAATCTCCAAAAAATTTATTAAAAGACTCCATATATTCTTATTTTAGACCAAAAAAGCTAAGAGGTAGGTCTATTCTTCAGATTTCTCTGATTGGCTGATTAAATAACCTGGTCTTAATTTTAGATTATCTGGAAAGACAGTCGACCTCAAAGTTTTTTCACCTTCCCAAAATATATCTTTAAAAGGCATTTTAGGAAAACCCTCAGCCCCATGTTCAGCTGATTCAATGCCTTGAGGTTTATCTAAAACACATGAGTCTTCAATCTCTTTATCAGAAGGAATTTGTATCACATCGTCTCCATGCCCTTTGCCTAGTCTTTTAGGCTCAGGTAAACCTAAGCGGATGTATTGCTCTGAAGGACATTCATTTCTGGCCATTTCTCTGATCATTAACTCAATCATGCGTTTTTCTATATTCACATCATTTAAAGGCTTAGTTTGACCTGGATCATTCTTGACGTCGAACAGCAAGGTTGCTGTTCTACCTCTCCCTAAAGGGTTATCTTTTGCAGAAAAGATAGGAAAGGACCTTGTAGGGATCTGCATAACTTTACAGCCTTTCATGAAGCCAAACCCTTCTACTTTCTCCCATTCCTGTAATTCTCTTGGAGAAAATCTGTTTTTCATGTGGGTCGGCATAAGTGTGTAATCATAGAGAGGTTTATTGTCTTTGGTTGTGGTCGCTCTCATGTATACATACTGACCATCTGTCACATTAACTTGACCTCCCATTACTCCATACAAAGAAGCTTTACGAATTTCTTTATCATCTTCAACAAAGTCAAAGATAGCCTTTCCTTGCATATCTTCTGTTAAAGGAATATCAAAATAATCTAAAATAGTTGGTCCTAGATCTATTGTTTGAGCTAAAGCATTACTCTTTTTATTTACTGCCTGTGGGTTGCGCGGATCGTATGCCCAAAAAGGTATATGAGCGATCTCTTGAAAGAACGGAGTAACGACCTTAGCCCACCAGTCATGCTCTCCCATTAATAATCCATGATCTGTATTAACCAACAGCATTGTGTCTTTCCATAAATCGTGTTCATCAAATGCATCTAGGACTCTTCCTAGTTGTTGATCGCAGAACGAGATCAAAGACGCGTACATATATCTTATGTGTTCTACCGTCTGGTCATCTTCTCTAACTTCTCTATAAGGGGGCCAATCAAAAGGAGGTCCATCGTATTCGTGGGGATATAACTTCTGAAATTCTTCTTGCGTGAAAAAAGGTTCATGAGGGTCAAAAGTTTCGATCTGGAGAAACCATTTATCTGCATCCTTATTTCTGTTTATGAACTCAAGGCCAAGATCAAAAGTTTTATACTGAGGCTGAAGTTCAACTTTATCCATGTAGCCACGATTGATGTTGTCTTGCTTCTGATTGTTTAACCTTTGAAGTTCAGACCATCTATCGGATCCATAATTTGGATCTCTAAGTTTTTCCACATCGCCTTTCCACTTATCTCCTTCTTGACCTCTTACTAAATCAAAAGTGGTATACCTCTGATGATAGGTTGCCCCACCATCTTCCCAGTAATGTAGATGATCTGTCACTTTGTGTGAGTGAACGCCGCTGTCATGAAGAATGGAGGGCATGGAATCATCAAAAGGCTCTAAAGGGCCCCACGATCGATGTAAAAAGTTATATCTTCCAGTGTGCATTTCTCTTCTTGCTGGCATGCAAGGCATAGAGCCAACATAAAAGTTCTCAAATTGAATTGATTTCTTAGCTAATCGTTCAAAATTAGGAGCAATAACCCACTCATTCCCATAATTAGGAAGAAAGTGACGACAGAGGGTATCGTACATAACCACCACACATCTCCTTTTGTCTAGATTTTTAGACATGATCTAATTCTCTTTAAAAAAATTCACCATATCTTCAATAACTAAAGGTAAAACTTCAGGTGGAAGGTTGTGGCCCATATTCTCATATATTCTTAACTTAGAATCTCTTATCAAGTCAGCTGTGTGTTCTCCATGATCTGGAGGTAGTAAGGTATCGTCAATTCCATGCTGAACTAGAGTTGGAACCTTTATCGAACGAACTTGTTCAGATCTATCTCCTGACTTGAAGATGGCAGTAAGTTGTCTTGGCATTGCCTCAGGGTAGAAACCGTAAGCATGGGCAGCCTTTTTGTCCCATTCTCCAGCACCTCTAAAGTTTTGTTCATTCCTTTCTGACATTTGAGAAAGATGAGGAGCGCCAGTTGTGGACATAATTGAAACTAAACTTTTAGCTCTGTCTGGGTGTTCAAAAGCGATAGATTGAGCAATCATTCCTCCCATCGAAGCTCCAACAACATGGGCTTTTTCAATTCCTAAATGATCTAAAAGTCCTATTCCATCTAAGGCCATGTCTGAAAGAGTGTAAGGAGAACTAAAATCTACACCTAAATAGGACATGGCAAACTTCCAATATAAATTTGGCTTTCCTAGCCTATCTAAGTTTTCAGATTTTCCTGTATCTCTATTATCAAACAGGATAACTCTGTAGCCTGAATCAACTAATGCATTTACTATTTCTTCACCCCAAACCTTGTGCGAGGCCATAAGCCCCATAATCATTAAAACAGCAGGATTCTCTTCTTTACCTGCTGTTGTATAGGCTATTGATACTCCGTTGATATTAATTAGTTCAGTTGGCTGATTTATCGAATAATCTGAATAAATATTTACCGAACTAAGCCAAAGCAAAGCAATGATTAATAACTTCCTCATCTTAATTCTCCTTCTAAAACTAATATATCAGACTTTTATTCTTCAAAACCTACAAATGTTGCAACCTCTGAAATAGGTCTACGGTTAGAAATAACTTCATTTGCAGGAAAACTTTCATCAGGATAGCCCATAGCCACACAAATCATTATTACTTGATCATCAGGTATGTCGGCATATTTTCTTACGACAGGTGATTGCATGATTCCTTGACTATTGATGACTGCACCAAGACCTTTAGACCAACCTGCTGTCACTAAACCATTAACAATTCCACCACAGTCAAACTTGGAAATATCATCATCCAACAATTCTCTATCAAAAGTAACTACAACACAGAACGGTGCATCAAACTGTCTGAAGCCTCTTAGCACCCAATCTTGCCTACCTTCTTTATCATCTCTTTCGATACCCATCTTTTTAAATAACTGAACTGCAATTTCAATTTGTCTTTCTCTATGAAGTCCTTCATAACCTTTATTTGGAGTTTTTATTTCTCTTGAAGGCGGAACTCCAGAAACATTCCTTTCGGTATTCTCTTTTCTTATTTTGTCTAAAGCGTCACCAGTCACAACATAGAGATGCCAAGGTTGAGTGTTCATAGAAGATGGAGATCTAACAGCAAGTTCTAGCACTTCCTCTATAACTTCTTTAGGCACAGGTTCTTGTTTATACCCCCTAATGCTTCTTCTACCAAATACAACTTCATCAAATTCCATATCCAACTCCTTTATTCTATTACTTGCACCCTTCCCTCATATTTAGGTTCATATAATTTTTTGCCCCTTAGAAAATCTTCGGCTGCGTCTACTATCAACACCCCACTATCTATATACTCTAATGAATTCTTAAATTCCCCGTATCCATCGCCTCCTTGAGTAATAAAATTAGGTGCAGCCACCCAATATTCATTGTTGTCTCTTATTAATTCTTCTTTAACCCATATCTCCTTTACTTGACCTTCTGGAATAAAAGAATATTTAGTATCTTTTGATACTTGCAATATACCATTCGTCATCCCGGCTGCATGGTTAAATATTTTCCTAACCTGAGATCCTTTTAACTTTGTCATAACAACTGTATTAATAAATGGAAAAGCTGAAATTAGATCTCCTTTGGTAATTACACCTGCATCGATATCTTGTCTAAGAGCACCGCTATTAACAACAGCTATGTCTATTCTTTCATCAAAAGCAGCTATTGCATCAGCAAACAAATTTCCCATGTTGGACTCTTTGCCATAAGCTCGAACTAGTTTCTCACTTGAAGATATAACTGGCCTCGAAGCTATCTTATTCACTTCTTCTTGCCAGAATGTAATCTCTTTAAGCATATCAGGGTCATCTTCTATTTCATCATCAAAGACAGTAATTAATTTATTTTCATGAGAAACTATCTTTTCCGTTTCAGTATCGTACTTAATTTCTAGTTTTCCTAACTCTGTTGTGTAGGCATTAGTAGAAACAATAATAGTTCCATTTGAAATCAATGCTTCGGAAGTGCCTTGATGGGCATGCCCAGTGACAATTACATCTACTCCTGAAACGTTCTGAGCAAGCAAAATGTCTTTATAGAGATTTCTCTCAACATCGGTTAATCCTATGCTTGACTGCCTCCCAGGCATTCCCTGATGTATGCTGAGTATTATTAAATCTGTAATAGGTTCAAGCTCTTCGACGTATATTTTTAAATACTTTTCTTCATCTCTAGCTTCAACCCCTTCTGTCATTCTAAAATTAATGGTGTCATAGAAAGCGAATTTACCGTGAAGACCTATAATTCCTATATTTAAACCTCCTTTTTGTATAATTTTGTAAGGCTTATCCCAGACTAACTTATCTGTACCTTCAAAAAAGATATTCCCATTTAGAATAGGAAAAGTGGCTTCTTTCATCTGCTTAAGCATATTGTCCCAACCATGATCAAATTCATGATTCCCTATACAGGCAGCATCAAGACCAAGAAAGTTCATGGAATTAATTACCGCCCTGCCCTTGGTCAAAGTGCTTACATAAGGCCCAGAGAAATAATCTCCGGCATCAATATAAATGGTGTTTGGGTTAGACTCTTTTTCTTGTTTAACCAAAGTGGCCAGGTTTGCAAAACCTCCTACTTCTCTTGTATCACTTATCCAAGTTTCTATATGTGGAAATAAATGTGAATGTAAATCGTTTGTATGAAGGATATTAATCTCTCGTATCTCTGCAAACGAGAATAAAGATAAAAATACAAAATATGAGGAAATAAGAGTCTTTTTAATCATACTTTAATTCTAAAGAAGAATGGTGGGTCTGGGAAGACTTGAACTTCCGACCTCACCCTTATCAGGGTTGTTCAACTATTATTAGAAGCCTATAAATTTAGCTACTTCTGAAACAGTCCTTCTGTTGGAGAATATTTTGTTTGCAGGAAAACTATCATCAGGATAACCCATTGCTACACAAATCATTATTACTTCATTAAATTCCATTTATAGCTAGGGATAACATCTCAACAAGAATTGTTAACCAATTAAATTTGTTTTTCTAATGTATAATGCAACCTATACCTATAGGTCTGTGAAGACTTTAACATCCTTAATCAGAGCAAAATTGAGCGCATCTAC
>Ga0206679_10004309_pt1 | contig 10671 bp, 7 predicted proteins | sample M110012015metaG_FD_155464 | JGI IMG/M metagenome (GOLD analysis project Ga0206679, IMG submission 155464) | Ammonia-oxidizing marine archaeal communities from Monterey Bay, California, United States - M1 100m 12015 | ecosystem: Environmental > Aquatic > Marine > Intertidal zone | place: USA... | reverse complement strand
CAAGAAGACGATTCAGATCAGCCTATTGTTCATCACTCACGATCTAGCTGTCGTGGCCCAGATTGCCGACGAGGTTATCGTAATGAATCAGGGTAGAGTTCTGGAAACGGGTAGCGTGCGCCAGATATTAAACGATCCTATTCATCCCTATACCCAGAATCTTATTGCAGCGGTACCGGGGATGAGGCAACAGGACCGCCTCAGACGGGTCAGCAGCAAGCCAGACTCCACCGATTACCCAAGCTATTCTTTAATTCCGCTTAAAGGTGACAGGCAGGTTGCCCTGCCAGTGAGCCTTGTTCCCGAGGAATACCGCCTATGACCGACTATATCCTCGAAGTGAGCAATTTCTCGGTGAAATTCCCATTGATAAAACGAGGCCTACTAAGCAGGCAAGTCGGTGAATTTACGGCGGTCAACAACGTCTCATTCTCTGTCCAACGTGGCTCAAGCCTGGGCATTGTCGGTGAATCTGGCTCCGGAAAAACCACCCTGGTCAGAGCAATCTTACGCGCCATCGATCCCGCTTCGGGGTCAGCCGTATTCCAGAGTCAAGCTGGTGCAGTGGACCTGTGTCAGCTCAGTGACAAAGAATTAATACCGCTCAGAACGCAAATGCAAATGATTTTCCAGGATCCTTTTGCTTCCCTGAATCCGCGCATGAAGGTAGCTGATATTGTCTCTGAACCACTGGTTATCCACCGACCTGAGCAACACCGGGAACATCGCCAGACGGTCGTCCATATGCTTGAGCGCGTAGGTCTGGAAGCAGATACACTGCATCGGTTCCCGCACGCCTTTTCCGGTGGCCAGCGGCAGCGTATCGGCATTGCCCGGGCATTAATACTCAACCCCAGCCTGGTAATCTGCGACGAGGCTGTCTCTGCCCTGGATGTATCCGTGCAGGCCCAGGTCCTTAATTTACTGGTTGACCTGCAGCAGGAAATGAATCTGACTTATATCTTTGTCGCTCACGATCTTAATGTTGTGCATCACTTCTGTGAACAGGCATTGGTCATGTATCACGGCTCGGTAGTAGAGTCGGGCCCGGTCAAACAGATATTCACCTCACCCAGGCATGACTATACAAGATTGCTGTTATCTGCCATCCCATCCTTGGATCCTGACATAAAACTTTCTCCTCTGGACCGGAACAGCCTGTCTCTTGAATGAGGAGAATCAGCAGGACGCGCCCATACTCGCGGTAAAGAAAATAATTGACTTTCGGCTCAACTGCAAGCAGATTGAGTGGCAGTTAGTGGCTGCTAAGAGAAGCTATTTTTAGCGTACAACCCAAAACAGAAAATGCAATTCAGAGGTGTCTATGTTTCAAGTATTGTGGCCAATGATTCGATGGCAGGATGATAACAAACCGGAAATTTCCGGGCTCAATGGTGACGATATAACAGCTCACTTCATGAAACACCCGTCCCAGGTCAGTGACGAGCAGTGGGCCAGCTGCGATGCCATAGTCGGCCCACAGATACCCCCTGAATACATGGATCGACTGGAAAAATGCAGGATCTTTGTAAAACCTTCGGTTGGCTTTGACGAAGTTAACCTGGAAGCCTGGGGCAATCTGGGTATTCCAGTCTGTAATACACCCAATTACGGAACAAGGGAGGTCGCGGATCATGCCATGGCATTAATGCTGACCCTGACTAAAAGTATCGCCTTTCATAATGAGGAGCTGAGAGCTTCCCCTGTTAAGAACTGGCGTCCGGCGCTCAACCCATTCGGACAGAGAATGTCTGACTGTACCGTGGGTATTGTTGGCCTGGGGCGCATCGGTACGGCTGCTGCGCTTCGACTTAAGGCGTTTGATATGGATGTCGTATTCTTTGACCCCTATAAACCAAACGGTGCCGACATCGCATTGGGAATCAGGCGGGCCGATAGCCTTGAAGAATTATTCTCGAAAAGCGATGTGGTAACCTTACATATACCCCTGAATTCAGAGACTCACAACCTCATCAGTACCGATGTGCTTGCCGCGGCAAAGCAGGGCCTTATTCTGATTAATACTGCAAGAGGGCCTGTGGTGGACATTGATGCCCTTTATGATGCCCTGAAAAACGATCAGATACTCGCTGCTGGACTCGATGTCCTCCCTGAAGAACCAGCCAATATAGATAAGAAACTGATAAAAGCCTGGCACGAGAACGAAGACTGGCTTCGGCATCGATTGATCCTTACCCCCCATTCAGCTTTTTTTACCCCGCAGAGCATGCATGACATCAGAAGCTTTTCAGCCGCCACTGCGGCCAAATACCTGCGCAGTAACCGGTTGGATAATTGTGTCAATGAAGACTTCCTGAGCTTTCGACGCTAACAGGAAGCTAACACATTGCTGGATCAGAAAATGCCATAAAAAAGGCCGCTAATGCGGCCTTTTTACATACCGGGAGTCTATCCTTTAGCCTGGCGGCGCTCCTGAGCTTCCTTGATAACCACATCAGCCACACTACGAGGTGTTGGATCATAGTGACTAAATTCCATGGAAAACTGGCCCCGGCCTGATGTCATCGTTCTCAGATCACCAATATAGCCAAACATCTCGGACAATGGCGCTGATGCTTTTACGCGAACGCCGGTTGACTGGGGCTCCTGGCCCTGGATCATTGCCCGCCGGCGATTAAGATCACCAATAACATCACCAACGTGATCTTCCGGTGTAAACACATCAATTTTCATGATTGGTTCCATGATCTGTGGACCCGCTTTGCCCATGGACTGCCTGTAAGCTGCTCTTGAAGCCAGTTCAAACGCCATCGCAGACGAATCGACAGCATGAAAGGCACCATCCACCAGCGTCATTTTCACATCGAGGCAGGGATAGCCAGCAAGCGGTCCCTCTTCAAGACAAACCTTGAAACCTTTTTCTACAGCTGGCCAGAATTCTCTGGGAACATTACCGCCAGTCACTTTTGATTCAAACAGGAAGCCAGACCCTGATTCCGCTGGCTCGATAATGTAATCAATCTTAGCAAACTGACCCGATCCTCCGGTCTGCTTTTTATGCGTGTAGCTGTCATCAATGATTTTCGTGATGGATTCTCGATAGGCAACCAGGGGTTTACCAACAATCACTTCAACTCCATGAGTCCGTTTAAGAATGTCGACCTTAATATCAAGGTGTAATTCGCCCATACCTTTAATGATCGTTTCTCCAGATTCCTGGTCCGTTTCCATCTGAAAGGAAGGATCCTCCTGGATCATCTTGGAGAGCGCCAAGCCCATTTTCTCAGCACCACCTTTATCCTTAGGCGCAATAGCGATGTAAATGACCGGATCAGGAAAAACCATTGGCTCGAGTGTCGCTGGGACTTTCTGGTCACACAGGGTATGTCCTGTCTGCGTGTTCTTCAGACCAATAAGCGCGACAATATCACCCGCCTGGGCACGATCAAGCTCTATACGTTCATCTGCATGCATCTCAACAATACGCCCGATTCTTTCAGTCTTACCTGTGAAAGTGTTGAGTACTGAGTCCCCTTTCTTGATTGATCCTGTATAGATACGCGTAAAAGTCAGCGCTCCAAATCGATCATCCATGATCTTAAAGGCCAGAGAACGCATTGGTTTACTCGGGTCAACGACCGCGAATTCACCTGTGGGGGTGCCGTCCAAATCAACTTCCGGTTGAGGCTCGACTTCAGTGGGGTTAGGCAAATAGTCAACAACCGCGTCCAGAATCATCTGCACACCCTTGTTCTTAAACGCCGAACCGCAATAAGTAGGGAAAAAATCCAAGGCAATTGTGCCTGACCTGATACAGCGCTTGAGATCCTCGACACTGGGCTCCTGTCCCTCATCGAGGTAAGCCATCATCAGATCTTCATCCTGGTCGATCACAGATTCAATCAGCTTTTCCCGATACTCCTGCGCCAGGTCAATCAGGTCGTCAGGGATTTCCTGAACCTCATAGTTCAACGGATCACCGGATTCGTCCCATACAAAAGCCTGTTGACTGAGCACATCGACCACACCGATAAAATCCTCTTCAGTACCAATGGGCAGCGTCATCACCAGAGGTGTGGCCCCGAGGACCTTCTTGACCTGCTCAACCACCCTATAGAAATCAGCGCCCATGCGATCCAGTTTATTGACGAATATAATTCGAGCTACTTCGGATTCATTGGCATATCGCCAATTAGTTTCTGACTGTGGTTCGACACCACCTGAACCACAAAATACGCCCACACCACCATCAAGCACTTTCAGAGATCGATAAACTTCAATGGTAAAATCAACGTGCCCAGGTGTATCGATAATATTCAACCGATGATCTTTCCAGAAGGTAGTGGTTGCGGCCGATTGAATTGTAATCCCCCGCTCCTGTTCCTGATCCATGAAATCAGTTGTCGCCGCACCATCGTGCACTTCACCAATCTTGTGAATCTTGCCGGTAATATTCAAGATGCGTTCGGTAGTTGTCGTTTTGCCAGCATCTACGTGGGCGAAGATGCCTATATTCCGGTAGCGATTCAGGTCAGTCATAGCGAGTGCTCATTTTTGGTATTGTGGAGTGAAATCATCAAAAACGCCGCATCTTATACTCACTCGCCTCCAGAATCCAGTTGAGTTTTCAGGGATTGCCATACCGCTACAAAAAAAATACGTTCCTGAATCGATCTAGCCCTTCAGGAATCAATATAACCTAGCCTGTTTTGCTGCAAAATTGGTCATGCAAAAGTGTTTCCAAGCGATCCCAAAGACCCTCGAACAGCTACTTCAGCAAGCTGTCGTCTGCCTTTTGTGAATGCCTGATAAACAGCGCCAGTCCTTGATCAGGGTATTTACTTGAGCTTGACCAAAAAAGCCACCAGCAACCCCTTGCACAAGCTTGTTGATCCATCTATTCACTCACAGGCATAACCACCCCTGGGTGTGTCGCAAAAAAAGAACGCCTTACTACATACTAGTGGACCTGGCCTTTCCCACCAGCCCTGTTTAAGGGCATTATGTCCGCAATCTATTAACAATCCGTGAAAATTTATGGCTGACTCCTTCTCTGGTATATTGATATTCGCCTTACTGGTCACTTTCATTCTTATGGGCACGATCATTCGCGCCCGATTTAAAGCCCTGGGTAAAACGCTGATCCCGGCCAGTCTGATTGGCGGTATCATCGGCTTCATTCTGATCAATTCCAACCTCACTCTGGGTTACACCTCCGAGGATTTCACTGTATTCACCTTTCATTTCTTCACCTTAAGCTTTATGTCATTGGTTTTAACTGGCAAAGAAACTCAGCAATCCAAGGCGCCCGTGTTCCTGGGCGGCTCCTGGCTGGCGCTGATCTGGGTAATCAGCCTAGCCATGCAGGCAATCCTCGGCCTGGGGGTTATCCAGGCTTACAATTTAAGCGCCGATGTCCCGCTCTCTGAATTTCTGGGTATCATGGTGACGCATGGATTTACCCAGGGCCCGGGGCAGGCCATTGCCCTGGGAGACCTCTGGCAGAACCAGTACGGCATCAGCCATGCTATGGATTTTGGCTTAATCTATGCTTCAATCGGTTTTATCATGGCATTTATTTTCGGTATTCCAATTGCCCGATGGGCCATACGAAAACAGCTTCATTCAAACTCGCTGGTCAACCTGAGCGAAGATTTTGAAAAAGGCCTGTTCCCAGAAGGCGAAGGGCCGATCAGCGGCAGGCAGATCACCCAGCCCGCTAATGTGGATAGCCTGGTTTTCCATCTAGGCATACTGGGTTTCGCCTACTTACTCACCGATCAATGGCTACTGCATACTCAGGTTCTTGTTGCAGATTCTGGTTTCGAGAATATCTTCAGCCACAACCTATTCTTTTTCCATGGTTTGATTATCTGCGTCATTCTAAGATCCCTCATAGACAGATTCGGCTACGGTCAATACATAGACAATGAAACCCAGAAGAGAATTACCGGGTCTTCTGTTGACCTGATGGTTGCTGCCACGCTGATCAGTATCCAGTTCAGTGTGCTGCTGGAATTCATCGTACCAATTTCTCTGGTCTGCATCGTGATAACCCTGGCAACGGCGTTACTCTGCTTTGGTTTTGCCTCGAGGTTGCAGTCTCTGGGAATCGAACGCGGCCTGACTACCTTCGGTTGCTGCTGTGGCTCAACCGGTAGCGGCCTACTTCTGCTGAGAATCCTGGACCCCAATCTAACAACGCCCATCGCCAAGGAACTAGCTTTTTTCAATATAGCGATCTTGTTCCTCAGTTTCCACATACTCGTTTTCATGGCACCTATCCTGCCCGCCATCAGTCTCATCTGGATTGCCCTGATCTATATCGGCACTATAGTCATTGCGGCTGTGTTACTGATCCTCCTTAATCGCAGAATTCGATCCTGAAGGTTGTTGCTGCCGGCACACAACAAATGAGTATCAGGAAGGCGTCACCAACAAGCCCATCAGTAATCAGCCGATTCGCCCGGAACCAGTCTGGTCTGCTATATTCTGTAGTAAAATGCCCGACTGGCCGGAAAGCAGCTAAACAATGAAGACAATCTTAAATTTTGGATCATGTTGTATTGATCATGTCTATCAAGTCCCCTATTTCGTCGCTGCAGGTGAAACACTTCCAGGGAAACATTACGCTGTGTTTCCTGGCGGCAAAGGCCTTAACCAGTCAATTGCTATCGCCAGGGCAAAAGGCCGGGTTCATCATGCAGGGAAAATCGGTCAGGACGGAATAGGGTTAAAAGATCAGATGCTGGACGCAGGGGTGAACCTCGAACATCTCCTGATCAGTGAGACCAACACAGGACACGCGGTCATTCAAATAGCTAGCGGTGGAGACAACGCCATCATCATTTACGGTGGCACTAACAGAGAAATTCAAGCCAGTGAAACCATCAAATTCTTTACTAACCGCGCTGCAGGTGACTTACTGTTATTACAAAATGAAGTAAGTTGCAATGAAACTGCAATACGTACAGCCAAAGATAAAGATATGACGATTGGCTTCAATGTAGCGCCCATGACTCAGGAAGTTTTTGATCTTCCTCTAGACCTAATCGATTATTTTATTATCAATGAGCATGAGGGACGGGCTCTGGCTGCAACGGACAATCTGGAAGACGTACCGAATCGCCTGATTGAACAGTATCCCCACTGCAGAGTGTTGCTGACCCTGGGCGAACACGGTTCATGGTACAAAGACGCGACGACGGAAATCAAACAAGCAGCGTTCAATGTAGAAATGGTTGACTCAACAGGAGCAGGAGATACTTTTACTGGTTACTTCTTCGCGGCTCTTCAGGCAGGCGCATCGACACAGTATGCCTTAACTAGAGCAAGTGCAGCCGCTGCCCTGAGTGTTACCCAACCAGGTGCCGCGACATCGATACCCTTCGCAGAGCAGGTCGATGATTTTCTTCAGAATCGACAGGCCTAGGTGTTACTGAGACTTGGATGGAGCGATTGACAAGCCGATGTGTAATCTGTCTTTTCAACCCAGTCCAAGGGTTTCCTGACTTCCTTCACAGACAGGGGATGCGCCAGGTAATCTGGATGGAAAGGCACCAGTTGGCCTTTCACCTCACCGCCAGCAAAAATTGATTCACTCGGCACTGGAACAAAAACTTTCATACGTTATAACCAAATTAACTACGACTTAATTTACAGGACAATAGGGGAATCAGCGCTCAGGCACAATGAAGAATCGCTGGATAATGGTGGAAAACTAGTGAAAGAATAAATTTTTTCTGTTTTCATCTGGTTACAGCGTCAAGATGTTCTGCATCTGATCCTGAAATTAGGCAAAAAGAAGCATAAAGTAAGCAATCATTGCAGATCAATTGACTGCAATTAAATTTATAAGGAACCTGGTATGGCTAAGCGCATCGTCATTGTTGAGGACGACCCGGATCAACGAAACAACTATATCGACGCCATCTCTAAAAAAGGTTATGAGGTCAGAGCATTTGCATCAAGAACCGAAGCGCTGGCCGGATTTGATAAAGAATTACCCGACCTGGTCATTCTCGACATTATTCTTGGTGATGAAGTCGATGCTGGCTTTGAACTTTGCCGTGACCTGCTTGCCAGATCACCGAATCTGCCTGTCATTTTCCTAACAGAACGAATAGCTGAGATAGACAAAATCAGCGGTTTAAGGCTGGGTGCCTGGGATTATCTGCCGAAACCCATCTCACTCGATTACCTGTCTGAGAAAATCAGCTCACTCATTCGAATTCACAAGGCCAGAAGCCTGACCATACAGGGATCAAATCAAGCCAAGCTGGTGGGTGACATGTCAATCGATCAGGAAGCTCTGCTGGTATCCTGGAAATCCCAGTCAATTAATCTCTCTGGAACGGAGTTTCGAATGCTGGCTAAACTGGTCAGGGTGCCCGGCCATGCCGTGTCTTACGATACGTTGATGAACGCAACTATGCAGTCGCTTGTTACCAACAATACTATTAATACCCATATGAGGAATATTAGAAAGAAGTTTGAGGCCGTCGATGCGGAGTTCGACTGTATAAAAAGTGAATACGGTTTTGGTTACCGCTGGTACACACAGCCATGAGAGGGTCAACAGCATAAATAAATGAAAGCGACCACCTTCAAGGGCCCCAATCTCGGTACCAAATTGTTCATCCTGATGAGTTTCATACTTGTCGTCATACCCTGGTTCAGTTATCTCTATCTGAGCGAAATGGAAGATTTCCTGTTTGAAAGTCAGGCCAACGCGCAAATGTTAACAGCCGAAGGGATTTCGACTTTACTCAACGGAAGAGCGGACCTGTTCAATGAGTTACCCCTGAGCCCTGATGGCTATGAACGGCTCTATGCCCATCCGCTCGAAAAACCAATTCGAATTGACGGCAAGCGGGCTGACTGGGAGGATGTGCTCGACTATAACGTGGGCTTCGGAACCAGAAAAGTGCCCGACGACCAAACCCAACTGGTAAACCAGTTTTACCTGGTGCTCGGTGAACACAATGATCAGGTCTACGCATTTGTTCAGGTGCTCGATGATAGTATCATATTCAGAAATCGCAATATCCTTCGCCTGGACCTGTCAGATCATATTCGAGTGACCTTTACCGGGAAAAACGGCGAGATCCAGAAATTAGTCATTACAGCCACCGAGGAGGGGGTCACCACAGCTTATGCGGTAGAGCAAAACTGGCGCTATGCACTTATGGGCGAAGCTGAAAATAAAGTGCCTGGCGTGCTCACTAAAACAGCCAATGGATATTCAGTTGAGTTTCGCATCCCGCTGGAACTTTTAGGTTCAACCAAGAACTTTGGTTTAGCTGTCGTCGACGTCGATAGCATGGAATCCAGGTCAATCGAATCAATTACGGGCACCCTGCCATCGGCAGGACGAGAAGCTTTTGGCCTGGTTATACTTAAATCACCTGAGGTTCTGCGAATTATTGAGGGACTGGGTTATTCAGGCGCCAATATCCAGGTTATCGATGCCCAGCAAAGGGTTCGAGCTGAAGTTGGCAGCTATCGCGATACCAGCAAGACGCTACAAAATATCGAATCCGGCAGTTCGCTGCCATTGCTCAAACGCCTGGTTAACGGGCTCCTTGATCCTGTCTATCAGATCATAGATGCGAGTCTTCAAAACCAGGAATATACGCGGGAAGATAACATAATCACTGAGGCCCTACAGGGTAATCCGGGCTTCGACCATCTATATTCAGATGATCAGGGCGAAATGATAGTAGCTGCTCACCCGATCATCGACCAGAATGCCGTGATTGGCGCCGTCGTTCTGAAGCAGAGCACCGACAGAATCCTTGAAGTTCGTCGCGATGCGCTCAAGCGCATCGTCAACTTCTCGATTATATCAGTCATCTTATTTGCAAGTATCATTCTCGGTTTTTCTGTCAGGCTGGCTGGCAGAATCAGACGCCTGGGTGCAGAAGCCAATAATGCTATCGATATCTATGGCCGCCTGAGAACCAACAAAATCTCGTCTGAGACAGCTTCCGGAGACGAAATAGGGGACCTGGCCAGGAGCATTTCAGGGATGTTGACCCGGTTACACCAACACAATCAGTTCCTGGAGAATATGCCCAGAACGCTCCGACATGAGATAAATAACCCGTTAAATGCACTCTCGACCTCCCTACAAAACCTTGAAGGCCAAACCGATGATAAGGCAAAAACAAAATATCTGGATAGTGCAAAAAGAGGCGTCAACAGAATTGGTATGATCGTTCAGAACCTGGCCGATGCAGCCAGCCTCGAAGAGGCCCTGATAGGAGAGGAAATGGAGGTTATCAACCTCCATAATCTAATCAAAAACTATCTCGCCAACTGCAAAGTTGTCCACCCTAAGGTGCAATTCGAATACCAAGGTGCAGATCTACCCGCTTATGCTGAAATCTGTGATTTCCGCATAGAGCAGCTTCTCGACAAATTAGTAGACAATGCCATCGATTTTGCTTTACCCAAAACAACGGTCAAACTGGGTCTAACTGCAAGTGCTCAGACGATAAGCTTTTTTGTTGAAAACCAGGGAGACCCTATTCCGGAATTAATTAAAGACAGCCTGTTTGATTCGATGGTCACTGCCAGAGACAAGAACCCGGACAATCGATTGCACTTTGGTATCGGCCTTTATGTTGTCCGGGTTATAGCAGACCATCATCGAGGCAGTGTCCGAGCAATTAATCTTAGCCCGAATAGTGGCGTTCGCCTGGAGGT
>Ga0206679_10004306_pt1 | contig 10679 bp, 8 predicted proteins | sample M110012015metaG_FD_155464 | JGI IMG/M metagenome (GOLD analysis project Ga0206679, IMG submission 155464) | Ammonia-oxidizing marine archaeal communities from Monterey Bay, California, United States - M1 100m 12015 | ecosystem: Environmental > Aquatic > Marine > Intertidal zone | place: USA... | reverse complement strand
GATATTTTTGAATCATAGGGAACAGGACCAAGTGCCAACTCTAAAGGATACTTCCAAGGTAACTTGCGGCAAGGCCGACTTGATATCTAAAGTTCTCTTATCTTCTGAGATTGACCTTGGCTCCATACTGGAGGATTCGGTAGTATTTAGTAATAGCTAATAAGCATTCAAATATTGATGTTGTTACAAAAACCATATTTGAGAGTAAGGGATACAGGTTTGATTCTTAGGATAAGCAATGAGTTTTGATCGTATTATGCAGGTGCTGGGCGGGGTAGCTTTATTGCTATCTTTAGTCTTTATCGCTTATGAATTACGGATCTCTAATCGGCTAGCCGAAATGGAGGCGCTCAATCGCGCGTATGAAGGAACTGCAATGATACGAAGCGAGATGCTTACGTATACTGATGTGTGGGTAAAGGCTGTTGGTGGTGATCCTTTGTCGGATATTGAAGAGGAAAGAATCAGAAGGCTTTGCGGAGGGTTGGTGTCCAATCTTCATAATAATTGGGCGCAAGATATTCTTGGCAATGTTACAAATAAGGTCAACCTTCGTTTAAGTAGCGCCGAGGCTCTAGGTGCGGGCCCTTGTTCGTTCTCAAGGGAAAGTTTCGTAACGAGAGGAGAGGTTCATGCTCCACTGTTGGAAGCCTTCGATCGTGGCAGAGAAAAACTGAAACAGTAAAGAAATCGTATCCAGCGAGTTTGGCGAGTCAAATATCCATTGCGCCAATCTAGGTATTTTTCTGTAGAGGGTTTATTTGCTGTAATTCTTTTCCAGAAGAAAAGGGCGCCTTTCTCTTCGAAACCATCAACAATTGTTCAGTGGCTCGATGGTCTTGCCAGTTTACTAGACGCTTTTGGCACTGCTGCGAGCGAACAGTTGCTGGAAGGGCTCTCGCAAATTTCCTCTGGAAAATGCTGACGCAAGCGCGCTGGGTTATCTCATCCATTTTTTGCGCAGAGCGCACTTGAGCGGGTGATCTTTAGTTTTGAAACGAGCTCATATAACTCCGGCTCTTTATCTATCGCTTTTAACTTTTCCAGCGTGTTCAGGACAATTATTTCAATCTCATTTTTAGGCAAAGCGCCATAAGCCGGGCTCATATATTCTTTGATAAAGTAGATGAGAGCTTTCTTACCTTCTTGCTCCGAAGCCTCATTAACGTTCTTATTTATATCCATTCTAAGGTTCTTGCTCGTTTCACAGGGTAACTAACTTGAGGGAATGACGTAAAACACGACGCGAAAGTCTATCAAAGGAGAACTGTCATTGATGTATTCATGTTGTAAGCGCTGTTCGATAATTAACCTATAACATTTTCAATATGTTGCTAGTAAAAGTTTGCACTTACATCCAGCCTGTACAGAACTAATATTGCATTCGGCGTTTGCGCCGCAAAGACAATTCAAGTCTCAGGATGGATTGCACAGCGAATCTCAAATCGCTGCGCTATCTTTTATCTGTCCGTGGGTAGCTTTTATCCTGCGCTGATTCGATAAGCACGACGTCGTACAAAAACGGTTTGTTGCAACTTTGTTTTACAGCAACTCTTTTTGCGGCGGGCAACATTTACGCAGCAGCTTGCAAATCCCTTCGACTAAGGCGAGTGATGTAGGTAATGGATAAAATTTGGCGCCAAGCGACACGCACCAGTTAGCACGGTCCGATCAGAGACACGGAACTAATTCAAAAGAAAAGGGCACCTTTCGCTTCGAAACCATCAACAATTGTTCAGTGGTTCGACAGACGTGCGCATTTACTAAACGCTTTTGGCATTGCGTGACTTGCTGCTGCGAGCGAACAGTTGCTGGAAGGGCTCTCGCAATTTTCCTCTGGAAAATGCTGACGCGAGCGCGCTGGGTTATCTCATCCATTTTGTGCGCGCAGCGCATAAAATGGTGGAGGCGGCGGGAATTGAGATTAGACCCTAAGTGATTGATTAATAATGTTTAATTGGGTTTTTAAATCTGCTTTTGTTACGTCCTTTGTTACAAAAATTCACTGTTTAATTGAAGTCATTTATACCGCTTAAAATTCCATCAAATCGGCCCACAAAAAAAGTGCTTCAGTCACGGTCAGAGTTATCCCAGAGGGTTGGCCCTTTGGTTAATAGCAGTTCCATACACAAGGGTCCTTCTGAAGATTTCCAAGACGCGGGTGATTCGAGGTGCCGCTAGCACCTAGCGAACCGTTCATTACCTTGATAATTTCAAGCCTTTACGGCTAGCAAAATCTTTGCTCGGTTTTGCCGACGCTTAGCTGGGTCTAAAGGCGCTTGTGACTAGCCGGTCTGAGTGAAACAACTAAACGCTCTCATGCCTGAATTTTATTTCTTCTCAGCGATCAGCCCGTCCTTGGGTAAATCTTAAAATCATCAGATTCGTCAGCCAACACGTTATTTTTATGTTGAGCGCCCCATTGTCTTTTCAGTTTAGCCTAGGCTATGAGATTGCGTAAGCTGCTTTCGCTATGCGAGGTCAGCAACTTTTGCAGACCATCGACCAACAAGTTGTCCAAGAAAACAGCTACTTGCTCTGGTGACTCTGAGAAACCGCGTTCAACCCAGACAGAGAGGACGCCATGAACGGTGCTGGCGATAACCGCAACTAGGTATGCCTCGTCTGCCTCATTCATTGGTTGCAGGTCATTTATGGCAATAGTTCTTCGTAGAAGATTCGATACGACAAAACCAACGGGCTTAATAAAAAGCGCGGTTGGACAATGGCGAATCAGTGGTGCGAGTATCTCTCGTTGAGCCTCATACGCACGAAATACAAGCATAGATCCAGAGTTATTGGTCATCGGTATGCGCAACATAGTATCGTCGACACGAGATGCAATATCGGAGAAGAGCTCAATTATGACGCTTTCGACGACTTGCCCTAGTGAGCCAAAACGAGCGTAGAAGGTTTTTCGAGTAAGGCCGGCGCGCTCTGCAACCTCGGATACCGTCAATGATTCAAAATCCCTGCCGATCGCGATCTGGTTGAGTAGTGCTTGTTGAATGGCGGTTTTTGAGCGAATAATCCTTGGGTCGGATTGGGGTGCCGCTGCATGGATCAGAGTAGGCATGGCCTTTATTATTCCCGTAAATGTTAAGTCTAAGTATACACTTGATTACTTTTTAAAAACTAGATAAGTTACAGTTGTTACTTATCTTTGGAGAAATTTTATGGCAAACGCTCAGGAATTGGACGTCGCAAACTGCCCTCTGGAAGACATCGATGTCAGTCGTCCTGAATTGTTCAAGAAAGATGCATGGCAACCCTGGTTTGCCCGACTAAGAAAAGAAGCACCGATACATTACATCGCTGATAGCGTAAACGGTCCTTTCTGGTCCGTTTGCAGCCACGCGCTTATCAAGGAAGTTGATTCCAATAACGCTGTCTTCTCATCAGAGAAGGGCGGTATTGCTATCGTTGATCCTTACACTGCCGAAGAAGGCCAGATGCAGGGACAAAGTTTCATCCAGCTTGACGAACCCAAGCACATGAAGCAGAGGAAGGCAGTTGCTCCGTCGGTTGCGCCCAAAAACCTCGCTGAGCTCGAACCGATTATTCGTGAAAGAGTCATAGATATTCTAGAGAACCTACCTGTTGGAGAGCCTTTCAACTGGGTCAAGGAAGTTTCCATTGAGCTAACGGCAAGAATGCTGGCCACGTTGTTTGGCTTTCCCTACGAGGATCGTCACAAGCTTGTACGTTGGTCAGATCTGGCGACTGCGGTGCCAGAAGTCACTGGAGATGACACGATCGACATGGGTAAGCGCTACGAAGAGCTCATGGGCGCTGCGGCTGCATTCTACGAACTCTGGCAAGAACGAGCACAGGAACCACCCCAGTTTGATTTGATCTCTATGTTGATACACAACGAAGAAACAGCAAAGATGAACGAGGAACCAGAGTTATTCCTTGGTAACATTCTTCTCCTTATCGTCGGCGGTAATGACACTACCCGTAACAGCATCAGCGGCGGCGTCATCGGATTGAACAAGTATCCGGACCAGTACCAGAAGTTGCGTGACAACCCCGACCTGATTCCGAATATGGTGTCAGAAATGGTACGCTGGCAAACCCCGGTTATCCATATGCGTCGCACCGCACTGGTGGATTACGAACTTGGTGGCAAGCAGATTAAGAAGGGCGACAAAGTCATCATGTGGTATCTGTCTGGCAACCGTGACGAGTCCGTTTTTGAAGATGCTGAGAAAATGATTATTGACCGGCCGAATGCAAGGTCGCATGTTGCCTTTGGTTTTGGTGTGCACCGTTGCATGGGTAATCGGCTAGCAGAGATGCAGCTGCGGATCCTTTGGGAAGAGATTGTAAAGCGCTTCGACAAAGTCGAAGTAGTTGGTGAAGTCGAGCGACTACCAAACAATTTTATCAGGGGGATAAAGGATGTCCCGGTGATACTTCACCCCGCTTAGTTCTTTTCAATGGCACCATGAGTGTTATCGCCGACATTACTGACCGAGACATAATTCAGCAGATCCTGGATCACATAAGGTGGCCGCCTATAGTCCCTAGCGAACGGTTCATAAACTTGATAATTTCAAGTCTTTATCTTTAGCAATATCTCAGCTGAGTCTCACCGACGCATGATTGTGTTAACAGACAATAGTCAAAAACAGTGTTTGAATGGAACAGCCAAGCGTTCTTATGCTTGATTTTTATCTCTTCTCAGCGATCAACCCTACCGAGGGTAATTCCGCCAACCACCGTACTTGACCGTTTTTTAGAATATGTGGTTTATTTTCCTTATCCTCTGGATAACTTTTGGACTATTTTGTCTTTCTGCTCGCCCTGGCACAAGGCGGCCAGTGACAACAGTTGGCTGCGCAGCGCCACGGCTTCAAAATCCGCGTTAGCAACTAGTCCCTTGCTCCACATTAGCACCACGCTCCATTGATGCCCAGCCAGCAACATTGCGGTCTGCTCCAGATCGAGTCCCGGCAATAAATCCCCCTCAGCGGCGGCAACCTGCAATTGAGCCAACACTGAGCGCCGGGTGCCATTAAGCAACACATCCACCAGTCGATTGTCTTTGCCCGCCTGGAACAGGGCCCGCGCCATGGTCTCGGCATACGCCGGGGTCGCAACAACCTGCGCTGAGATGGCTTCGACTCTCGCCAATAATCGGGGTATCCCCGCTTTGGCCTCAAGCACCACTGGCTGCTCCGCCAAATCAGCCAGCAAGTCAGCCACCGCTGCCATCAGCAGTTCGTCCTTGCTGCTATAAAGGTTGTAGAGCGTCTTAATGGAGACCTCGCTGGATTCCGCCAAATCCTTCATGGTGAGTGCGTCGTAACCAACTTTGCTGATAGCGCGCCGTGCACATTCCAGAATGCGCTGTTGCCGCGCTAGCTGCCGTAGCGAGGAATAGGTTTTGCGTTGCGTAGACATTGACAAATATTACAATCAATTGTAGTTTTTACCAACCAGTAAATTCCTTAAGGTCCTGACATGCACTTTAACAACCCCGAATTGCTAGAAGACCCTTATCCTCACTATAAGAAATGGCGCGAGGAGAAGCCTATTTGGTGGGCGGAGGACGTCGGCGGCTGGGTGCTGAGTCGCTACGACGATGTGCGCACGATCCTCAAGGATGCGAGCCTGTTCTCCTCCAACTCCATGGGTGAAATGGACCAGCAGGCCATGGCCCTGCCCCTGCTCACCGATGATCCTCCCCGCCACACTCAACTCCGGGCAATCGTCAACAAGGCTTTCACCAGCCGCACCCTCAAGCATATGGAAGCGGAAGTCGCCAGCTTAGTGGAGGAATTGCTTGATGACATGGCGGGGAAAACAGTCATCGATATTTCCGAGGACTTCACCATCCCCCTGCCGGTTTACATCATCGCCCGCCTGATGGGTATTCCAGAAGATCGCGCGGAGGATTTCAAGCGCTGGTCTGACGCGCTCACCGGCACCAGTGAAGCCGCCAGCCTGGAAGAGCGCTTGCCCGACATTATGGAGATGGCAACTTACTTCGGCTCGCTGATTCCCGAGCGTCGAGAAAACCCGGGAGACGACCTGATCAGCAAGGTAGTCCAGGCGGAGGTAGATGGGGTCGGCATCAGCGACGAAGACATCGTCGGCTTTAACATCTTGTTATTGATCGCCGGCAACGAGACCACCACCAACCTGCTGAGCAATTTGCTCAACCATCTCGCGGACCATCCTGAGAAATGGGACGAATTGCGCGACAATCCGGACAAGATAGAAGCCGCTGTGGAGGAAACCCTGCGCTTCGACGGGCCCGTGCACTGGGTCAATCGCAAGGCTACCGCCGACACAGAATTCCACGGCCAGAAAGTAAAGGCCGGGGATATTGTCTACGCCATTCTAGGTGCCGCCAATCGCGACGCTGACCACTACGACAACCCGGATGAATTTCGTCTGGATCGTGGCCGCGGCGACCACCACACCTTTGGCCACGGCATTCATTTTTGTATAGGCGCTCCGCTGGGGCGCCTGGAAGCCCGCTATGCCCTGGAGGGCCTGTTCAGGCGCTACAAGAGCATTCGCCACGCCGAACAAGCAAGTAACGAACGCACCCACTCCACTATGCTGCGGGGGTTTCACCACCTGTGGTTCGAGGTTGAACCAGCATGATGACACCAGACTATATTCAAACCTTACGCGCGCTCATGGAATACGAGGCCGCCCGCACTGAGCCGCCAAAGGCTTTTCCGGCCCTGCCAGACATTCCCGCCGGGCGCTACGTCGACCCGCGTTATTTCCAACTGGAATTGGACCACGTCTGGCGCAAGTCCTGGCTTTTGGCCGCCCATATCGATGAAATCCCCGAACCGGGTTGCTGGATGCTGTGGGAAAATGGCGGCCAACCGGTGGTCATCACCCACGCCGAGAGCGGCGCGATCAACGCGTTTTTTAACACTTGTAGCCATCGCGGCGCGCCGGTAGTCACCGAGGCCTCTGGCAAGAGCCGACGCCTAACCTGTGCCTATCACGGCTGGAGTTATGACCACGAGGGCGAACTGAAAGGCATGCGAGACCCGGAAGACTTCAAGGACTTCGATATGTCCTCTCGCGGCCTGAAGAAAGTACGCTGCGAAAGCTTTGGCAACCTCATCTTCGTGAACTTCGACCCCGAGGCGCCCACATTATTGGAATGGCTGGGACCGATTGCAGATGAGTGGGAAGAGTTTCAATTCGGTAATTGCCGGCTGGCCTCGCGGGCCATCTTCGACCTCGACTGCAACTGGAAGATCGCAATGGAGGCCAATACCGAGGTCTACCATGTTCGCAGTATTCACCCCAAGACGGTTGCCCCTATTCTCGATGATCGGCGCAACGTGAACACGCTCTATGAGAATGGCCACGGCCGCATGATTGCACCCGTCCCAGAGGGCAAACGATCGCTCGAATCAGTGGACGTATCGCCTGATGTGGCGGAAATAGAGACAGCGGGCGAGATCGCCCGCACCTGCACTCAGTCCTATGGCTTGTTCCCCAACTGGGTCTCACCATTGAGCCAATACGCCATTCCGCCGATCCTGTTCTGGCCCAACGGCATCAACAAGTGCCGCATAGAAACCTGGACCATGGCACCGGCCTGGGAGGAGGGCATGAAGCCAGATCTGTGGACTGTGAATGAACGCACCGAGTTGTGCGATGTACTACTAGAAGACACCCAGTTTGGCGAGAAAATCCAGCAGTCCATGGAATCCTACGGTTTCGAAGGCGTGCCCCTTAGCTACCAGGAAGCCCGTATCTATCACTGGAACCAGGCTGCCGACCGGATGATCGGGATTGATAATGTTCCCCCGGAACTACGGGTAGAGCAAGTAATTGGCGACAACTGGATTTATCCCAATGATCCGCGCCAGCAGGAAATGGCGGAGAAGAACTAGGGATTCTGATAACGAACAGTACCACTGACCCAAGACCATAGGAGACAGCGTGAGCATCATTCAGCATGTGGAAAATTTTGCCTATAAAATCGCCAACCCGATCGTGAAGACGTTGCTACGCTCGCCATTGCACAACATTGCCAGTGGCTCCCTGACATTACTGCATTTTACAGGCCGTAAAAGTGGCCGGCGCTTTGTAACACCCCTTAGCTATGTGCGGAAACAAAACACCGTTTGGCTATTGTCAGCACACAGCACTCGCTGGTGGATGAACCTGCGCGGCAGCGACACGGCCGTTGCGCTGGAAATTGCCAGAACAACTTACAGCGGCAAGGCACGTCTTTGGGAGGCAGACAGTGCGGAATTGCGCGATCGCGTCCGACGTTATCTTATTGCCCTGCCGCGGGACGCCAAGGTTTATGGCATCAAGCTTGACGAAAACAAGTTGCCGGATGAGGCCAGCCTGTTAAGGGCAGCGCCAGAACTGGTCTTCGTGGAAATTGAACTCGACTCGGAGGCCGGTTAGCGTACAACTTATATCGCATGAGAGGCGAGTTCATAGTCATTGAAAAATGCTGATACAGTTCACGGACTTGTATTGAACGAATCGTAAACCATCGCGGTTAACACTGGCTATGTAGTCAGATCTCATTATTGTTTATTTGCGCGGCTTTTATATTCGTTGACCGTTCAGATGACATAATTTAGGGCGTTTAGCAAAGCGGCCTACAAGAGTTGCTTAATTAACATAAAAAAATAGAGGGGAAATTTTGTAATGAATCTTTTGACAAAAACAGTATTATGCCTCGCGGTGGCTGGAAGCAGCTGCGCTGTCTTCGCCGCCGAGGCGATGGAAGAAATCATTGTGACTGCGCGCCAGCAGGCTGAAGGATTGCAGGATGTGCCTGTGACCATCGCAGCAATGACTGAAGAGGACCTTGATCGATACAACATCACGAACTTGGCCGACGCCGCGAAGATGGTGCCTAATATGGTCATTGCGCAAGGCGGATCGGGCAACGGTTCAAGCCTGCGTCTGAGGGGAATCGGATCTAGCTCAATTTCTGCTGCGTTTGACCACTCCGTCGCTATCAACCTCGATGGTGTTGTCGTCAATCGGGGTAGATTTATACACAATTCCTATATGGACATGGCGCAACTGGAGGTGCTTAAGGGACCTCAGTCGCTCTATTTTGGTAAGTCTGCCACGGCCGGCGTTGTGTCTATCATGACCAATGATCCGGGTGACGAATTTGAGTTTCAAGTCAGTGGTGGCGTTGAAACCGAACATGAGGGCACCTTCTATGAAATGGTCATCTCCGGACCATTGACCGATACTCTAGGTGCACGTCTCGCCATAGGGGGCTCAGAAAATGACGAGCTGTTCGAGAATTTCTCTTTCGACAATGACCCTAACGCAGCAATCAACGGAGCAGAAAAGTACTACGGCGATAAATCCATGAGCATGCGCCTGACACTCCTCTGGGAGCCGACGGACAACTTTAGAGCTAAGCTAAAGTACAACTACTCTGAGTTTGACAACAACGGCGGCGGTACAGCTTACGCTGAAGAGGTGTGTCCTGAGGGCGCGCACCAGCCGACTGTAGCGGTTGGCTTGACCTTTCAGGGCGTCGATGATTGTGAAATTAACGGCAACACCTCAAAGATCGGTCTTAATCCTGCATTGAGAGCGGGCCTTCCAGAGGGTTACGACGATGGTCAGCCCGGTTTAGAGCAGGAAACTGATTTTATGTCGTTGCAAATGGACTGGGACGTCAATGAAAACTATACCCTGACGGCCGTGACCGGCTACGTGGATTTGGATCATTGGGAACTAGACGACTATAGCTACGGCGCTGGCGTCTTTGGCGGTCTGCACAACAATCTGTATGAAAGCTTCTCCCAGGAAATCCGTCTTGCCAGTCAGTATGACGGCGCGTTGAACTTCCAGGCGGGGTTATTTTGGCAGGATATTGAACAGGAGTTTGATGCGTATCAATATGCTGCAAATATCGGTTTGGTAGCGCCGGACCCCGTCACTGGCTGGGGTTACGATTACAACAAACATCATTTCCTCAATACTGAAGTGTTCTCAGCGTTCCTCGCTTTCTACTGGGACATCAATGAAAAGACCGAAATCACATTCGGAGCTCGATACACGGATGAAGAGAAAGAGGGTCGCATTGAGATTCCGTACGTTCACCTGTTCTTGCAGGCCGCATTCAGTGCACCGCCTCTCATCGACGGTCTGGAATTTGCTGATGACAACATTTCTCCAGAACTTGCCATTAACTATTACGTTACCGACGATATCAGTGTGTTCGCCGCCTACAAACAAGGTTTCAAGTCGGGGGGTGTTGACAATAGCGCCCTGCCCACAGCCAGTTTGAGTCCACCTGACGGTGATTTCGGCTTCCTCATTTACGAGTCTGAGGAATCAGATGGCTTCGAAATTGGTACGAAGGCAAACTTGCTGAATGGCGCCATGCGCCTGAACGCCACAGCTTTCAGCTATGAGTATTCTGACCTTCAGGTTCAGTTGTTTAACTCAACAGCCATTCAGTTCAGCACCTTTAACGCATCAGCGCTCGAAACTCAGGGTGTTGAGTTTGACATGCTCTGGCAGGCTGATGTCGAAGGCCTCAGCGTCAGGTCAGCCTGGGCCTGGACCGATACGACTTACTCCGAGGACTTCATCAACGCCACGGGGGAAAACCTCAAGGGTGAAGATGGCGCTGGCAGTGCAGACATTACTGGCTATGTGGGTTTCACCTTTGACCGTGGTCTGGGTGACAG
>Ga0206679_10004305_pt1 | contig 10681 bp, 9 predicted proteins | sample M110012015metaG_FD_155464 | JGI IMG/M metagenome (GOLD analysis project Ga0206679, IMG submission 155464) | Ammonia-oxidizing marine archaeal communities from Monterey Bay, California, United States - M1 100m 12015 | ecosystem: Environmental > Aquatic > Marine > Intertidal zone | place: USA... | reverse complement strand
AAACTGAGATGCTGCATAGCTGCTTCCTGTCGCTACCCCTGCGACTACCCCTCCCGCCACTGTCGCACCTCTACCCAAGACATCTCTATTGCCTCGCCGACCGTGGTGACGCGCCGATATATGCGCGATTTCATGCCCTAAAACTGCCGCGAGTTGCGCTTCGGAGTTTAGAAACCCGAGGAGCCCTCGGGTGACATAAATATAGCCGCCCGGCACCGCAAACGCATTAATACCACCAGCATCAAGGACGAAAAATTGGTAGTCGAGATCTGGTTTTTCACTGGATTTTGCTACTCGAGATCCAACATGACGCACGTATTCTGCGAGTGACTTATCTTTAATGAGAGATTGCGTTTTTAGTAGGTCTTCGTGCTGCTCTTCCCCAATTTCCTTTAATCTTGCCTCAGATGTGAAAGTTGTAATGGTAGGCTGCTTATTCTTATTTGTCGTAGTAGAAGCAACAGGAACACCCGCTACTGTAAAAGTAGCTGCACCTCCACATGAAGAGACAGTAAAGATAAGGATAATAGAGAAGAAAAGAAACCGCGGAAGGCCCCTCGTGTAAAAATTGACATAATAGAGCATAGGATAATTTAAGTTCATTAGAGCACCAGGTATCTTTTTCTGTTAGCTGCCGTTGACAAACTGTTTTAACTGGTTGGCCAGTCGTTGGCAAGCATTGGCCTCTACCCGAGCAATTAGCGGAATAGGTACAAAAAATGCGGGGATATATGATTGACCGGTAGCATCAGCATTTATTGTGCCGACTGAAGTTAATCCACCCACATCCCAAATTCTAGCGTCAAAGTTTGAGTCATCTTCCCAAGTACCAAAACCAAAGCAACCACCTCCGCCAGGGCCGACCGCGCAGGTTAAGCTTCCCGACCGACCTGATTGTACGGTCGAACCGTCAACCCACACGATATAACGTATACCGAAATCATTCATCTTTTCAGCGATAACATCTTCTGCCATCAACCTTTCTAAATCTTGTGTGCGCAGGGGAGCAGTTCGGGGCTCAAACCACGGAAACATCGCGTCGACAAATTCCTGCTCAGGCACTACATTAATCGCGTTCTCCCCGCGATTCATTCCCTCGCCGACACAACTGATGAATTCAGAGCGAGTTTCATAATCACTAGCCTGTCGTCTACCAAGAATTACAACGGACTCATCACTCTCAATGCCTGTTTCGCCCTGGCGAAATTCATCAACAGTTGTGCTGGTACAGGAGACGAACAACGTCAACAAAATTGAAGCAGACAGTAGTCGAGTATGTTTCATAATTAAAAGATAGAGCTTCATACAAACCTCGGCATAGCGCTTTGATTCACAGATTACTTAACCAAGTTTGAACTTCAGGGACTTGGCCGAAATTGAGAGAAAAACTCGACGCCAAATCTCGTAATGCAACAATCGCCGCATCATTGATTGCTGCTTCGGTTGAGCGGAAAGTCTCAGCGGGAGTCTTTCCATAAGATGTCAGAACCCAATCTGCAATATAGTCACCTTCAGCGGTCAACAATCGCATGTTATATTTTATCCACACTTCATAAACATCAAGTTTCGTTTTTGCCGGCAACGCTAGTTGGAATTCTTCAATAGCAGGCGCAAAAATTGCATCGGCTCCAGTCGCTTGCACCTCCTCAATAGTATCGACGAACACTACTTCATCGAACATTGCTGGCAGAACTGCATTGAACAATTGAATATGGGAGCCGCCACTTTCAATATTGAATTCTTCTTCACCAGTTTCGGTGTACTCCATGAAAGAAAATTCACGGAGGGCGTCATCATAGATGACTGCCACAAATATGGGTAATTTGGCTATATTAGGAGTCGGAAAGCTACCAACGATAACGACATTGCTTACACCACAGCTCACGATAATCAACATCATTAGCGCCAAGCCACAATTTTTCCACTTTTTAGTGTTCATCCTACATATGTTCCGCAATTTATTTAATTTCTAAGCCTTTACATTACTATTGTTTAAGGCCCAACCGGTAGTGTTTCGAGTCTTACTGATAATCGTTGAGACCAACAAATGTACCACCATTTCGAGATGTCATCTCTCGCATTAAAGTGGAATATCGGTAAACACTCTGATGAAACCTTTGAGGACCAGCAAATATGGTGGGAAAGCCGATTCCATGTATTCTCACCAAACGATCTCCATTTTCATCTTCAACATTGATTCGGTCAATTGTTCGAAGCACTCCTTGAATAGACCCGCCAGGTTGGAAATCATCACCAAGAACGTAAATACTTATTTTTTTATCTGGCGCATAGAAGGTATTAATCGCCCTCGTTACCCCTTCAACCGGGCTACTGTTGCTATAAGGGTTCCAACTTCGCAGAGTAGACATAATCTGAGTACGCCGACCCGGAGAGTCAGGTATCCACTTTCCTCTATATGAATCGAACATGTAATCGCCCATGTCGTTCATCACCTGTATGCCCTTAACTTCAGGATAAACATTAAGCGTGTCGTCAATAACACCAAGCATTTTGCCCCAACTTGGGTTGTTAAACATGCTGCCAGAGGTGTCTATTACAAAAATTATATATTCGCTATCAACTGGAATACCACCAATAGCGTTGTTCTCAGGTGCTGTGCTGTTTGCTAGCAAACGCTGCATCTCGTCAGTCATGGACTGCTGCGCCAAAGATAATCGACCTATCTCATCAGTGGTTTCATCAGAGAGTTGACTGGATGTTTGGTATTCACCCTGAATGTCCGTGAGGTCACGGCGAAGGCGGGCAATACGGTCTTTCATTGCCGAAAGTTGCTCGTGTTTGGCATTCAAATCTCGATTATAAATTGTGGTTTCACCACGGATAGCAAAGAGTTGTTCTTGTAATTCTACAATACTCCCTTCTGGATTCGGCACATCCACATATTCTATAGTTATTGGTGCTGCGGATTTTGTAATCATTAGAAGAATGATCATCGCACCAAAGCCACAGGCGGCAACGTCCAAGAAGGACACGGAAAATGAATCTGTTTCTCTATTCTTACGCTTCATAATTTATGGCCAATCAGAAGACGGTGTTAAATAGGATCCCCGAGAGAATTGTGCCAGCTCCCAGAAAGCCGCGGAAGCACTGGGGTCGCCTTCCAATGGCATTAGTACAATGTTTATAGGCACACCCTGCGGAAGCTCTTCTACCGCTTCAGCATAGAGGTCCATACGCTCAGAAGGAGTCACCAGAGAATTTGACGAACCACGATCACTGAGAGTTGGCAGGCCATCGGTAATGAGGAAAATATTATCAGGTGGCGGAGACATATTTGCTGCTGCTCTAAATATTCGCTCCATATTAGTTCCATTAGTGGGCACGATACGTTTCACCGACTCAATGGCTTGATTTAGCTGATCTCTATCTGCCACTTCAAGCCATCGTCCCTCAGTACCTGGAATCACTGCCTCGTAGCCAGTATTAAAACTCAAAATCTGGTATCTGCTAGTAACGGGGAGTTGTGTGCTAATCCAATCTACAGTTTGGACAACGCGCTGCCATTTAGGTGCTTCCCGCTTACTTTCGTCAGACATATTGCGGGTTCTAATAATGTTTACGATGGTGCTATCCAGCATACTGGCGGAGCTATCTACTAGCACTAAAATCCGCTGCCCCCCAAGGTACAGCCCGGAAAGATACTGGCGGTTACCGTCTCCGAGAAACTGGCGCACACTATTTCCATCTTGTCCAAATGCACTAGCTTGAAGCCGCTGAAGCTCTTCTTCCAGTGCCCGTACGTCAGCTCGAAGTTTTTCGATACTCTCTTCGGTAGCCAGACTGGAATTTTCCAATGCGGCTAACTCCTGCAGAAATGTATCTAGTTGCTGTTGGATCTGCCTGGCCAGTCCCTCGGCGGTGACCACGTCAAAATCTACGTCTGATAAAGTATTGCGCAGCTGCACCAATCCAAGCTCACCTTGATCTACCTCTTCTCGGAGAAGATTAATCTCTGCTGTTAATTCAGGATTGCTCACTACATCTGCGACCGTGCTGGTGTGATCCAAAATTAAGAAAATCAAAATAACAGCACCAAAACCACAAAACATGACATCCAAAAATGCCAAGCTAATTGGGTTCATTTTGCGACGATCAGATTTCTTACTAGGCATTGCTTACCTGTATCAACTGAATATCTTCTGCATTCTCCGCGAATTTAACTCTGTCGCCGAGACCTAATTTTTGCTTTCCACTAACTTTCTTTTTGTTTAAGTAAAATTCCTGACTGCCACTGTCTAAATACAAATCTCCATCACTACTTTCCATGCGGCCTAATTGTTCTGGTAGTTCATCCAAAGACAGGACCAATGCATTTTCTCCGTCACCATTAAAAGCTGCATTATTCTTGATCTGCAGCTTTTCCACTGCTATCGCTCTATTGGAATACAATGCATGGGTTGGGCTTGTCTCTATACTCTCTCTGATTTCTGTTTTAGCTCGATCGGCACCTTCATTTTTCGCCACGCTTGTTTGAACTGATTCCTGGCTTGATTCGAGTTCCAAAACATCAGTGCCAGTATTTCCAGAACTGGTCTTGCCCAGGGGAAGAGTATTAACCAAATGAATTGAGTACGCGTCAGCAAGGATGTGTTGCTGACTTTCCAAACAGGCTGAATTAATAGCCTCAGCATCCAGTATGTGTAGGTTGTTTGATTGTTTCAACGAAGAAACAAATCCTGGAAGTGCCGCAAGAGCATTACTAATCAGCAGCTGAGTGTTTTCCTCTGTCGCTAACGCATCAATTTGTTGATTAATTTTTTTGTAATAGTCGCCCAAGTTGTTTACCAAACTTTCCCGAGGCATTTTTGCAGTATGAACTGCACTACCAGTATTTAGTTCCATCAACAAACTATTCTTGTTTTCATTATCTCTCTGTAGCCAACTTGGTAACGCGTTGTAAAGAAGCTGTTCTGAGTCGGCATTGTGTTGAGGATTGAATCGACATTGTTGTATAAATAGATCGGTAGTTAGCTGCATTAGCAAGTCCATAAAATTCTGAGAACCAACACCTGGAACTTGGATAACAGATTCTGTAGTTAGAGCTGAATCACTAATGGTTAATTTAGTGAGGAGAACTTGATGCAGCTGAATGTCGACATAGATTAGCGAATGAGAATTTGCCACAGATACAGCTGCTGCCAGGGCTGAGTCAACTACCCCCAGTGGGGTAAAGGGGCATTGTTTTGCTAGACCTAAAAGAATTGCTAATTGCTGCCGAGTGAAATTCCCTGGCACAGCAAAAATTACATCCCCATCGATATTTGCTTTTTCAGCGAGATGCATGAGGTGTGCGTAAGCGATATCAGCAAAATGTCGAATGCCATTGCCATGTGAAAGTGGCTCCATACTCAACTCATGCCAATACTTGTTGTAGCTGTCGGTTGGCTGCAGTCGTGCCTGCTGCTCGGCTGCCTCACCCAACTGCAAGCCGGTGCCTGCGGTTAGTGCAAAGCCTGGGCTTTGCAGCAGTAATCCACTGTCGTCGCCAACCTTAATAGCGCTATCGTTTAGCTCTATAACTTTTAGACTCATAAATGACCAATCCTTTCCGGAACTTGCAAGTGTCTTACCATTTTTTCATCGCAGTAATGTTGACAATCAAGCACCAGGCGGTCCTGTAATAGCTGCAGTTGATGGAGCAGAAACATCAATAAGATGCTCACTAACAAGGCGACCCAAGTAGAGTTGAATGCCACGCCAAGACTGACAGTAACACCAACGATATCTCCGCTCACGGCCTGATACGCTTGACCTAGGGCTGTACCAATCCCACGTACCGTTCCTAGAAATCCTATAGAAGGAATAGCCCAGGCGATATAGCGCACGATGGTTAATTCGGTTTCCATACGATCGGCTTCTGTTTCGCAAGTGTCTTTCACTGTCGTTGAAACATCCTGAATATTTCGTGTTGTCTGAAATCGGTGCAAGCCTCCAAGAATAGCCCGTGGCAGTAGATAAGCTTTTTCTTTCTCCGGCAATGCCTGAACTGGTCGCGCATAGTTACGCGAATCCTCTGGCAATATACTCATCCCGTCAGATACTTGTATTAAGGTTCTTTCAAGTAAGGCTCTTTCACGAAGAACCTGTTGTGTTTTCATACCTATAATGGCCATAGCCCAGAGCAAGAGTATGATACAAAACTCTTGCTCCATATCTCGGAGAATAATATACACCGATCGTTCCGGTTCAAAATTCTCATCGGTCTGCTGCAGCAAATTCTGCTGCTCCTGTATCAAATCTGCATTCGGTCTAATCACCGCGACATAAGCCGCATGCACGACTATTATCGCAGTTACTAATGCTGCAAGTTGATATAGAGCTTCCGACATCAAACCTTCTTTCATGAATATTTCCTTGCTACTAATTCTATTGTTTCTTTTGTTCTATCGACCTTTCAAAACTATTGATCTCTCTAGATGTCTACCGGAAAAGAAACACCAAGATCCTGTGAAATTTCTTCAGTTGGTATAAATCGGCGGCGAGACTGACCTAGGTCATCTTCAACTTCGACCAAAATTAAGCCTTCCCCTTCATCAATTACTTCACTACTTTGATCTTTGCCATCTGTACTTTCTTGTTCACCTTCTGCAGCCTCAGTAAGCAATTCAGATTCCTGTTGCTGTGGGTCATTTTCCGCAGCAACGGCCAATCTGAGAAAAAATATTGCGGTAATTGGAAAAATTAATAAGAGAACGAGTTTACGCATATTCATAATTCTCAAATGTCTTCTAAGTATCGAGCCACGCGGAAGCCAACATCATCTCGCGGCTCTTCGCCAAAATCTCTAAACGATAGGCGCAATTCTGTAAGTGAACCATGAGCCCAACTGGAACCTCGAATCGTGTGGAATTGGCCCAGCTCTGGCCCCAGAGGGTCGATTTCTGCACCTATTGATCCGACAGAGCCATAATAGTCATGCACCCACTCAGCTACATTTCCTGCCATGTCGTAAACGTCATAATGATTCGCATCGAATGACTCAACAGGCGCAGAAGCAAAATAGTCATCATCGTAACCAAACATTACTTCGCCAAGATAATTCTGGACAGTGATATCAGCAAAGTTACCTGCATTCTCTGGAGGTGGTAATGTGGTCCCCCAAGGATATTTAAGTTGTGAGCCGCTCCCATCTGTTCGAGCAATCCATGCCCACTCCGCCTCACTGGGAAGTCGATAACCGATTGAGTCCTGATTGAAACCAGAAATTTCCTCCCCTTCTACATCGTAAAACGGCTCAAGTGATTCTTGCTCGCTAAGCCAATTGCAATAAAGAGCTGCTTGGGTCCAACTGATTTGCACGACCGGTTGTGCTTCATTATCTAGCGTTGCTCCTTCAATCGTTCCTGAAGAATGCTCGCCATCGAATAAACGATACTGTGAATTACTCACTTCTGCGGTACTTATATAGAATGGTTTTTCTAGTCGTATTTCACGCAGGTTTTCATTTGGTCTCCTGCCCGCTTCTCTGCGTGAGGCGCCCATCGTGTAATCACCGCCATAGAACAACTTCAGAGTCTGGCCGCCGGCGCTGCTAATGATTGGTCGGATTTGATCAATCCTTGCTTGCTCCAATGATTTTAGCGAAACCTGTATTACCTGGTCCAATCCAGGGCGTGAAGTAAATTCAGTAGTATAGGGCACGAAACCATCTTTGCGGATTTCAATTTGTTGGCTCGCAGCCATTAGTTCGATGGTTTGATTTCCCAACCCTCTAAGTTCGCCGTTCACATACAGCTCAGCGTCCGCAGGTTCGGTAACTATGCTAACAGCGGTAAGTATTGGATCAAGAGCAATCAACATTTCTCTTTCTTGATTTGGCTCTGTACGAATAGAGCTCTTTCCTGAGTGATAACCATTCTTAAAAAATGTGAGCTCATGATTGATGCCTGGCGCCAGAGCAACCTCAAGAGGAGTTAGTCCCTGAAATTCACCGCCAATTGTGACACTTGCAGCGCTAGGATTTGAACGCAGAAGCACTAGCCCGTCAGCTGGAATTAGATCAATTTGAGCCACTGCGAAATCTTGACCGGCGTAAATATCAAAATCCTCCTGCCAGGCTTTATGTCCTGCCAGTTTGATCATGATATCTCGATTCCCCTGAATTATTTCCGCATTCAGTGGTGTAGTGCCGACTAATGCACCATCAATTAAAACATCTGCACCGCTCGGAGATGTTATTAAGCTAACTACGGCCCAAGCTGGTTCCAAGACTGCTTGGTATCGTTGCTCTACCCTACGACCTTCGATCTCTATGGTTTCGCTGTAATCCAGATAACGATCTCTTGAAAACGTAAGTTGGTGTTCGCCTGGTTCCACTGGGATATCTATTAAGGGTGTTAAACCAAAATCTACGCTGTCTATTTGTACCCGCACACCTTCCATATTCAACGTGGCAAATGAAACCATCCCAGGTAATTTTCGCATAGTGAAAGGATGAATTTGAGCTTGCTCGGCACCGACTAATAATTGAGTTGCCATGTCGTGGTAGCCTTCGTTGCGCAAACTTAAATCGTAGTTGCCAGAACGAATGAGATAGCGCTGACCTAATTGGAAAGCAGGGCCTCCCACAATTTGTATTTCAGCAGTTATCGGGTCAATCTCAAGCGATACTGATCGCGCAGTTAATACGAAAAAAGCCGCTATACCACTAATAGCCGCGAAAACAAACATAACTGCGTGAATCCAGCGAAAATTAAATGCGGCTTTAGACCCTTTCCCATCATGAGGGGTAAAGTCGATAGGGATTATGGGGTTAGTTAGCCCGCTAAGAGAATTAATATCTTCGTTGTTTGCCATGCTGTCACTGCCTTCTAGTGGCAACAATGCGTTCTTCACATTGCACAACGACTGAATCAGGTGTTTGTCCGAAGCCTACTGTAAACTCTTCTCGAACCTCTCGATAACCAATGCGTTTTCCGACGGCAACATACCGCCCTGGCTTTAGAGAAATCGAACGCTGTTCGAATGTTCCCATGGTACCGATACGCAATAATGTGACATCGGTTAAGCTGTCTGAAACTAGATTAATATCAATCTCAACTTGTGAGCTTTCAAGTAGTGCTTCCAGCATGTTTAATTGGTTTTTTAAGCGAAATCCAGGTTGATCAATCGCTCTTCCAGTGTAATAAACATCTAAAGTTTGTTGAAAAACATCGTCCGCTGAAAAACGCTCCGGATTCTCAACAGCATCCACAAGTAGCCGATCCAATTGCGCCCGTTTACTCGCATTGTCACGACCATTGATCGCAAAAATTAAATTTTCATCAATAAGTAAAACGTTTTCATATTCGGCAACAGCTTCCTGCCAGCGCTCAGCTGCCTCGGCTTCATTGATTAATTCTTGCAGTGCATTAATCTCGGCGTTGGCTAGATCGTTTTCGGTTTGAGTAATTGCAGCCAATGCTTGGTCTTCATTGATACCTAATGTGGCAGCTCGTTGGAATTCTGCAATGGCTTGGTCCGGGTCATCGGCTTCAAGAAACGCATAACCAATTGACATAATGCCGACAAACGCATTCTCTAAAATTAGGGCAATAACCATTAAAAGTTTTTCCTGTACCTGCTCGTTGTACTCATCCAGGTCTGCTATCTGTCGATATAGTGTTTCCGCTTTTTCCAGCTCGCCGTCTTCGAAGAAATCATCTGCCGAGGCGAAGAGCTGGGTTACTTCATCCAAGGTCTGTGCTCTTCGCAGGCCAATTTTTGCTTCTTCATTTTCCGGATCCAGGAGCGCTGCCAAAGCATATTTTTCTTCAGCAAGGGCGGAGTTTGCCTCCAGCAAGGCTTTATCTGCATCAATCATGGTCTGCGCAAGAACCGTAGAAATGGAATCAATCAGCTCAGTTAAACCGACAAGACCCATAGAATAAGATTCCCGTGCGAGAACAAAATCTTGGGCGCGATAGTATTCATCGCCGATACTTGCCTGCTCTAGGGCAATGCTGTAGTCAGAGTCTCCCCAATCAGATACTTGCTGTGCCTCCAGTTCTTCTTGCCTTTGCAATAATTCTGCTAGCACGTCCTGTGCATTTTTCCGCTGCAATGAGCGCTGAGCTTCTTCAAAAGGAGAAATGGTTGTAGAGGGATCAACTTGCTCTGCCGCTGGCTGCAGTTCCGCAACTTCGACGCGACGCTCCAGAGGTAATTCGTATTCAGTTACTAAAGCGGGAAGAACAAAGATAACAAACAGCGCGACAACAAATAGGCTTCCTAAACCAATCCAGACAATCACCGGTGGCTTATTAGATTGCAGTTGCGCTGGTTGACTTGAAAATAATGGACTTTCATTGAGGTCAAAATCAACGGGTTCTATCTTATCAATATCTTTGTCTGACATATAAATTTCTACTATAGAGAATTAAAACTTCGACGAAGAATATACTTTCGAAATTTTCTATCTTTACAGCTCACGCACCATGCCAATCTCTTCTGCATAAAGGTCGGCTAAAATTTCTCGCCATTGCCCATATTGTTCTTCTACTGAGCCGGTGAGAGTAATCGTACGATCTTCGAGATTGATAACTCGAGGGGCTATTTCGTTTTCTAAAGACTGGCCAAGTTCCTCTAGAGTTGCTTGGTGAAGCTTAGCTTCTGCTTGTTTATCGAATCCACTTTTAATTAGATAAGCACCTGCTCCCGCAGCAATTGCACCACCCGCTTG
>Ga0206679_10004298_pt1 | contig 10692 bp, 9 predicted proteins | sample M110012015metaG_FD_155464 | JGI IMG/M metagenome (GOLD analysis project Ga0206679, IMG submission 155464) | Ammonia-oxidizing marine archaeal communities from Monterey Bay, California, United States - M1 100m 12015 | ecosystem: Environmental > Aquatic > Marine > Intertidal zone | place: USA... | reverse complement strand
GATTTTGGCATTATGTTTTTGCCGATAGAAGGGCTTTTTGCGGAGGTAGCGAGGCAACCGGAAATGATAACCATGCTTCAAAGAGAATATAAAATCATTGTAACTGGACCTACTACCTTGGCAGCCATGCTTAATAGTTTACAAATGGGCTTCAAGACGCTAGCTATTCAAAAGCGTAGCAGTGAGGTCTGGAATATTCTGGGTGGTGTAAAAACCGAATTTGGCAAGTTTGGTGATGTCCTCGAAAAGGCCCAGAAGAAAATCACAGAGGCAAACAACCAGCTTGATCAGCTTGTGGGCACAAGAACAAGAGCAATGCTCCGGAATTTGAAAGGGGTAGAGGGACTGCCTTCTCCAGAGGAGGACACAACCCTTGATGAAACACTTGGGTATAGAGGAATAAAAAAAGCCTTCCGAGGAAGACTTTTCTGAATTATTGTTTGTTTATTTTTTTACTACGGCTTTTGTAATTTTTTGTCCGTTTCTGGTGAGGATTACGTAGTAAACACCTGTTGAAAATGTAGAGATATCAATCTCTTTTTTAGAGACTGTCGTTATTGTCTGGATATTCATTTCCTTCATTTCATTATTGAACAGCTGAATATCCCAATCTGCCGCGTCTTCCATTTCTATAACTATTTTGTTCGATGCTGGATTTGGGTATAGATCTACCTTGACATCTTCTGTTTCAGTTACAGAAACTAATTGAATCGTCCAGTTTGTAATTAAGTACCCTGAATCTCCAACCGCAAAGGTTCGTTTTACAGGAACAGTATTTCCCACGAAATCAATAAATACTTCATGGTCATTACTTGCTATGGCATGAATAGCCTGTTCCACTGCCGTATAATCCCAGATTAATCCATCAATTGATTCAAATATCATCCCGCTATATCCTGTAGTCGTTCCATTTTCAATTTGCGCACCTGCGTAGACTGACTTTGGTTCAATAATACTAGGCGCATCAGTTTGTTCTACACATAGCCATTGAGGATAAAAGAATGTAGCAGAGTTCACATCCTGAAACCAGGTAAGTCCTCCATCCTCAGATTTTAAAAGCCCAAAACTCATCCCGTTATTGTGATATCCAGCATAGGCAATAAATTCATCTACGATTAAAACCGAAGTAATTGTAGAGTTAGCCTCTAAATTGGTATTGGTAGTATCCCAAGTTTGTCCATGGTCTTCAGATCTCAATATATATTGTCCATTGGTCGCAGCTAAGCCAAGGTTCTCGTAAAAATCCATATCCGTTACTACAGCGGTATTGGGAGATACCGTAGTAGGGATTCCAACATTTTGGGTCCAGTTTGCATTCTCAAACTCCATAATTAATGAGCTTTCAAAAAAGCCTACTCCTCCAAGAAACAAATGGTCAATACTCGAGCTGTAAATAGACCCCATTGACATCACGTTGCCGTTGTGATTTAAATTCGTCCAGGAATTCCCTCCGTCCGAGGTCGCATAAAGATATGCAGCATTCCCGGATGGACCATTAACTCCCATAAGCATATATCCATTGTTTATATCGCTAAATTCAATATCATATATTGCTCCGAGAATGTTTGGATTTGGTGAAGAGATAGTGAAGTTTACAATGTCCCATGTCAACCCTCCATTGGTCGTTTTTAATAATTCTCCATTAGCTGCACCAATGTATCCTATTTCATAAGTAGGAAAATCAATATCCAAAAGATTAGCCGTTGTAGGCAGGTCTATCTGGGTCCATGTACTAAGGGGTTGCGCATAAGACATTCCAGAAATTAATAGACCTGTAATAAATAGTAAAAGATTTTTCATGACGTTAGTTTTTTAATTAATGATACAAATGTATGACGTCAATCAAGGGTTCACAATGTACAATTCGGACTTTGTTATGTATAATTTTGAAATTCAGATGGAGGGATGCCTGTATTTGTCTTAAAAAACTTCGAAAAATGGGCTGGATCATCAAAATTTAAAGAATATGCCGTCTCTTTAATCGACATTCTGGTATTAAGAAGTCTTTTTGCTTCCATTATAAGCTGCTTGTAAATAATATTGCTTGTGCTTTCTCCGGTATGCTTTTTTACAAGATCATTTAAAGCCTTTTCACTTAGATGTAGGGCTTCTGCATATTCTTTGACCTTTTTCATTGTGGTACAATTGGCATGTAATAGTCTTCTGAACTGCAGGTATTCGGATTGATTAATATAGGTGCTTTCCTTGTTGTCAAGCTTCATGCATTCGATACAAAGTGCCTGAAGCTCATTTCTTAAAGATAATTTTGCAATATCTGAATCCTCCGTGGAATAAGACCAAATCGACTTTATTTTATTGTGAATAAGTTCTTTTTGGTTATCAGCAAAGGGATAGCTTGGTTTATTCTCACTGGCATCCATACAGGCGTGCTCAAAAAGAAAGTTTTCTATCTCCTTGGCAGCTTCCAGTGCATTTAGCTCTAGAAGAACAACAAATCCTTCAGAATCCAAATCTCTTTTCATCTGATGAACCTGTCCTGGAGCTACAATGTGCATACTGTTGGTCTCAATAGGGAATTTTATAAAATCTATTTTGTGGTATCCTCCACCTTTAACGAAATAAAAAAACTCAAAATAATTGTGGCGATGGGGCTCGCTGAAATCGTAATCATTGAGCTGTTTCAATTGATTTACAATTATTTCTCTGCGGCTGGTTCTATCTGAATCATGAGTGGGAATCATTGTATAAAGTTACAATTTTATATTCCATTTAATTTAAACGGAAGATATAAGATAAGTAGCTTAATCCATCTTGCTTATCAATAGATTGTAATAAGACTCACATTCATATAACAGATCCTTGAGCTCATGTGGAAAAGGAGCTGATTTTGGCGTATATTTCTTAAACCCAGATGAATGGTGAATGTTACTATACCAATGCTTTGCCCATATACCATCTTCGTGTCTTGCTCCGGGTTCCCAATTAAGCATATCGCTGTAAAATTGAATATTCGCTTTAGCACAGACCCTTTTTAAAGCATTTTGAGGATCAAGCAAGATTTCTTTAGAATCGAGAATAATAAATGGAATGGAATTGTTTTCAAAATACTTTACCAGCTCAAGGTGAGCTCTATACCCGACATCTTCCATAGAAGGGTTATGAATTACCTCATGAAACGAAGGAAGCATTTCTTTTGGGTTTCTGGTAAGAATTACATTGCACCCTTTAGACATGAATGATTTATCAAGTGTACATAGGTGGTGGGTCATATTTTTAAAGAAAATGACTTCACTGCTGCGTTCCCGGAGCATTTGCTCGACCACTTTTTCCCCGGAACACTCCATTTGATTCATTACAAGGTCCGCATCAGGATGATATTCTTTTGCTCTTGTATTTGTTAGATAATAGGCATAAAGGGGTTCGTCAAAAACTGTTGTATCAGGTCTTTGAGCAAAAGAATACATCAAAGTTGTGGAGATGTTTCTGGGCCCTGACCATAGAAAAATGCGCTTTATATTATCCATTGGTATTTTCTTCGATCAAGCCCTGATATAGCTCGCTTAATTTTTTAGACAGCTTTCCATATTGGCCATCTCCAATTTGTTTTCCATCGATATGAGTTACCGGAGTGAGTCCTCCAAATGTTCCTGTCACAAATGCTTCGCTTGCACTATAGGTGTCGTAAAGTGAAAAATTCTTTTGATGGCAGACAATATTGTTATTCATACACGCTTCAATAATCTTTGATCGGGTGATGCCATTCATACAATAATCCCCTGTGGATGTCCATACCTCATTGTTTTTAATCATAAAAAAATTGGTCGCATTACAGGTGCTTACAAAACCATGAATATCCAGCATCAAGGCTTCATCTGCTCCGGCTTCAAGAGCTTGCATTAGCGCCTGAACTTCGTGAAGTTTGCTGTGGCAATTAAGCTTGGGGTCCAGATAATCTGGAGATCCTCTTCTAAAAGTGCTGGTAAAAAGCCTTATACCCTTGCTTTTTGTTTCCATCGAAGCTTTTTTGTGTTCCGCAATGATGACGAGGTTTGGACCGGAAATCGTTAACCTTGGGTCCTGTGAAGGGGTTTTTTTGATTCCTCTTGTAAGCATGATGCGAATGTGCACTCCATCCGTCATATCGTTTATTTTCAGTGTATCATGTATGTTTCTTACAAGCTCATCACGCGCAAAAGGCATTTCAATTCCAGTTGCTTTAGCTGCAGTATATAATCTCTGGAGGTGTTCTTCTAAAAATACGAGATTGCCTTGATGTAATCGAATACCCTCCCATACGCCATCACCAACTAGATAGCCACTATCAAAAACTGAAATTTTGGCCTCATTTCGCGAAAAGAACTCATTATTTATAAAGATCTTGATATTGTCATTACGCTCATCATTGTCTGCGTGATGTGTTCCATGTGTCATGGCACTAAATTAGCAAACTGAACATTTAAAAAGAAAATAATTTGAATTAATTAAACTGACCAATGGATTTATTGATTCACTATTACGGCCTTACCATTGATAATATTTCGGGACTTCATATTTTCCAAAGAAAAATAGTACAACCCATCAGAAAATGAAGTACTGTCGAGTACGAATTTGTTTGAATTCGTTTGGCTTTTATAAATCACATCACCAAAATCATCAAAAACCTTTAAAACAACCTCATTTTGATTGTCATTTTCAAAATAAAGATCTGATGCTCCAGTTACAGGATTTGGTCTTAAAACAAAGCTGTTTGACAGAACATTGATGACTTCAATGCCCAACACCGAAGATTGTTCTTCTCCTCCCAGATCAATTTTATAGTAATTTATTGCATTAAGGATAGGGGTGTGATCTGTGAACGTATATGAAACTGAACTTGAAAGGCTACCACAGACTCCTTGAATATCTTCTATTAAAACAAAGTTAATAGAGTCCTGACTTCTAAAAACCTGCATTCCGTTACACGTACTACCAGACTTAATAGTCCATGCCAGTAATACGTTTCCCTGGCTTAAATCTATGTCAAAGCTGGACAATATACTCTGACTCCTGACAGCAAAACCAAGAGATAAGATTATAGATATAAGGGGCACTATTCTCATATATAAATAAGAGATATTTAACAATTTCTATGCCCAATTTACGGAAAAACAGCTGATTTAAGAAACTTATCTAATCTATTCAATCATATCTATGCAAATCTAGAATATTGATATCAATTGTAAGGAATTAAAATTTAGATTAAGTTCAGACTTGAAGGACACAAGAATATTTTTTTTACCTTTCGTCATCATTATATAAATATGAACAGACGAGATTTTGTGGGAAGCACATCCCTATTAACAGCCGGAGCACTAATCCTTCCTCATTCATTGTTTTCTTACGGTAATTCTTCCAGAAAAAAGGTAAGGTTAGGTTTTATTGCAACAGGCTTTCGTGGCCAGGCACACATTATGGAAATGCTCAAAAGAAAGGATGTCGAGATTATAGCCTTAGCTGACCCGGATGAATCGATGATGGAAGATGCACAAAAGCTCATAGAAGAGTCTTTGGGTAAAAGAGCGCACGCATATGGAGAAGGAGAGTATGATTATCGTAATATGCTCAAACGAGATGATATTGATGCCGTTTTTGTAAGCTCTCCATGGGAATGGCACTTAAGGCATGGAACAGAAGCTATGCGGGCGGGTAAGATTGTTGCCATGGAGGTATGTGGAGCAATGAAATTAGAGGATTGCTGGGAATACGTTAAAACATATGAAGAAACCCGAGTGCCTATAATGATGATGGAAAATGTCTGCTATCGAAGAGATGTTATGGCCATTTTAAATATGGTGAAGCTTGGAATGTTTGGTGAATTAATTCATGGCCAGGGTGGATACGAACATGATTTAAGAGGTGTATTGTTCAATGACGGAAAATCAGCATACAATTCGGGAGTGGAATATGGTGAAAAAGGCTACAGTGAAGCAAAGTGGAGAACGAATCACTATCTCAATAGAAATGGTGAGCTATATCCAACACATGGACTTGGACCATTATCAACTATGTTCGATATTAACCGAGGGAACAGAATGCTGAGGCTGCAATCTATGTCGAGCAAAGCCAGAGGTATTAATAAATATGTAATTGAACATGAAGCAGGGGGGAAGGACCATCCCAATTCGCATTTAAAGGTGAAGCAGGGCGACATAGTCACTACCCAGATTCAGTGTGCCAATGGAGAAACCTTTTTATTAACACATGACACTACCTTACAAAGGCCTTATAATTTGGGCTTCAGGGTACAGGGAACTGAAGGGATATGGCAGGATTTTGGTTGGGGTGGCCCAAATCAGGGTTTTATTTATTTCGAAAAATTAATGGAGCATTCTCATCGCTGGGATAATACAGAACAATGGCTGTCCGAATACGACCATCCTTTGTGGAAAAAACATTCTCGCGCAGCTAAAAATTCTGGTCATGGAGGGATGGATTTCTTTGTAGATAATGCGTTTATAGAGTGCATTAAAAAAAACATAGAATTCCCTTTGGATGTATATGATCTGGCTTCCTGGTATGCCATCACTCCTTTAAGTGAGCGTTCTATTGAAAACAATGGTGCACCACAGGAAATTCCGGATTTTACAAATGGAAAATGGCAAACCAGGCCAACCGTTTTCGGTCAATCCAGCAAATTTTAGATGAATTATACCTTACTCATATTGGCAGGTGGACTCGGAAGTCGGTTTCAAGGAAATAAACAGCTGTCTGGTCTTGGGCCCAATGATGAGCTTCTTATGGAGTACGCGATATGGGATGCTATAAAGGCTGGGTTCAACAAGATTGTGATTCTAACAAATCATGATTGTATTCCTGTATTAAAGGAAAAATTAGCCTATTTAGATTCAAAAGTTCAATTACACTATGTAAATCAATTTGAACACGATCCTGCCTATCCAAGCTATCGTAAAAAACCATGGGGCACGGCTCATGCAGTGCTGGCATGCGAATCTTTGATTAACGAACCCTTTATGGTAATTAATGCAGATGACTTTTACGGTCCCGACGTATATACTAAGCTAAAGCCTTTTTCAGAAAGTAGTTCAATGGAGAATATTTATGGACTTGTAGTTTTCCAGCTAGGTAATACATTGAGTGTCGAAGGTGGAGTTTCGAGAGGTATATGTACTGTCGAAAATGGAGAACTTGTTTCTATTTCTGAGCATACAAATGTGATGAAGAGTGGAGGAGGAGCCGTTTCGGATCAAAGTACAGATTCGATGTCCTTAAATGAGATGGTTTCGATGAATTGCTGGATTTTCACCCCTTCTTTTTTTAAATTTCTAAAAGAATCATTTAATGCGTTTTATACTGAAAATAATTCTTCCAGTAAGCTGGAATTGTATTTACCCGATGTTATTGATCGCTATCTTGTATCTGATCAAATTTCCGTACACATATTACAATCGGATAGTTCCTGGTTTGGAATGACTTTTCCTAAAGACAGAGAGAATTGCAGGAAAGAAATTAATACACTCATACAGAAAGACTGGTACCCTGAAAAAATCAATCAGCGAGATGAATGATTTACTCGTCGATATTGTTCTGAAATTCGTAAGTAACGTTGACCGAACGCCTATAAATATTGAAGAACTTAATATAGGTTTAATCAATAAAACCTATAAAGTTGAGGCTGGCACAAGGACTTATATTCTACAGAGGTTAAATACAGAAGTTTTTCATCAGCCGGAGATTATTCAAAACAATTTTCGACTGGTAAGAAAGCACTTAATAGAATCAAAGTATCAAAGGGAGGTCATAGAGTTTTTAACCCTTCATAATGGTTCTCAGCTATTATTCTCTGAAAAAGCTGTTTGGCGGATGTCAAAATTTATTGATGCTGAAAATTTCAGATCTGTACAGTCAGATCAGCAGGCAAATCTTGCTGCGCAAGCCCTAGCGGAGTTTCATTTATATCTAAAAGATTTTGATAACGATTCATTTGAGAATCCGATACCTGAGTTTTGCAACTTTTTGTTCAGGATAAATGAATTTGAGAAGTCGACCCAGAATGGGGATGCCCATAGAATTATGAATTCGACAAATCTTATACAGCAAATAAAATCGAATCTGTTATTTGTGAAAAAGTATATTGTTATGGAATTGACTTTGCCTCGGAGAATTATACATGGCGACCCTAAGATCAGTAATTTTTTATTTAACAATAATCCTGTTAAAGTTCATTCAATAATTGATATGGATACCTTAATGACAGGTTCGATTCTCTACGATTTTGGGGATATGGTTCGATCTTTCACCAACTCTAAAACTGAAGAAGACAGTGCACAGACCAATTTATTTAATTCATCTATTTATGCCGAATTGTACAATGGATACATAGAAAAAGGAAAAGAGTTTTTAACAAAAACTGAAATAGAGCACTTGCCTCATGCAGCTGTATGCCTTCCTTTAATTCAATCAATGCGATTTCTCACAGATTATCTAAATATGGACACCTATTATCAGGTTAATCACTCAGAACAAAATTTCAAGAGAGCAATGAACCAGTTTTGTTTATTTGAGGAAATCAAGGAGTATTTAAAATTTTAAAATGATGTGAAACTTGTTGGAAGCCAAATAATCTGGAGACATATTAGGAGTGTGAAAACGAAATTTATAATTCAGAATTTCAATGCGAAATAGGATGTACAGGCATAAAAAAACCTCCCTTTGGGGAGGTTTTTTCTCTTTAATAGAATATTTTATTTATTCCGCTGGGGCTTCTTCTTCTCCTTCACCTTCTCCTTCACCTTCTCCTTCACCTTCTCCTTCACCTTCTCCTTCACCTTCACCTTCTCCTTCACCTTCTCCTTCACCTTCTCCACCGTCACCATCACCACCATCAGCTTCTGTAGTATCACCTGATGCATCATCACCACAAGCAGTGAACACAGTTCCCATAGCAAACAAAATTGCCATACTTAAAAATAACTTTTTCATAACATGTTTTTTTTATAATTCGAGACAAATATAAGGTATGTGAGACAAAAAAAACATAGATACAGCATTTTTTTTTAAATATTAACAAATAATACATTTTACAATTCACTGATATTTATTGAAATTCAAGCGACTGTATTATTTCTTTATTGTATTTATTCATACTACTATTCAGCTTAAGAAAATATTGTATTTGAGATTATTAAGTATACTATAAAACAATGCGCTGTCATTCAATTATCGGAAGTGAAATGAAATGATTGACAACTTTCCGTAAATTAGAATTTAGACATTATAAACTAATTCCCGTAAAGCTCCTACTGAAATTTACCTGCCTTATAATTAGGCGATTTCAAGATGTTTTTCTAAATTTAAAATGAATTTATGAAAAGGCTAAAAAAGAAAAAATCAACTCTTTATTTCATTCTATTTGGTTTGTTAATTTGTTCATTAAGTACTCCTGTACACTCACAGGTTTTAATTAATGCAGATGTTGAGATCAATGGGTTTCGACATAACTGGGATTGTGGTAATGATGCGGGAGGGTGGAACAGCCAGCCTGACCCAAGGTACAAAGTGTGGGTAGGATATAATGCGGGTAATTTTCAGAGTACAACAAGTGGACCTGGACTTTATGCAGGATGCTCGGGTACCTATGGTGGTGATGCGGTATTTTGTTCGACTTGGAATCCAGGTATTATTTCTGCAGCTTCTTTTACAGCTCAGCCGATAACGGAGATTAATGTCGACATGGAAAGCTGGGAAGATGATGGCTGTGGAAGCAATTGCAATGCCAATACCTGTTTTTTTAATAGTGACGATACGCGCTGTGGTAGATTAAGAATAGGAGATGTTACTTTCTGGAATGAGCCTCCTTGTCAAAATAATACCTATGCTGGAGATTTTACATCGGGATCATTTCTTTCGATGCACAATAGATGCTCTGATCACAATGGAGCAGGGTATGGCATAGACGAGCTCATTATTAATTGGAGCTTTGCAACATCACCTACGATAATAACCCAGCCATTTCCCTATGACCGTGTTTTGTGTCCTGGGAATACAACATCTCTTGATGTTACTGTAGATAGCTGGAATGGATGGAGTCTTGGACAGCTTGTACAATGGCAAATAAGTACAAATACAGATTGTAACAGTCCTGCAACCTGGACGGACATTCCTGGTGCCAATTCTCTTTCCTATATTCCTCAGGAAATTCCAGGCACAAGATTATATAGGTGTGTTATTTCAAGTAGCTGTTCAGATATTAATACACAACAAGTTATTTCTGAATGTGTTAGAGTTACATATCATCCCTATGCTGCTCCCATACTAAGTGTTGCATGTGGTACTACGATTGTACCTGATGTTCCTATTCAGTTTTGTACTACTCTACCACCGGATCCAGGTGCAAGCGTGGCTATTACAGGGTATACCTGGTCAGTTACTCCTTCAACAGGTGTGACTATTTCCAATACTACCTCAACCTGTACGGATATCACCTTTACAGATCAGGGGGGCTATACTGTTTCGCTTACTTATACAGATGTGTGTCCGGAAGTAGACGCTGTAGCTACTTGTATAACAACTATTACACCGCCAGCCTGTGATATGATTTATGTAGATGCTGTTAATGGAGATAACAATTACCTTGGTTTTACCAATGAACCTGTGGCAAATATTTGGAGGGCAATGCAATTGGTAGGAGGCGCACGAACTAATATTCGTGTTACTGGAGGGAATTATACTGAG
>Ga0206679_10004291_pt1 | contig 10697 bp, 9 predicted proteins | sample M110012015metaG_FD_155464 | JGI IMG/M metagenome (GOLD analysis project Ga0206679, IMG submission 155464) | Ammonia-oxidizing marine archaeal communities from Monterey Bay, California, United States - M1 100m 12015 | ecosystem: Environmental > Aquatic > Marine > Intertidal zone | place: USA... | reverse complement strand
AACCCACTACTCACCTGGCAATTCGTTGATTACCTGTTCTCACTGCAAAGTCACATTGTGATGAACCGCGCAACTAACTCGTCATAGTCGCTCAAATATGGTCCTTCGTGTTGCACGACCATGCCTGACTTCTCGATCCAATAGTCAAACCACGATTGTGCGTTCCATTCGTCGCCGGCGATTTGATAGCGAATGCGTGCGTCACGTCCTCTGAGCGCCCATTCTTGTTGCCAGTTCTGACCAACATCGCCAGATGACTTCGTTGCTATGAACCCAATCGCTCCATTTGGCGCTACAAACAACGCGCCAATGATGCCGTCATAGCCAGTTTGACGAAAGATTGTGTACGAAACAGTTTCCCCGGTCGGGTCTTGCGGCACCGAACCTTCAGGAATGAACACGAATTCGTCGAACACGTACGGCTCGCCGGCCGGTCCATGATCCATTTCGGGTTCTCTGCCGCTAGAAACTTCTTCATCACCCACGCCCAAAGCTTAGGAAACAAAAAAGAGGGCCTCGCCTTGAATGGAGTTCGATTCGTCGGGCTGCCGAGATTTGAACTCGGGACCTTCGGTCCCTAAGTCATTCTTAAAAGGCAGGAAACCCTGCCGTGGCAGGGTTTCCGTGTAGTGGCGGGGGTTGGATTTGAACCAACGACCTTCGGGTTATGAGCCCGACGAGCTACCAAACTGCTCCACCCCGCGACGAAGAGTCATCAGTATGGCGGCTAACCCAACCCAACCGCAACCTGGCTTCCAGAAGATAATGACGTCAACAATCGAAGATACGACTACTCATCAAGCCAGTCTTCTAACTCCAACAGCGTGTCATCAAACGAACTTAAAGCGGACACAACATGGCTGGTGGGTGTCGGCACAGTGGCGTGATACGAACCAGCCACAGCAAGGTTGCCTGATGGTGTCGTCGGAATCAGCGATAGCAAAAGGAAAGAAATCGTCCCGAACCCTAAAGCCACCAACAGCGGCATTGTGTAGCCGCCATACCCGTCGATCAATCTCCCAGCCATCGGAGCGCCAATCAACGCACCCAAGCCTTGAGAGGTGTAAAAAATTCCCATTAGAGAACCCAAACCAACTACGCCAAATAGGTCAGCGAGAACTAGAGGGCTCACTGCCACGAACGAGCCGTAGCCGACACCTAATACCGCCATAAAGACAACCAAAACCGCGAACGAGGAGCCAGCTGACAGCCATATCAGGAAGGCCAAGGGACACAACGCCGCACCAAATCTGAAGACCCGGAAAGTGCCGAAATGATTTGTGAGCCAACTAAAACCAATTCGTGAAAGCACGCTGGAACCACCCAGCACTCCCACCAAGGTGGCCGCAGCGACCGACGAGACGCCTCGTTCTTTTGCGTAGGGAACAGCGAAAACAAAAGGAACGAATAACGCCATCCCAGATGAAAGACCCGCTAGCCATAGTCTGCGAAAAGTTCGAGACCGGAAAGCTTCTCGGATTCTCGACGGAGCCGCGCCAGCTGCTCCTGGAGCTCGCGCCATCATCAAGGTGCATACCAACAAAATAAGTGGCCCCACCGTCCCGAAAATGCGGTAGGTGCTTCGCCATCCATATAAATCGATCAGACGAGCAGATAACGGACTCATGACTAATGTGCCGACACCTATTCCAGCTACCGAAATACCCACTGCCGTGGCGCGAGATTTTTCAAACCAACCTCCCACTTGGGCAACCATGGGGATGTAGGCACAAGCCGCTGCAGCGCCTGCACCAGCTCCGAAGGTGATATACCCGATGCCGATCGAATTCACGTTGCTGGTAGTCCACAACCCAACGCATAAAGCAACCGCTCCTGCGGCCAACACTGGGCGCGGACCGTAACGATCAGCAAGTCGACTGGTGATCAAGCTCAACCAGAAGAACGAGAAGGTCGTCACCCCGAAAATGACTGCCGTTGAACCTTTTCCGGTTCCAAAATCGTCGGCCATGGACTGAAAGAAAGCACCGAAACTGTAGACACAGCCCAGGGTTACCGCTGACGAAAAGAACGTGGCAACAACAGTGAGCCATGCACGTGGCGAATCAATCAGACGTTCCTCGCTCATAGTGCCCCCGGCTCTCCGCTTTAGTTCGTCTTCAGTCGGTAGCGATGACCCGAAAGCCTTCAGCCAGCCGACCCTCTGTCATGTTGGCTGTTGAAGCCACCCCCGACGCCCATTCACGCAACAATTCCTCTAATTCTTCGATGCGGTCCGTTTGGCTGGAATGGCACCGCAACGCCTTCACCTTCTGCTCAAAGGTATCCGTGATGTCCACATGCATCACGGTCCCTTCTGGTGCCCCCATCCACATCATCCACACCTGAGAGACACTGTGAGGTGCATAGCCTTCTCGGAGAAGTTCCGGGTGGGCACGGGGGTTACGCGAGTCAGGATAAACGGCAGCCATGGTCGCCCAAGCCGTGGCTAAGTGATCAGGATGTGATCCATAAATCCGATCCCAGTTCGCTGTAGTTGGCTGCGTCACTACGACATCGGGCCGAACAGTTCGGATGACACGAGAAATATCGCGCCGCAAATTCAGGTCGTTTATTACTCGACCATCTGAATGACCGAGCCAGTGAACTTCTTCAACCCCTACCGCTGCCGCGGCCGCATGTTGTTCACCTTGGCGAAGAGCCGTGAGGGCTTCGGCACTTCGGGTCATATCATCCTCGCCAGCCTCACCACTCGTCACTAGGCAATACGAAACATGTGATCCGGCGTTAACCAAAGCAGCCATGGTTCCCGCAGTACCGAAGTCGACATCATCGGGGTGAGCTACTACCACGAGAACTCGTTCAGGGGCCTCGACCTCACCTGTAGCTGTAGAGATCGTTTCTGGCACAGTGCTAAGCCGCGTCGCTGTCGTCTAGAGCTGACGACTCAGACAGTAATTTCTGTGCTTTCGCTATGTATGCAGCAGCGGTTTCTACCCATCGCTGATATCCAGCGAGGTCACCCGCTCGAAGCGCCGCGTCGGCACGTTCGAACGCCTCTCGCGAACGTGTCAATAACTCCTCGATCGAAGCATCGCTCGACTCGTCATCGGTTTCAGAATCATCACTTTCTGGTTCCGTATCAGCAGGTTCATCGTCATCTGACGACACGTTCGGGTCGAGCTCCACGAGCCCTGTATCCAAATCAATATCGAGTCCAGGTACCGCACTTGCCAAAGCTGCTTCGAAACTGTCGGCGATCACGACTTCTGGACCTACTCCGACAATCACGAGTTGAAGTTCAGGCACTGCGGTCGTACCGGTGGCTTCGATGAACAGTGGTCGGACATACAAGAGCGAATTTCCGACAGGAATCAGAAGAAGGTTGCCTGGCACAACCGTGGAGCCGTTTTGGTTTAGGAGGGTGAGCCGTTCTGAGATTTCTTCCTCGGTTTGGATGTTGGAGTTGAACAATGCAGGTCCATCGACGGGAGTCGAGGATCTGATCTCATATACCTCTATCTGGCCGTAACGTTGCGGGTCGTTGTGGACGACCATGAAACCTTTGAGGTTTTTTCGTGAGTCGTCATCAGAGAAGGGTACGAAGGGTCTGAAGATAACGAATGATTCCTCTTCGTCGCCCGGCAAACGCATGAGTAAATATTGCGGAGCTACCCGAACCTCTGAGCTACTGATGACATTGCCAGCAGCATCTATTACTGATTCAACCGCAGTCAGCCCAATCGAATTTCCTGGATCCTGGGCAATACTCCAAGCTCCAGCGGCATCATAAAACTCTGCTGGATCGCTAATGCGGTAGCGGCCCCACATGTCAGTTTGGATCCGAAATAGATCTTCCGGGTACCGGAAATGTTCAGCCACTTCCGGCGGGGGTGGTGTTTCGCTGAACAAGTCAGGGAATTGCTGACGATAGGACTCCGCCAGTGGGTCGTTGTCGTCGATTATGTAGAACGTTGGTGATCCGTCGTATGCGTCAATCACCACTTTGATTGAGTTACGCACGTAATTGAGCGACGATCGTAAGTCGCCTGTTCGTACGGCTCGAGGATTGGCTTTCTGCGCGTACGGGAACATGTCGGTGGACGTATAGGCATCAAGGATCCACATGACCTCACCGTCAACAACGGCGGGGTAAGGATCTTGATCGAATTTCAAGAATGGGGCGATGGTCGTCGCTCGGTCAAGAATGTCGCGTTTGAACAGGATGCGGCTTTCCGGGCCAAGTTCGCCGGAAACCACCAGGTTGGGCTCCGCGAATCGAAGGGCAAAAGCGAGCTTTCTAGCCAACGATCCAATTCCGACACCATCAGCGCCGTCGTATCTTGTGTTTTCTGTCCGGTCGTCATTGTCTTGAAAGTCCACTTCGTCGCGCATCGCACCAACGATCGCGTAGCCCTTCAGACCTTCACCTACGTAGAGTCCGGGTGAGTCAACTTCCAAAGTCGCGGCACCGTCGTTCGCTGTGACGGGGATGTCTGCCAATGCGTAGGCGGGACGGCCATTTGCATCGATGGCGTTCGCGGGAGCGGCGGCGATGCCGTAGCCATGCGTGAAGGCGATATGTTCCGATTCCCATGAATTGTTCGGCAGATCGGTTTGTTTTAGTTCTCGCGCAGCAAGAACAACCTGTGTTGTTCGACCGCCGATCTCGTATCGGTCGACATCAATATCTCGAAAGTCGTAAAAGCTTTTTATTCCCTGGGTTTGCTGGAAGGTGTCACGCATCACTGCTGGGTCGAGGAGCCTGACATTTCGAACGGTGGCAAGATTTTCTTCTATGTCTTTTGGACTCAGGGTGGGCTCATAGTTGAAATCTTGCGCGGCGACTTGGTCCATTCCCATAGCGATGCGCGTCATCTCGATATTCCGCTCGATGTAAAGAGCCTCTTTCGTTGATTCCGCTGGTTCCACTTGAAAGCGTTGCACCAACGCTGGGTAAATAGTGCCTGCGAGGCTGGCGACGAGGGCCCATAGCCCGACAGCAATTATTGGGTAGGTGAATCCTCGACGCCAAATGTTGAATACCAGCAGTCCGAAACAAAAAACACTGACGATCATTAATAGCTGCAGGGCAGGCAGTTGAGCTTTGACATCTGTGTACGTTGCGCCGTTAACAAACCCGCGTCCCGAGAGCGTCAATTCGTAGCGGTCGAAGTAGTAGCCGAGTCCCTTAGCGAGAGCCAGAAGTCCCAATAGCAGCGACAGGTGCGCTTTCACTTGAGGTGTGACTCTCGATCCGGCCTGACCTTGAACGCGGATACCTCCATTTAGGTAATGCTGAACTGTTGTTACGACGAAGATCACAAGGATTGCAGCGAACGCCCAACTGACGACAAATGTCAGGAACGGAAGCTGAAAAACGTAAAACCCAACATCTCGACCGAATTGTGGGTCGACGATTCCGAAGTCAACGCGGTTTGTAAAAAACAACCAACTTTGCCATTGCGACGAAACCCCGGCGCCGACGAGTAACGCGAAAACGAGCGAAATTAAGCTTCGTATGAGAAACGCTCGTCTTCCCATGAGCTGTTGCCATCTTCGGGTCAATTCGTCTTCGGGGCCGGGCGGTCGACTCTTCGGGGCCAGTCGATCAGCTAGGAAAAGGTTCACCCACAGGGCAACAAAAAATACGACCGTGAACAAAAGCCCCAGCCCGATCTTGGCCCAGAGCACCGAAGTCCACACCGAAGACAACTTGAGGCTGTCAAACCAAAGGTAATCAGTCCAAAAACCCGCGAGACCGCGAACAGAAGTAAAGAACAGAAAAACCGCAAGGGCGCCAAAGCCAAGCAGTATCCGACCACGATTAGTGCGTCGACGACGCGGCTTCATTTGCTCAGGTGGTTGCATATATCTCGAATGTTACTGGCCGGCGAGCACGACCAGACTGCGGCATCCAGCTCCAACCGGCGGAAATTGGTGACCGGAAGGAAACTCTTGGTCTCTAAACCGGGTTCCAGCTAATGCATTGTCATGACAAACAGTCCCACAGCACCCTTCTGGTGGGGTCTGCCACCTCACGCGTGCGTCTGGGGGAATGGTCGCGTACAGGCCAAACGCGAACGCTGCGGCTATTGCGTCAGTGGCGATTAGATCTACTGCTGTTTTCTTCCATTCGCGGTAGACAGCTCGAAGGCGAATTTCGATCGCTACCTCGTCATCAAGGTGAGCGACGAGGCGTTCGCGTAGCCAATCACCCACACACCTAGCCACCTTTTCCGACAAGCCAGCGACGTTTACTTTCGTTCCGCCTGCCCCATATTTTGCAGCTGCAGCGACAAATGAAACCAAACCTTCGACAAGTTCGTCGTCCATGGCACTGGGTACGAGTTGCGACATTTCAAATTTGTTCACCGAAGAAAGTTTCAACTCCGGAAGAAGCAATTCCAGTCGGGCGGCCATGTTTTGCTTTAGCTGGACCACAGCGGGGCGCGCTAATTCACCTACCGTGCTTCGTAACCGATCATGATGGTCAACAATCGTCTCCGCTTCCCCGTGCAGCGAGACATAGGGTGACTGGGAAATAACGGGGATTTCACCCGTACGGATGAGGACTTCTCTCGCCCACTCCACATCATTGGGTTGTGGTTCGCCTAACCGGGCAAAGAGTTCATCAATGACCGCTCTACGTTGCGGTGATCTCGGACCCTGGAAGGGGACGACGTCATCGCTAATGCTGTCTTGAGTAAAGGTCTGTTGCCGTTCTGCCCGTCGACGAACATCAATTTCGTCGCCTAGCGGGAGTTCTGGATCTGCATCAGTCCGCAGGTCGTCTCTTTCGAGGGTAAGTCGGTGTGACTGAAGATCGATGACGGTGCCCGGGCGAACATCTGTCGGCGGATCCGTCGGTGACTCGTGAGTGATCGATGAAGATTCGTTTCCTACGTGCGTTGCTGCCTGGGCGGAACGTGCGGCAGATAGCTCGCTGCGGAGGCGATGCAACTCTTCACCGACGTCGTCTAAGAACTCTCGTACTTCCTCGATCGAATAGCCGCGAAAAACGTGACTGAATTCAGCTTTTGTAACCGAATCTGGATCAATTTCGGACGCCCCGCGGGCGTGCTGAACCATGATGTTCGAGGGTACCGATCGTTCCTCCTGGCATGGGGATGGTCTACTGAAAACATTTTGGTCTTTATTGAGTACTTGAACGTATCCCCGAGAGATTTCCACCACGGGACCGAAGTGCCTGGAGGGCGTCATCCAAAGTATCTACCGCTACGACGTCAACCATTTCTCCCAGGACTGATCGTGCTTCTTCGACTTGGCTAGAAGGAACAACAAAAAGGTCAGCTCCGCTTCGCATCACGGCATGACTCTTTTGTTCCATCCCACCCACGGGACCGACATTTCCCAGTGGGTCGACGGTACCGGTAGCGACTATTCGCAGCCCTGCCAGCAATTCGCCCGGGAGCAGCGTCTCTAACAACGCCAACGTCAGACCAAGGCCTGCTGACGGACCACCGACCCGTTCAATTGCGAAGTTGATCTCAAACGGTAAGTCGTCCATTTCGACGTAGGTACTGATGCTGACCCCAAGGAAAGCGTTCCCATTTTTTTCAGAGAGCGTAACGGTCTCGTGGCGAGTTGTTTCATCTAGCTGAAGTACCGAGAAGGAGAACTCGTCGCCCGGGGATCGACTCCGGACGGCCGCGCCCAGATCTGTGGCGTTTTGGATTGCTTGGCCGTCGGCTTCGATAATGACATCACCACGATCTAAGGCCGTTGAAGCTGGGGTATTGGGCAAAATTTGCATCACGAGAGCCCCCGCTTGAGAAATGACTTCATATCCGAGCCGTTCAAGAGCAACCCGAGCGGCGACGTCGAGGCTTCGCGCCATTTGTTCTTGCCCGAGCGTTCGGTTCTGCTCAATCGTGCGATCTCCTAGCACCTCGTGGCGATCCGAAATTTCTATGGAATCGTCAAGCCATCCTCCAAGCATTTCAAGTAGTGAGGGTTCGAGGTTGGACTGGACTGTCACCATACGAATTTCGCCGTTAGCGCCGTAAGTCATCGTGTCGTCTAAGACCAGCATCGGCTTGATATCGCGGGTGCTCCCTGGACTCGTGAGCACTTTTGAGGTGACGGTCACCCGATCAAGGACAAGTGCCCCAACCAACCCAAGACAGATGATCACTAACGCGGTCGTGGCCCACGTGGGCGATCGGCGAACGTTCAGTGACCCGTTCACAGGGCTAGAACTATCCTCATTCGTTGGTGGTTCGGACATCGGCTATAAGCGTGCCACGCTGGACCCCAACGACCACACGCGGCCCGGATGAAATTGATGAACCACCCCGAAGACGACTTTGATTCCACAGCACCGCTCGAACCAGTGCCTTATTACCGAATCTCGCCCGACATTCATGCGGTAGCGCACGATGAACCCGCGGTGAGTTCGTCCAGTGGACGCAAACCCCGTTTTAATGATCCGCGTCGAATTCTTCCCCTACGGCTTTACCGGGGCACATCGCTGTGGAGAAAATTTGTAGCGTTACTTGGTCTTGGGGCCTTCTCGATTTTAGGTGGGGTCGCTATAACGCTCATTGTTGGTGCGATGGCAATAGTTGCCGCTCTAGTTTTGCAGGCAGCGATCAGTTGACAGAAGACGACATTCGTAGTCGCCGAATTAGTGCCGCTGTAGCGGGTCATCGGGGCGAAACATCACAAGCAAGGGCGTTTTTAGTTGATTCTGATGCGACCACGCGACGTATCGCGTTGGGTGCTTTAGAACGGCTCAACGAGTTGACCGCCGCTGAGTTGCAGGTGGCCCTTGATGACTCAAATGTCTCAGTTCGCAGACGCGCGTTAGAAATTTCCGCACGACGACCGGACGTGAAAATTGAGTCGTACCTGCACGATCCCGACGCATCTGTCGCTGACATGGCCGCGTTCTCTCTCGGTGAACGCGAAGAGGTCGATGCCGTCGAGGAACTTACGAAAATGGCGCGCGGCCATTCAGATGAGTTGTGCAGGGAAACTGCTGTGGCTGCGCTGGGTGCTCTTGCCACAACAGCGGGAGCTGACAGATCGACGATTCTTGTTTGCCTCCTTGACGCTATGAATGACCGCGCTCAAATCCGGCGCCGCGCAGTGCTCGGGCTTTTCCAATTTGAGGAACCCGAAGCTCAGCAAGCAGTCGAATCCGCGTTGAGCGACAAGGACCGCCAAGTTCGGGCGGTGGTAAGTGAGCTTCTCGGCGTCGTGAGTGACTAATTAGTTTCTCAGCTCGGAAGCTAACGTCAGGAATCTCTCAGGGCGCAACAGCTTTTCGAGACTCCAACCTCGCCCATCGACGTCAACCTGATCGTCATTCTCAACCCACACAATGGCTGAACGCGGAAAGACCTGTTGATCAGTCGACATGTCGGTGTCTTCGGCTAGTCCCAACATGTCGATGAGTTGGTGAGATTGGCTTAACGAAAACAAATTAGAGCGTCGCAAATCACCCAGGCTTACGGCTTGCTCAAGGAGTGCGTGTAACCGAAGTTGTGACACATACCCCTCTCGGATCCTCGTATCGGGTTCCGTATCCGGTGCGTGTCTCAATAAGGCGGCGAGAAAACTACGCATCCCAGTTGATGCATCAACGTTCCAGGCTGGACCTGAATCAATGTACGAAAGCTCAATGTCGTTGCGATTCTCCAATGGGGGCGTTAACGCCGCCCGTCGATACACGGTCCTGTTGGCCGGCAGAGATGCCAAAACTGTTTCTTGGAATCCGTCAACAGCTTCAACAAGAACCTGCTCACATGCAGCGGCAGAGACTGCAGCCCTCAAATCCTCTGACACGTCCATCAAGGTGACGCGTTGCACCCCCGCCAAGCGAGCGGCTTTGAAAGCTGCCGCTTCGACGCTGACGCCCAGCGGCGAGCCATCAGTGACCACGCACCATCTCGCTGATGGCGCGCTTTGGAACAACGCAAGCACTATGGCTTCCACCGGAGGTGAGTGCGTCAAAAATCTCGAGTCAGATTCCCAGTCCAGCGTGGAGGTGGGGGCTACTCCCAACACCTGGTCAGCTACCAAAAATGGATGCACCGCTCCCATCGCCGTTTCATTCACGAAGGCAAGAGCGACCACTTGCTCAAGGAGTTCAGGAATCGCTGCTGCCGCTATTTGAGGATCACCACGGTGATCGATAATCGCTAGTTCGACCGCGTAACGCCCCCTAAGTCCGCCAGCCATGTTGACATCGGACCAATATGCGGACACGCCAGTCAGACGAGCCCTGTCCAGAGTCGCTTCGGACCCCGTGAGGTTCGCAATGACGCCGAGTCGCACAATGTCACCATCGAAACCTATCGATCTTTCCACCGATGGTGTTTGTGGAGTGTTCACGTCGGAAACGGTTTCTCCTTCCGCTGAGCACCCCCCAAAAAGCATCAAAGCTAAAACGGCGGCTACCAGATTCTTGCTCACATTCCCCATGCGGGGAATGTGGCGTTCACCAACGGGGGCCATGGGTATTGAATGTTGATGAAAGTGTTTCAAAGTTGTCCAGGGCTCGTCCTGCGCCGAGGACTACCGCTTCCATTGGCGTGGGTACGATCCGCACCGGTACCCGCGCGTCATGTTCGATGCGCTTATCGAGTCCTCTTAGCAAGGCGCCTCCGCCTACCAAATGAACGCCATGGACCAGCAAATCCTGTGACAGTTCGGGCGGCGCCTGGCTCAGACAGTCGATGACAGAGTCCACGACAGCTTGAATTGGCTCC
>Ga0206679_10004290_pt1 | contig 10703 bp, 7 predicted proteins | sample M110012015metaG_FD_155464 | JGI IMG/M metagenome (GOLD analysis project Ga0206679, IMG submission 155464) | Ammonia-oxidizing marine archaeal communities from Monterey Bay, California, United States - M1 100m 12015 | ecosystem: Environmental > Aquatic > Marine > Intertidal zone | place: USA... | reverse complement strand
CGCAGCGCGCGCCGAAACGGCCGGCATCCAACAGATCGTTGTTCATGGGCGGACCCGATGCCAATTCTACAAGGGGCGCGCAGATTGGGCCGCGATCCGTGCGGTCAAAGAGGCTGTATCGGTTCCTGTGATTGTGAACGGAGATATTGTGGACGCACAAACCGCGCGCAAGGCGCTTGATCTGTCGGGTGCTGATGGCGTGATGATCGGGCGCGGCGCACAAGGGCGCCCATGGTTGCTGGCCGAGGTCGCGCATGCGCTTTATGGGACTACAGCACCCGAGCGCCCATCTGGCGAAGCCTTTGCCGAGATGGTGATGGTGCATTACGAGGAAACGTTGCGCTTTTACGGTGACCTGCTGGGTCTGCGGGTGGCGCGCAAACATCTTGGTTGGTTTATGGATACGGCAGGTACATCTACAGATGCGCGGCGTGCCGTTCTTACAGCTAAAACTCCTGCGGCAACGCTGGCTCTATTGCCGGCGGCGCTATCATCTAGCGAAGGTCAGGTGGCGGCGTGACCGGTATTGGTGATCTTTGGGCGTCTATGCCCATTCCGACCGTCGTGGTCGGACCGACCGATAACATCGTCGATATAAACTCTGCGGCAGAGGGTTTTTTTAACGCACCCGTCAAGGCAATGATTGGCACGCCTTTGTGGGATCAGCTGGCGGTTGATGCGCCGCTGGAGGAAAGCTTTGCGCGGGCACGTAAAAACGGTACTGCACTGTTTGTGAATGACATCGACGTGGGCAACGGTCAGCGCGCGCCATTGCAATGCGCGCTACAGATCGCGCCACTTGTGGGGGCGCCGCTGCATATGGTGCTGATGATCTCGCCGCGCGAACTGGCGGGTCGGATGACGCAGAACCACTCGGTCAAATCGGCGGCCAAATCTGCCATAGGCATGGCTGAAATGCTCGCTCATGAGATCAAAAATCCACTTGCTGGAATTACCGGGGCGGCACAACTGCTAAGTATGAACTTAAGCAAAGACGATCTGGAGCTGACAGATCTTATCGTTGGTGAATGCCGCCGCATCGTAAAATTACTTGAGCAGGTAGAACAGTTCGGAAACCTTTCACCGCCGGACTTCAAGGCCGTGAATATACACGACGTTCTTGATCGGGCGCGGCGATCAGCATTACTGGGGTTCGGCGGTCAGATGAGCATCATCGAGGATTACGATCCGTCGCTGCCGCTGGCATACGGTGATCCCGATCAGTTGCTGCAAGTCGTGTTGAACCTCCTTAAAAATGCCTCGGAGGCTGCAGGATCAAACGGTGGAACGATACGAATTCACAGTTTCTTTGAACACTCGTTTCGTATGCGGCGTGCCGATGGCACTGGCCAGTCCTTGCCGCTTCAGGTTGAGATTATTGACGATGGCCCGGGCCTGCCAGATGGCATTTCGGCTGACATCTTTGACCCCTTTGTTTCAGGCAAAGAGAATGGCACTGGCCTTGGTCTTGCGTTGGTGTCCAAGATCATTTCGGATCATGACGGTTGGATTTCTGTTAATTCTATACCGGGAAAAACTGTATTTCGTCTCTCCTTGCCGCGCGCGTCGCAAACGGCAAGGCCTGTTCAAATGAAAGAGGATTAGCAAATGGATGGTACTGTACTTGTTGCTGATGACGACCGCACAATCCGCACCGTTCTGACGCAAGCGCTGACCCGCGCGGGCTGCAAGGTGCACGCGACATCAAGTTTGACTACCTTGATGCGGTGGGTTGGCGAGGGCAAAGGCGACGTGGTTATCAGCGATGTTATGATGCCTGATGGGAACGGGTTAGAGATGCTACCTAAGATCTCGCAAGATCGACCGGGCTTGCCAGTGATCGTGATCTCGGCTCAAAATACGATCATGACCGCAATTCAGGCCAACGAGGCCGAAGCCTACGATTATCTGCCCAAACCATTTGATTTGCCGGACCTTATGAAACGCACGGCTAAGGCACTCGAGCTCAAAGCTCATAGCTCTGCGCGTGCGCACGATAGTGAACGCCCCGATGAGCTGCCAATGGTTGGGCGGACAGCAGTTATGCAATCGTTGTACCGTATTGTTGCACGAGTCATGAATACAGACCTGCCTGTATTGATCTGGGGCGAAAGCGGCACTGGAAAATCCCTGATCGCTCGAGCAATTCATGATTTTTCAGATCGGCGAACATTGCCTTTTGTGACCGCAGGTGCAGCTGATCTGCAAGACCTAGAAGGGCCTGCGCGTCTTTTGGCGCGGGTAAAGGGGGGCACCTTGCTGATTGATGAGATCGGCGACATCCCCGAAGAGCTTCAGGCCCGGATTGTGCGCATGATGGACACGCCTGTAGAATACGCCCCCCGTTTTTTAGCAACAAGCCAAACTGATCTGGCGGCCGTAATGGAAGCTGGCAGGGTCCGCAAGGATCTGTACTACCGTTTGTCGGGGGCGACATTGAAAGTGCCTGCGCTGCGTGAAAGGGTGGATGACATTGCGCTGCTCGCAAATCATTTCTTGATGCGAGCAGAAAAAACAGGGCAGGGGCCGCGGGCGCTGTCTGAGGCTGCCGCCGAGATATTTCGAACCTACAGTTGGCCTGGTAATGTTCGCCAGTTGGAAAACGCGGTGCGCCGTTTGGGCCTCACCAGTCGCGCGGTTGAAATCTCAGCGACTGAGGTTGGACAGGTGCTGGGCAGTCAGCCCGAATTAGAGCCGATGCGCGGTGCAAGCGATACAGAAAAACTGGGTGCATCAGTCGCGCGCCATTTGCGCCGATACTTCGATCTTCATGGCAACATGTTGCCACCTCCTGGCTTGCATAGTCGAATTTTACGCGAAATAGAGGCGCCGCTGATCGAGATTGCGCTGGACGCAACGGGTGGAAATCAGGCGAAATGCGCGGATTTACTCGGAATTAACCGTAATACACTGCGTAAGAAAATAACGGACTTAGATATTGAGGTGACACGGCGGCGCAAATTGATGTAAAACGGCCACACAACCCGTGGCGGATGGGGCGCAGCCCCCATTTGACCACTGGATATGGCGGTCATGGCGCATACGTGCCACATCATCGGGGATATGACACGTGGCTAATGGGACACGCGCGAATTGGGCGGTAACGTTTGGGCGTTTGCGCCGAAGACGTCGTTTTCGCAATGGTGTAACCTTTGGTCTGGTGCTTTTGGGGCCTGTTCTTGCCCTGATTACATTTCTTGTTCTTGGGCCGTTGGATCAAGGCGCAAGTGCGCCTTCGTTGCGGCTGGTTTTGCTTGCCGATCTTGTCTATGTGCTTGTTATTGCAGCGCTTGTTTTGTCGCAGATTGCGCGACTGGTGGCGGCGCGTCGGGCCAAATCGGCTGGGTCGCGCTTGCATTTGCGACTGACGGGTGCATTTGCGCTTCTTGCATTGATTCCGACAGTGACGGTAGCGGTATTCGCTGGTTTGACTGTGAATATTGGTCTTGAGGGCTGGTTTTCAGAACGGGTGAGTAGTGTGGTTGGTGCGTCGCTCGCTGCCGCTGAGGCTTACGAAGCCGAACAGCGCAGTGATCTGTCTACAGATGCGCAAGCGCTGGCACTTTACATTGATCGTGTTAGAGCCTCGCAATCGATCGGTGATCGCCAAGTGCTGACAGAGGGTCAACTGCAGGTGCAGCGTGGTTTGCGAGAGGCCTATCTGATCGACGGAACAGGAGAGTTGCGTGCGCGGGGCGATAGGTCATACTTGTTCGACTTCGAAAGGCCCATCCCTGAAGATATCGTTTTTGCCATCGATCAGGGGATTCAAATCATTGAGGATTGGCCAAATAATGAATTCCGAGCGCTGGTTCCGCTGGCGAGTTTCGTGGATAGATTTCTGTACGTCAGTCGGGATGTTGACGGAGAGATTTTGTCACTGCTGGATGAGACACAGGAAACCGTCCTGCTTTATCAGCAGTTGGAGAGCGAACGGGGCCGCGTTCTGTTCGAATTCGGTCTGATCTACCTCGGGTTTGCGCTTATACTGATTCTTGCCGCAATCTGGTTGGGTCTATGGTTCGCCGAACGATTATCTGGCCCGGTGGGGCGGCTTACAGGCGCTGCTCAACGGGTTGGTGCGGGTGACCTAGATGTGCAGGTGCTCGAAGAAGACGGCGACGACGAAATCGCAATGCTAAGCCGCTACTTCAATCAGATGACCAAGCAGCTTAAGGGGCAGCGTACCGCATTGCTAAATAACACTGAGCAGGTTGAGCGCCGCGGTCGGCTTTTCGATTCAGTTCTTAGCTCAGTTACTTCGGGCGTGGTTGGCGTGGATCCAGAGGGCAAGATTACATTTGTGAACCGCTCTGGTGTGCGGTTGCTCAACTGGTCTGAGGGGCGCGATACGGTGCCTCTGGCGGTCGCCGTTCCCGAGTTTGCGGCTCTGTTTGCGCTTCTTAAAGCCGGGCCGATGGAAGTGACACAGGGCGAGGTCAAGGTGACGCGCGATGGGCGTTTGGAAAATCTTTTGGTCCGGATGTCGACGCGTCGAAGCGACAATGCCCGTCTTGAAGGGTACGTGATTGCCTTTGATGATGTGACCGATCTTGTCAGCGCTCAGCGTATGGCGGCCTGGGGTGATGTGGCACGACGTATTGCGCATGAAATCAAGAATCCGCTGACCCCCATTCAGTTAAGTGCGGAACGGATCAAACGCAAATTTGCACCCAAGCTGGGTGAAGACAGCGACAGTCTTGAGCAGATGACAGATGTTATTGTTCGCCAGACTGGTGATCTGCGCCGAATTGTAGACGAGTTTTCAAAATTTGCGCGAATGCCTGAGCCGGATTGCAAGGACCATGACCTCGTTAAAATCGTTCGCGACGCAGTCGTGCTGCAGCGTTCTGGCCAGCCCGGTGTCGAGATTGTTGATGATCTGCCCGCGCACCCGGTTTTTGCCAGTCTCGATGCCACAATGATCTCGCAGGCTTTGATGAACTTGATAAAGAATGCGGGTGAAGCAATTGATATTTTGTTGAAAAAGGGTGCTCCTAATCGTCATCTTCCTCGGATCGAAGTCGCCATGCGCGAAGACACGTCTGGTGCTGTGATAACGATTTGCGACAATGGCGTGGGTCTGCCCGAAGACAGGGCACGCTTGTTTGAGCCCTATGTTACCACCCGCGATGAGGGTACCGGTCTTGGCCTGCCAATTGTCAAGAAAATCATCGAAGAACATGGGGGCACTTTGAGCCTCGAAGACGCGGCCCCCTTTGAGGGCCAACCCAATTTTGGTGCACGGGCAGTGATCACTTTGCCTGTCGCCATCAAGCAAGTTGAGCAGGAGCAAGCGGTATGAGCGACATTCTGATCGTAGACGACGAACGCGATATTCGGGAACTAATTTCTGATATTCTGGAGGATGAAGGATATGCCACGCGCCTTGCAGAGAATTCCAATGAAGCAATGAGCGCGATCAATGCGGAGCCGCCAGCGCTGTTGATTCTTGATATCTGGCTCAAGGACAGTCGCATGGATGGCATCGACATTCTTAAGGCCGTCAAGCGTGATAATCCGGACGTGCCTGTGGTTATCATCTCAGGGCATGGAAATGTCGAAATCGCTGTCGCTGCAATAAAGCAAGGTGCTTATGACTTTATCGAAAAGCCCTTTAATATTGATCAGCTACTGGTGGTAATTCGGCGCGCGATGGAAGCCTCGCGGTTGCGCCGCGAAAACCAATCATTGCGCAGGCAGGATGTAGTCCACGCGCAGATGATCGGCGCATCGGTGGCCTTTCGAAATCTTGCAAGCCAATTGGATAAAGTGACCAAATCGAACGGGCGGGTGATGCTGACGGGGCCTGCGGGCAGCGGCAAGGAAGTGGCTGCGCGCTATATTCACGCTAATTCCGAGCGGGCGGATGCGCCGTTTGTCACTGTCAACTGCGCTGGCGTCGCCCCCGAACGTATGGAAGAGGTTCTGTTTGGTCGTGAAACGCCCGAACGCGGAATCGAACCGGGCCTTTTAGAGCAGGCTCATGGTGGTGTTATCTATTTTGATGAAGTGGCGGACATGCCAATTGGAACGCAGTCAAAGATCCTGCGTGTGCTTGTTGATCAGCAATTCCAGCGGGTGGGTGGCAATGACAGGGTGCGCGTGGACCTGCGGGTGATTTCCTCAACAATCCGTGATCTGGAAGAGGCGATCGCGGCACAGACGTTCCGCCAAGAGCTGTATCATCGGCTGAATGTTGTCCCAATAGCAGTGCCTTCGCTCGAAGATCGACGAGAAGATATTCCGATGCTTGCGATGCATTTCGTAGAGGAATTTAAAACTGCGCAAGGCTTGCCAGAACGTGAATTGAGTGACGACGCCGCAGCACTTTTGCAGACTATGATTTGGCCGGGCAACGTGCGCCAGTTGAAAAATATGATCGAACGCATATTGATTTTAAGTGATGGGTCTGGGGCAATTACCGCGCGCGAGTTGCCCGGTGCACACGAGCCGGATGATGATCAGGCTCGTGTCGTTTTGTCCGGTGCGATGGCGACATTGCCGCTGCGCGAGGCGCGTGAAGCCTTCGAACGAGAATACTTGCTGACCCAGATAAATCGTTTTGGCGGCAACATTAGCAGAACTGCGAATTTTGTCGGAATGGAGCGCAGCGCATTGCATCGAAAACTGAAGTCACTTGGTGTGGTGACGTCCTCCAAGTCGGGAGCGCGCGTTGCGCATTTAGATGAACCTGAAGCCGACGTCGGGTAGCCTGATAACAGACATGGTAGGTGGCTCGTTTCAATCAAAAAATATTAAGTACTACACGCAAGGAATTGAAAACGAATGAGTTTTAGTTTGGTTTTTGTCGGACGCAAGTCATCGGGCGCGTGTTTTCAGTTCGGCCAGAACGTCCAACCCTTGCATGTTCAAAAAGTGAAGAATATCGATGAATACCCAATTTTCGGCAAGCTTATCGCCATCGCGGCGATAGATATCGACCACCCTCATATCAGCAGATTTTCCAGAGGCCGTAAGGCCTAAAAACGGCCCGCTGCATTCCATCGTCAAGTTTGGCCAGCCGAAAAAACCGCCATAGTTGCCTTCGGCCATCCGGCAAATATGGCCATTGAACTTGCGCGCACCCAGCTGTGTCCGAAACGGCCTTTGGTGTTGTTCTATGTAGCGGTCTATCGAATACGTGGCGCCGATGCCGGTTGGTCCCCACCATAGCATGTCATTGTGCCAGTCCCTTGCCAATTCTTGCTGCGGAGACGGTGGCGTTTCATCGCTATTGGCTCGATCTATGGCCGTGATCATCCGGTTGATAAGCCCAAGCGTTTTTTCGCCTTGAGTAACATCCTGTGGGCTGGTCAACAGCCCATCATGCGTCATTGGCCCGGGTTGCACCAGCTGTGCTGCAGTCATGTTAGGAAGAGGATACTGCCCTGCTTGGGCCATCAGGTGCAGCAGGTCGACGAATACAGCCTGTTCAATAATCTTGTCGTCTTTGACCTTTGAAAACTCGGCATATCGTATCATGACGATCTTGCGTGTCGGTTGGATCCCTAGAAATGGTGCATCAAAAAGTGCTAGAAAGTGACCCATTGACGCGACCCATGTTGCGCCGTTGTCGTCGAGATGATTGTGCCCGGCAAAGAAAATATCTTGGCGGCGCTGAACTCGCGACATGGCGCGCAAAAGCGGCTCCCAGAACGTCTTGGCCACGGCCTCTGGGCCGGTTTGTACATGAAAGGGATGCATGCCGCGCCAGACTGTGTCTGCAGTCATGTGCTGTGCCAGACATGCTCCGACCGTATCACAATTTGCCCCGGTTAGGCTCGCGTGATGTGCTTGCACGCAGGCTTTTGCTCTTTGAATATCTGTCATCGGGGTCCTTTGAGTGTCATTCGCAGTATGGCGTATAGCGTTATGCGAAAACCTTGAAACGCTCAACGTTGCCTGAAACCAAAGATTTCAACGCGACAGTTAATTCGTGATGTTTCAAGGATTTCGACAAACGCTACAAATCTCAGTTGACGATGAGAAAACGGCTATTGTTTTGGCGTATTGCGCAGCTATCAGGTCCCAGTCTTGGCATAATAGTTGTGCTCTTTGCTGGAGCGTTTTTTTCCACTTCAGGGCTGCAGGCCGGTATTTCAACTTGGCGGTATCCCCGTTCTCCCATGCATTGTTTCTGAATGCGTTCGCGTAGGCTCGTATTGACATCGACCGTGTAGAAACTGCCGGGGATCCAGCGACTGTATTCATGACAGTTTCCGTATGAATCGCACGACTGTTGCGTTACATATTGCGCTGGATGTTGTCGTGTTTGGTTTGCCACTGGTGCCTGTTGCATGGCACGCACCTCGCACCGAAGCGTATCACGATCCATCTTGGCGACGCTGACGCCTTCTGCGTAATATGTCGAGACCGGCAAACATCCGGTCACAAGCACGAACGCAGAGGCGGATACTAAGTGACGCATTTTAACACGTTGCCCCATTTCTGGCGTTTTGACAACCGCCAACTGAGGACAGCACTGCCAATCGTTGACCGGGCCGGTTGGCTCTGTCATGCAGGGGCGCTAAGATTAGCCATGTGTGGGCCTATTCTGGCGAATGTGGCAAAGGACGGGACCGAAGCCCATGAAGGTGATTATCTGTGGTGCGGGTCAGGTGGGATGGCAAATAGCGCGTCATCTGTCAGGTGAGCGCAACGACGTCACGGTTGTTGACAGCGATCCGGAACTTGTGCGCCGTGCGACTGATACACTTGATGTCCAAGGGGTCGCGGGCTTTGCAAGCTATCCTGATGTGTTGGATCGCGCCGGGGCGCGTGATGCGGATATGATCATTGCCGCCACCTATTCGGACGAGGTTAACATGGTGACCTGCCAGGTGGCTCACTCGGTATTTGGCATTAATCGCAAGATCGCCCGCCTGCGTAGCCAGGCTTATCTGACTGCCATCTATTCTGACCTGTATCGCCGCGATCACATGCCAATTGATGTGGTCATTAGTCCGGAACGCGAAGTTGCCGCCGCCGCACTTCAAAGGTTAAGTGCACCGGCTGCCTTTGACACAGAGCTGTTCATTGATGGCACAGCTCAGCTTTTGGGGATCGCCCTCGAGGCTGATTGCCCCGTGCTGAACACGCCGCTGCGGCAGTTGACAGATCTTTTTTCGACGCTTCGGGCAGTTGTGGTTGGTGTGCGCCGCGAGGGCACGCTATTTGCGCCAGATGCAGGGGATCAGTTGTTTGCGGGTGATGAGGCTTATGTCTTTGCCCATGCAGATGATGTGACCCGCACGATGAAGGTCTTTGGCAAGACAATGCGCAAGCAGGAGCGTGTGGTGCTTGTGGGGGGCGGCAACGTAGGTCTTGCTGTGGCGCGCGCGCTTGAAAAACGCACTACTCGGGTCCGCGCCAAGGTCATCGAACGCAATCGCCCGTGTGCAGAGCACGCTGCCGAAGCACTGGAACGCACAATCGTTTTGCATGGTGACGGGCTGGATGTTGCTCTGTTGTCCGAAGCGGGCGTGGCCCGGGCCGATGCCATGTTAGCTGTGACCGATGATGACAAAACGAACATGTTGACCGCTGTGCGCGCCAAGGCAGAAGGCTGCCCTTATGCAATTGCGCTGATCAACGATCCTACGTTGGTGCCTATGATGGGCCCTCTGGGTATCGATGCGTACATTAATCCGCGCGCAACGACCGTAAGTTCAATCCTGCGCCATATCCGACATGGACGCGTTCGTTCGGTCTATTCTATCGGGGATGCCGACGCTGAGATTATCGAGGCCGAGGTCTTGTCGACATCGCCGCTTGCGGGCAAGAAGATCAACGAGATCGACTTTCCCGAAGGGGTGCTGATCGGGGCCGTGCGCAAGGGCTCGGAAACCATGCGCCCGGTGGGGCGCACGCGCATCGACGAAGGTGACGTGATCGCGATCTTTGCATTGGCCAAGGATGTTCCTGAGGTGGAGCGCCTAATGCAGGTGTCCATCGATTTTTTCTGATGCTTGAGCGCGCTCCTCAATCGCAAAGCGTTCGCAGCAACATCCTGAGGCTACCGCTTTTTCTGCTCCTTTTTGGCGTTGTGTCTGGATCGATGTTGGTGCCTGCCGTCTATGCGGGGGTTGTGCGTGAACTGGTGACGGCAAGGGCGTTTCTGTACAGCGGGTTGCTCGGGCTTGTGCTGTTTGCCCTGATCGGGCTGGCGCATGCCGGGCGCGATCCACATCACGGTACTTTGGGGCCTTTGATGTCGCTGTTCAGCGCATTTGTTTTTTTACCGCTGGTTCTTGCTGTGCCGTTCTACGAAGGGCTGCGCACAACTACATTTTTGAATGCCTATATCGAAATGGTGAGCGCCATAACAACAACCGGAGCGACCCTTTTTGATGATCCTGAGCGTTTGAATGGCCCCCTGCATCTCTGGCGAGCTATGGTGGGGTGGATGGGTGGCTTGCTGATGTGGATTTCGGCCTCTGCAATTTTGGCGCCGCTCAATCTTGGTGGGTTCGAGATTACGGCAAGGGCCAAAATGGCCGGTCGTGAAACAATTGATACTGGCATGACTGCGTCAGAGGTGCGGGTGCGGCTTGTTAAAGCCTCTGCGGCGCTTTTGCCGATATATGTGGGTCTCACGATCCTGTTATGGATTTTGCTTGTGGTGGGCGGTGACCGGTCGCTTGTGGGGCTTTGTCATGCAATGTCGGTGATGGCCACGTCCGGAATCTCGCCGGTCGGTG
>Ga0206679_10004288_pt1 | contig 10704 bp, 7 predicted proteins | sample M110012015metaG_FD_155464 | JGI IMG/M metagenome (GOLD analysis project Ga0206679, IMG submission 155464) | Ammonia-oxidizing marine archaeal communities from Monterey Bay, California, United States - M1 100m 12015 | ecosystem: Environmental > Aquatic > Marine > Intertidal zone | place: USA... | reverse complement strand
AATCTCCGCGGGGCAGAGCAGCGACACCTGTCCGCGCAACTTCAGTCAAGCCCAGCGGGCGCATCAGATCGGCGAACGCGTCTATTTTCTCTGGTGCGCCGGTGATTTCAAAGACAAAGCTTTCCAACGTACTATCGACGACGCTAGCGCGAAAAATGTCGGCCAGACGAAGCGCTTCGACGCGTTTGTCACCCTTACCTGCAACCTTGAACATAGCTAGTTCCCGCTCAACAGAGGGCCCCTCAACGGTCAAGTCGTGCACTTTATGTACCGATACGATCCGGCCGAGTTGTGCCTTGATTTGTTCGATAACCTGAGGCGTACCAGCCGTCACAATGGTGATCCGGCTCAGATGACCCTGATGATCAACTTCGGCTACTGTAAGGCTTTCGATGTTGTACCCCCGCCCGGAAAATAGGCCGATCACTCGGGCCAGAACTCCGGGTTCGTTTTCGACCAAAACGGCCAGCGTGTGCTTTTCAACTACATCCGAAAATGTTGGACGCAGGTTATAAGCGGAATGGCTGCTGGAGCCTTTTTTTAGATTAAGAGCTGACATTTTTCAACTTTCACTTTGGTTTCCTGCGCGATTTTCGTTCTGAAAACCGGTGTGTTACACCAAGACCGATCCTTTGGCATCGATCACATCCTGAGTGTCTGCTTCACCCAAGAGCATTTCGTTGTGCGCCTTTCCTGACGGAATCATCGGGAAACAGTTTTCATGTTTTTCGACAAGGCAGTCGAATAGGACTGGACCGTCATGATTCAACATCTCCATGATTGCATCATCCAAGTCCGCTGGGTCAGAACATATTATTCCTTTGGCACCAAATGCCTCTGCCAGCTTCACGAAGTCGGGCAGGCTTTCTGACCAGGAGTGTGAATACCGCTCGCCATGCAGCAATTCTTGCCACTGACGAACCATACCCAACCGTTCGTTGTTGAGGATGAACTGTTTGACCGGCAGATTGAATTGCATCGCTGTTCCCAGTTCTTGCATGTTCATCAACCAGGACGCTTCGCCTGCGACGTTGATCACCAAAGCTTCGGGGTGGCCCATTTGCACACCGATAGAAGCAGGAAAGCCGTAGCCCATCGTGCCCAGTCCACCTGACGTCATCCAGCGGTTTGGGTCTTCAAAGTTCAGGTATTGGGCGGCCCACATCTGGTGCTGGCCTACTTCGGTACATATATAACGGTCATGATCCTTGGTCAGCGCTTCAAGCCGTTGCAGTGCGTATTGCGGCTTGATCGTTTGGCTAGACTGCTTGTACTTCAGGCAATCAATCGCTTTCCATTCTTCGATCTGGGTCCACCATTGCGATACAGAAGCTGCATCGGTCTTGCGTCCGCGCGATTTCCATACCTTAAGCACATCCTCAAGAACGTGGCCCACATCGCCCACGATCGGAATATCAGCCTTGATCACCTTGTTGATTGATGAAGGATCGATGTCGATATGGGCCTTTTTTGATTTCGGGCTGAATGCATCAATACGTCCGGTAATCCGGTCGTCGAACCTTGCGCCGATGTTTATCATCAGATCGCAATCATGCATTGTCATGTTTGCCTCGTAGGTTCCGTGCATTCCTAACATCCCCAACCAGTGCTTGCCGCTTGCGGCATAGGCGCCAAGCCCCATCAGTGTTGATGTAATTGGAAATCCGGTGGCTTCTACAAGTTCGCGCAAAAGCTGGCTGGCTGCCGGTCCCGAATTGATCACGCCACCGCCGGTGTAAAAAACTGGGCGCTTTGCGCTTTCTATCGCGGCTACGAGCTCTTTGATCTCGTCCATGTCGCCCTTGACCTGTGGCTGGTAATGCGAGGTCGAAGGTTTGGGGCTTTGGTATTCACCAGTCGCAAACTGCACGTCTTTTGGAATGTCCACCAACACCGGACCGGGACGCCCCGAGGTGCAAACGTGGAACGCTTCGTGCATGATTTCGGACAGGCGGTCGGTCTCTTTTACCAGCCAGTTATGCTTGGTGCAGGGGCGGGTGATGCCAACTGTATCTGCCTCTTGAAATGCATCTGAACCTATCATGAAAGTAGGCACTTGGCCTGTCAGAACGATGATGGGAATGCTATCCATCAAAGCATCGGTTAAGCCAGTCACGGCATTCGTTGCGCCGGGGCCCGACGTCACAAGGCACACACCGGGTTTGCCGGTGGCGCGTGCGTAACCTTCGGCCGCGTGCACGGCCCCTTGTTCATGTCGGACAAGAATATGCTTGATCGAGTTTTGCTGAAAAATCTCGTCATAGATCGGTAGCACGGCACCACCTGGGTATCCAAATACCGTGTCGACGCCCTGATCGATGAGGGCTTGGACGACCATTTTTGCTCCGGTCATTTGACGTGTCATATCCGCGTGCTCCGATGTTGCGGTTGTATACTGCACATAAAAAAGCCTCCGATTTTCGGAGGCGCATGGGTTTGGTACTGGGTTACCCTTACCGGCCCATGCGCGTTTGTCCTCCGATGACGACTAGCTGTCTCATTTTCCTCAGGCTTTCGTTAAGTGTTACAGGAAACTATGCTTGCTCTCAACAGCCGTCAACAGGCAAAATGAAAGATAAGTGTCCCTTGATTAAAAAAATAAGACATTTTCTTGCGCAAAGGCAGGGCAAATTGAAATAAGAGTGAATTTCACTCGCAACAGCTGACTATTTTTGTTTAAGTAGATTCAATCAGGGCTTTTGGGGTGCCAGGGCGTTTTGTTGACCCCCAAAACGTATTTTGGACACATGAACCGCACCCAGCACTATATCCACTTAATCTTTGGGATAAAGCATTACGAAATCGCATCCAAAACACGGTCAAAGTGCATTTCCTGTTCCTTGCAGCATTCCATGCTCTAACGCATAGCGGGTCAGCCCCGCGGTGGATGATATTCCCAGCTTGCGTTTGAGATTCTTGCGATGTGTTTCCACCGTCCGCACAGAGATATCAAGTGCAAGAGCAACCTCTTTGTTAGACATCCCTTGGGCAAGTTGTAGCAGGATGGTCTGCTCGCGACCCGTCAATGCGCCGGGGAAGTCACTGGATTTAGGTGCAATTGCGCCTTCGGCTCCGGTGCACAGGTACCTGTCGCCCTTCATTACCGCTCTGATCGCGTCAACGATCTCATCGGTCGGGACGTCCTTGAGAACATAACCCATCGCGCCGTGACTGAGCGCAGTCGAGATATATTCAGGGTTATCATGCATAGATAAGATTAGAATACGGGTGCCGGGACGGCGTTCTAACACCAGTTCTGTGGCGGTCAGCCCGCCCATCTCGGGCATATTGAGATCCATCAGGATAACATCTGGGCTAAGCCCATTCAGTTGGTCAAGAACTGCGCGACCATTGCCCAACGTGCCGACGACTTTTATTCCGTCATGATCTTCCAGCACTGATTGGATGCCTTGGGCGACCATTGGGTGGTCATCGACGATCAATACACGAACGGTTTGGGTCATGCGGTTGAGCGCTCCTTGTTCTGACGGGTGTTTTGCGGAGACAGCAGATGGGTTAAGGGCACTGTTGCCTCGACCGTGCAGCCACTTTGTGTACCGTTTGATGTAAGGATTCGAAATGCACCGTCAAGTTGCTCGACTCGTTCCTGCATATTCCGCAGGCCGATGCCAGTTGAGCCGCCGCTGCGTGCGGGGTCAAGTCCGGTACCGTTGTCTGAAATGCGCAAGGTCGCACCGCGCTTGTGGCCGCGCAGATCTACGGACACGCGCGTCGCTTTGGCATGGCGCTCGATATTGGTCAGGGCCTCTTGGGCGATCCGGTACAGCGCAATTTTAGCATCTTGATCGAGCCGATTGCGAAAGACCACCGTTTGGAAGTCGGTTTGGATCCCGGTGCGCTTTGAAAAGTCGTCGACAAGCGTTCTTAGTGCTGGACCCAGACCAAGATCGTCTAATACGCCAGGGCGCAAATCGTGGCTAATTCTGCGAACTTCGGAAATGGCGTCACCAAGGGTGTCGATGCCGTGATCTAGTGGCGCGCGCGCTGTGTCCAGCCCTTTGTCGAGACGTCGCAGTGCAGTGTCGAGAGCATATCGCACGCCCACCAATATCTGGCTGATTCCGTCATGTAATTCGCGCGCGACGCGACCGCGCTCTTCTTCTTGTGCGTCGAACACGCGTTGCGTGAGACGCTTTAGCTTGGCATCCGCTAACCGGCGTTCGCGAATGTTAAGCGCCATTCCGGAACCGAATACCATCAGCAGGGCGGCAAGCGTTATTGCTAGTATATAATAAAACGTGCGTTGCACCCGCGCTTCGACTTCAGCGCGCGCCGCAGCAACGCTGGTCAGCACGTCGTCGATAAAGACACCGGTGCCCACCGCCCATCGCCACGATGGAAACGAGGTCACATAGGTAATCATCTCGGCCTCTACGCCAGAGGACGGTTTGGGCCAAAGGTGTGTTAGGTATCCATCGCCTTGGCGGGCGATGTTGATCAGGTCGGCCACCACCGGTTTGCCCCGGCTGTCTGTCAGGCTGAGATGGTTGTTGTTGATCATTTCGGTTTGGCGTGGGCTGACAAGGTTTATTCCGTCATAGTCATAGACGAAAAAAAACCCTTCATCTCCATAGATCATCGCTGACAAGATTTGAGTGACTTGGTTCTTGGCGTCTTGGTCATTTGGCGCGGCAGAGCCGTAAATAAAGTAGAAGCCATTGCGCGCTTGGGTCACGTAGTTTCTTAACTCGCGTTTTTTCGCCTCGATCATCTGGGTTTCGAGGGCCTGTATCTCGCGTTCAGCCAATGCGCGTGATTGGTTGGCCACCAGCACAGCAATTGCCGCTACTGCAAGGATTAGCGGAATTGCTGCCACCAATGACAGCTTTTGCGCATAAGTTAAGCGCGGGAAAGGTAGGTGCGAACTCACATTGACTCGATACGCTGAAAGGACCGCGAATCAAAGGGTAGACGATAAAAATGGCTGCGCTAACATTTTCAAATAACTGCAGATAATTTGCAAGCTGGTGCAAAAATCTCATTAAATCGGGCGATTTGCTATATTTCTACGCAGTACTAGGTATTTATTTTGTGCGCATCATCGGTACGGTGACGCTACGCAAAACGTTCCGTCCGTCCTTTGATAGGGCTGGCGCCATAATTGGGAGGAATATATCTATGGATCGTCGTTCTTTTTTGAAGACATCTGCAATGGGTGGCACCGCAGCCGCCGCATCGACACTTGCTGCACCAGCTTATGCACAAGGCAAACGCACACTTACAATGGTAACGTCATGGCCCCGCGGCTTCGCGGTTCTTGATGACGCTGCATCTTATCTTGAAAAGTTTGTATCGGACATGTCCGATGGCAACCTGACCATCGACAAAAAGGCGCCGGGCGAACTCGTTGGTGCTTTGGAAGTCTTTGACGCTGTATCGTCGGGCCAAGCAGACATGTACCACTCGGCCGACTACTATTTTATCGGTCAACACCCCGGCTTTGCATATTACACGGCCGTGCCTTTCGGCGGTACTGCACAAGAGGTGACGAACTGGTACGAGCATGGTGGCGGTCAGCAAATGCACGACAGCCTTGGCGAAATCTTTAACCTCAAAGGTCTGCTGGCGGGTAACTCTGGTTCGCAGTCCGGTGGCTGGTTCCGCAAGGAAATCAACTCGGCTGACGACTTTAACGGCTTGAAGTTCCGTATGCCCGGTCTGGGTGGCAAAGTCCTGGGTAAACTGGGCGCATCCGTACAGAACATCCCCGGTGGTGAACTGTATCAAGCTCTGTCGTCGGGTGCCTTGGACGGTCTCGAGTGGGTCGGCCCAATGGCAGACGAACGCGCCGGGTTCCAAGAAGTTGCCAAAGTTTACTACACCGCTGGTTTCCACGAGCCAGGTTCGGCGCTTGCCGCCAACGTCAACCTTGACGTTTGGAATGACCTCACACCGCAGCACCAAGCAATCCTGCAAGGTGCGAGCCGTGCGGTCACATACTATCAGTTGTCCGAAACACTTGCGAACAATGGTGCCGCTCTGGCCCGTCTTCAACAGCAAGGTGTCAAGACGCTGCAATTCTCTGACGATGTCTGGGATGCGTTTGGTGCGGCCTCTGCCGAAGTCATGGACGAGAACATGGGCGATAGCATCTTTGCAGACATCCGTAACTCTTTCGAAGAGAGCCTTGCCAACTCAGCGAGCTGGATCAACAAATCGGATGGTTACTATCTTCAGCAGCGTATTCGCGTTCTAGGCGGCTAAGCCGCATCGGTTTGACAAAAAAAGGGGCCCCATGTCTCGGGGCCCCTTTTGAGACATCAAAAGAAACAGGTAAGTTGAGCGCGCAAATGCGATCGCGGCCTGTGCCGGGGGAGTTCCATGGAAAACGAAGGTGCCATATCGATCGGCCAAGTGCTGTCTGCATTGGGCGGGGGCGTTGTCTGGGTCTTTCAGGAACTGGCAATGGCCTTTTACAATATTGCCTATGCTGTATCTCATCCTGGTTTATGGCTGGACTGGTCCAATAAAGAAGCGGTGATGCGCTTTGTTTATTATGGTGGGTCCACCGAATTCTTTTTTGCCGTCATGGCCGTCGTACTGGTGGTGACTGTGGTTGGCATGGTCCGCAACGACTTTCTTTGGGGCATGGTGCGTGTGCTCGAAGGGGTTTCAAACGGTGTCGGTCGCTTGTTCGCTTGGGCGGGCCTTTTGATGGTTCTGCAACAGATTATCATCGTATTCCTGCAGCGGATATTTACCCGTCCTGATATTTCTATCGGGTTTGGTATTCCGCTTCAGTATGACATTTCGTGGTTTGCGGAGGAATTGAAGCTTTATAATGCTTTGGTCATATGCATGTGTGTGACCTATACGTTCGTGCAGGGTGGCCATGTGCGGGTTGACTTGATCTATTCCGCCGTCAGCCACCGAACCAAGCGTGTCATCGATATGTTCGGTTCGCTGTTTTTCATGATCCCAACCGCTGTGCTGATCTGGATGTACGGCTGGTATTTTCTTTGGCGCCACCTGATCGTCCCCAAACCATCGGCATCGGATACGTTGGATCGGCTTTTGCTCAAGTCACGGGCAATGCGTTGGAATGTGGAAACCATTGGGTTCAGCCCGAACGGCTTCACTGGCTACTTTCTTTTCAAAATCCTGTTGGTGGCATTTACAGCGCTCGTCTTTATTCATGCAATCGCGTTCTTCTACCGGTCTTACCTTGAATGGAAGGAAGGCCCGGAAAGCGAAGGCAAGTACCTTGATCGCGACAGCCTGGGTGAGGGCGAAGAAGCCTATGAGGGAACGCACTGATGCATGCGTTGAACACGAGCATAGCAGGGCCGTTTGGTCGGCCTGCAAGCTGCGAACAAAAGTAGGGGCAGAAAACCATGTTATTTGGACTTGATGGCGTCGAAATCGGCCTCATTATCGTATTCGTCTGCCTTTTTGGGGGCATCCTGTCGGGCTTTCCAGTGGCTTTCGCCATCGGCGGAGCTGGCGTAATCTCTTTTGCCATCATCGCGGCGCTGGACAGCGCAGGTCTATTGATACACCAAGCGATTGATCAGTCGAGCGCGGCTTATCGCGACCTGGTCAACAGCGGGATAAAGGCCGACAGTATCAGCATTTTCCGATACCCAGATTTGCCTAGGCTTGGCGAGTCTGTCTTTCCGCGTGGCTGGGAAGTGGCGCTTGACCGTAATGTTTCATTCGTCGTCAATCGCATGAACGAGCGTGTTTTGGCAGGCCAATCTATTGAAACACTGCTCGCGGTTCTGATGTTTGTCTTGATGGGCATTACTCTTGAGCGGTCCAAGATTGCCAATGACCTTTTAACCACAATGGCGCGTGTTTTCGGCCCATTGCCTGGTGGGCTTGCGGTATCAATCGTCGTGGTGGGTGCCTTTCTGGCAGCGTCGACCGGCATCGTTGGGGCGACCGTTGTCACGATGGGTCTTCTTGCTTTGCCGACAATGCTGCGCAACAATTATTCACCGGAAATCGCGACTGGCGTGATTGCGGCCTCTGGCACGCTGGGACAAATCATTCCGCCCTCGATCGTGATCGTTTTGCTAGGAACTTTGGCGGGCGATCTTTACTCAGCCGCTCAAGAGGCGCGCGCTCAGGCGGCGGGTTGTACCGACGCGCTAACCTATCTGGGAGAACCGGCGGTTGTTTCTGTCGGTACGTTGTTCCAGGCTGCTTTGCTGCCGGGGATCATGCTGGCGCTTCTCTACGCGCTTTACGCCTTTGGCTACGCATTGATGAATCCGGAAAAAGCGCCTGCTGTGCCAATGGGTGCGACGAATGCAGACCCGATAACACGCGGTGAAGCGTTTACTTGGTTCTTAGGTGCGCCTGTATTGCTTGTGGTGGGCACGATTTTGCTAGGAAACCTCAACGTTGTAGGAAGCCAGTCGATGACTGTCTCGGCGTTTTCAGACATCGGTGAGATGGCCAGCCTGCGCACCAATGTGGGCGACGATTGTAAGGCGTCGATGATTGTTTTGCATGGCCAAGAGGCGTGGGACGCGGCCATCAACCAGCAAGAAGAAATCGCAGCAGCAGGCGGAGTTCAGCAATCTGAGCGCCTGTCGGAAGAGGAGTTTGCAGCAGCCGTGCAGGCCAAGGTGGATGCTGCTGCCCCGATTGGGACTGGAACTGCCATCTTGCTCATCCTGTTGGGCTTGATCCTGACGACGGCTAAGGGCATTTCGCCTGGTCGTGATGACCGTCCGCTGATCATTGGTGCATTAGGAATTGTGTTGGCTTTGCTTGTCGACATCATCTTGCTCGCACCAACTACGTCGGCGGGTGGCTATGTCGTGCTGATGGCTGTGCCTTTTGCGATGGTCTTGTACGGTGTTGTCGAAGGGGTGAAACGTTGTGCAAAGAACGAACTGATCCGAGTTGTTTTCCCTCCGCTAATTCTTATCATTGCTGTGCTCGGTTCGATTTTGGGCGGCATTACAAATCCGACACCTGCCGCCGCTTTAGGCGCAGGTGGTGCGATCATGCTCGCAGCGTACCGCAAACTGACGGATTCGGACCGAAGCCCCAAGGTGATTATCTGGTCAACCCTAGCGATCATTGTTTGTATTCTTGTTGGGGTGAACTTTGACCTGCGGATCAATCAAAACGACGTAAGCTTCCAATCTTGGGTGGCGTTCTTTGTGGCCTATGCCGCTTATCTTTATGCGCTCTTTGGTCTGCTCTTTAGCTGCTATATTCTTTACACGTCGGGTGTTCTGACTCCGGTGGTGCGAGAAACAGCTAAGGTGACGAGCATGGTCTTTACCATCCTCATCGGGTCGCAGCTGCTGAACTTGGTTGTAATCTCCTTTGGTGGTGAGCATTATATCCAGCAATTCCTCAAGTCTTTTGATAACGAGTTTACGGTGTTCCTGATCGTGATGCTGGTTCTGTTTGTGCTTGGGTTCGTTCTGGACTTCCTCGAGATCATCTACATCGTCATCCCAATCGTAGGACCTGTGATTTACGGCGGAACGTTTGACCCGAAATGGGTGACCATCATGATCGCGGTGAACTTGCAGACCTCGTTTTTGACGCCACCGTTTGGATTTGCATTGTTCTATCTGCGTGGTGTCGCCCCCAAAGAGGTCACAACAGGTCATATCTACCGGGGTATCATTCCATTCGTCCTGATCCAGGTTGCAGGGCTGGCGTTGCTTTGGACCTTCCCGGGGATTGTGACATTGATCCCGGATCTGATCCCGAATTAATGAATGGCTGACCGATCTTTTGAAAAATGAAAAGGGCGGCCTGAACGGGCTGCCCTTATTTCATTTTTGAGATGGCTCTGCACTCCGGTCCTTGGACATGGCCTAAATATACCGAAAGCTGAATTGATCTTCTTGTTCAGGTCGTTGGGCGTGTGTCGGGGAGCGAGATGTTTGCAACCTGCTCGGCAATTGGGTCCGTGGACAACGGATGTGTGTCGGGATGAAAGTTGTCAGGGTCGGTCATCCTTTGCCATTGGCCCCCGGTATAGACTTCCAGCCCTGAGAATTTTGATTTGTAGCCCATCTTTTGGCTGCCTGGGACCCAGTAACCCAGATAGACGTAAGGCAGACCTGCCTCTTGCGCTATATTGATATGATCGAGGATCATGTAAGTGCCCAGTGATCGGCGTTGTTCGTTTGGTGCATAAAAGCTGTAAACCATACTCAGGCCGTCGCTCAGCACGTCAGTCAGACTGACGCCAATCAATGATTTGCTTTGTTGATCGATATATTCAATCACCCGACTGCGTATTGGCGTTTCTTCGACCATGGCCGCGAACTCAAAGACATCCATATCCGCCATTCCGCCATCTGCATGTCTATCGTCCAGATAACTGCGGAACAGTGCATATTGGTCTTCTGTTGCCCAAGGAGACGTCGCATTACGAATAAGATCGGTATTTCGATTCGACGTGCGTCGCTGCCCTTTGGACGGTTTGAATTCTGAGACATCAATACGCGCTGAAAGGCATGCAGAACAGTCGGCGCAAGAGGGGCGATAAAGCACGTTCTGCGAACGCCGAAAGCCCTGTTGGCTTAGACTATCATTGAGTTTATGTGCGTTTTCGCCCTGAAGCGCAGTGAACAGTTTACGCTCCATACGCCCGTCCAGATAAGGGCAGGGCTGGGGCGCAGTTACGTAAAACTGCGGTGCAAGAGGCAAAGTATGTCGCATGGTGATCCCGACCGAGCTTAGTAGAAGATAGCAGCAAGA
>Ga0206679_10004287_pt1 | contig 10707 bp, 9 predicted proteins | sample M110012015metaG_FD_155464 | JGI IMG/M metagenome (GOLD analysis project Ga0206679, IMG submission 155464) | Ammonia-oxidizing marine archaeal communities from Monterey Bay, California, United States - M1 100m 12015 | ecosystem: Environmental > Aquatic > Marine > Intertidal zone | place: USA... | reverse complement strand
GGAATTATGACCAATACAATGTAATGGAAGGCATTTGGATTCTATCGGTGGTAATTGACCAAGGAGAAGATAATATTGATGTAAGCCACGATGTGACTATCAAGTACCTTACCGAAGAGAGTGAGGCAAATCCAATGCCTGTTGGTGAAGAATAAGTTTCGCATTATTACCACCAATCCTTTGTTTGAGGAAAATGGTGTTCAGTTTCAGTTTGGGTAAATCTAAACAAAAAGTGAAAATATCGTTTTCAGTAATGCCTTTGAAGCAAACAATTACTCATCCAAAGTGGGTGATAATTTCGAAGCCCCGTTTCGTTTCTTCATATACCATTGGTAACACAGAGGGGGTTGGAAGTGAACGAAATGGCGACCAAAGCGAAGAAAAATGCGAAAATAAAGATAGAAAAGAATGAAGAGGTGCTGGAGGAACCAGTCCCATTGATGGAACAAGACGATGAGGAGGAAGTCAAGATTGAGGAACTCCCTGGCGTTGGTCCTGCAACTGCAGAAAAATTGCGCGAAGCGGGATTTGATGACCTCCTATCACTGGCTGTAATGGCACCTGGCGACCTAGCAGAACAAGCTGAATTAGGTGAAGCAGTGGCTGCGAAGATTATCGCTGCTGCCAAAAGAATGGCTAATATTGGCGGATTTATTTCTGGTGAAGCACTATTAGAACGTAGACGCCAAGTTCAGAAGTTGCGCAGTAAAGTCCAATCGATTGATGATCTCTTAGGTGGCGGGTTTGAAACTCAATCACTAGTTGAAGTATATGGCGAATTTGGTTCAGGTAAAACACAAATCGGTCATCAACTTGCTGTCAATTGTACCCTTCCTCTTGAAGAGGGTGGCCTTGACGGAGATGTATTTTACATTGATACTGAAGATACTTTTCGACCAGAAAGAATTACTCAAATGGCAAGAGGATATGGATTAGACCCTGAAAAGGTTCTTGCTCGTATTCATGTAGCGCGAGCTTACAATTCTGCTCACCAAATGCTTCTCGCTGATGAAATCAAGCGAATGAGTAAGGGGCTAAATGTAAAGATGATCATCGTTGATTCTTTGACAAGCCATTACAGAGCTGAATATATTGGCAGAGGGATGTTGGCAAATAGGCAACAAAAACTCAATCGCCACTTGAAGGACTTGAAGCAATTGGCTACTGTAAATAATGCCCTTGTTTTAGTCACCAACCAAGTTCACTCCAAACCAGATGCAATGTGGGGAGACCCGACAAAGCCTATCGGTGGACATATTCTTGCTCACGCTTCAACATTCAGACTATACTTGCGCAAAGCAAAGGCTGGAAGAAGAATTGCTCGCTTAGTAGACTCTCCTAACTTACCTGATGGTGAATGTGTTTACCAAGTCACTCAAGAAGGACTTCGAGACTGATTGCGAAAATTTGTAAAACCTATCAAAACCCTATTGCTAGGGTATAATTGAAGCGGTATCTTCAAGGGCACTTGCAAGAGCATAACCAATATGCGTCATCTCATAGAACGTGTTCTCGAACTTTCCGACGAAGAACAAGTGAAGCCATCTGCAAACAATACACCTATTGGAACTGGTGATGAAGCGGAATTGAAAGCTCTATTAGAATCTCTTCAGCCAAGAATTAGAGTATACGGTGTTGGCGGTGCTGGATGCAACGCAATCAGTCGTTTATTTGAAGAACAATTGTTTGATTCTGATTATGTAACTGGGTATGCGATCAATACGGATGCACAAGCACTTTTGATGTCGCCTATCAAGAACAAAGTTCTGATCGGGCGAACTGCAAGAGGCCGGGGTGCCGGTGGCGACCCAACCAAAGGTGAGGCTGCTGCATTAGAATCTGAAATTTCATTACGAAAAATCACAAACGACACCCAATTAGCGATTATCACCGCTGGAATGGGAGGCGGCTCAGGAACTGGTGCCGCTGGACACATTGCTCGACTAGCAAAGAAACAAGGGGCGATGACCATCGCTGTGGTAACTTATCCATTCAAGTCAGAAGGGTCTCTTAGAAAGCAAAATGCTGAATGGGGATTAGAGCGCCTACGCGAGCATTGTGACACAATCTTGGTAATTCCAAATGAAAGATTATTAGAAATTGAAGGGGTCAAGAATCTACCAATTGCTAGCGCATTTAGAGTTGGAGATGAATTATTAGTTCGCTCAATTACAGGAGTCACTGAATTATTAACAACCGATGGAATGGTTAACCTTGACTTTGAAGATTTGCGCGCTGTAATCAATTCTGGTAGCGGTGTTGCTATGATTGGATTAGGTGCTGCTTCGGGTGAAAATAGAGCCGAAGAAGCAACATTAGAAGCCCTAAACTCTCCATTGCTTGAAATTGATACCACTGATGCAAGAGGGGCATTAATCAATGTCGTTGGAGGTAATACACTTACACTTGGAGAAGCAGAGCGATGCGCACAAATTATCCAGGAGCAAGTAAGTCCACATGCCAAGATAATTTGGGGTGCTGCTGTTGATGAATCACTGGGCGAAGATATTCGCGTAATGCTAGTACTAACTGGTGTTAAAAGTGACCAAATACATGGCGCTAGTGAAAATCGACAACTCAGAGCGTTGAGAAATCGACAAATTGAATTCGTTAATTGAATTTCATTTGGTCGAATAATAAAATAATCCTATCAAGGATATTGCTGCAAAAATTAGCAAGGCAATTTCACTATTTCCAATGTCACCTGAATAGTTAGGAGGCTCTTCTATTACTCCGGTAAAACCTTCACCTGCTACTGAAGAGGAATGATAATTCCAAGCATCTCCAGTAGTTTGTTGGTCTGAATTCACTGCATTACCATGAGCTACAAAAGTAACAACTGTATCATTGGAGGCGGGTGCTGTCCAAGTAAAATTCCATTGCAGAAACGCATTACCTTGAGATGTATGAGTATATCCTTCATCGATTATTTGTGAATAATTACTTTCTTCAAAAAGTACAAGTCCATCATCTATCATCAATCTAAAACCGCCCAGACTAGCATCAATGTCTTGAGATTGTTCAATCGTACTATTGATTATTATCGCCATATCATATGTTTGATTGGCGACCCACTGTTGTGGAAGGCCTTCGATTGTCACAATAGTCGATTGTGATTTACTACCATGGCAGAGGCATCCATTTTCTGCATCATCTCCTATTCCCGAGGAAGCACTTTGCGCCAATGAGGGGGCCAATAATAGGATGAAAAAAAGTGATGAAAACATTAATTTGCTGTTGCAAACTCTGATTTTACTCATCTATAATCACCATTCTATTTGTGAACTATTTTGTTATATCTCGCCATTAATGGTTGGATTCACTCGTGTATTTCTATTTTCCAAGAGATATCCACTGATTGGTTTAGCATATTAGAAACGCTACAATATTTTTCATGACTTTTCGCCACTATTCGCTCTACTAGATTACGTGGAACATCCCCTTTTATGTGATATATCATTTCTATTGAGGTAAATACCCGCGGTGAGCTTTCCGCTCTTGAACTATCTAATTCAATCCACACTTTGGAAAATGGTCTTTCCTTCAAACCGATTACAACATCAACCAAGGAACACGCACCGACCATTTGTAACGTTACTTGCATTGGGCTTGGGCCATTTTCCCAATCTAATTCAAGGCTCTGGCCATTGGAATTGGTACATTTTAGCCCATACTCTCCCAACCATTCCACTTTGCTCTGCATAACTCTACCACGGAGTCATAGGTATTGAAATGGTTGTGACAATAATCAATATTGGGGCGGTTGATTCTTGAAGGGGATGCCGGTGGCTCAACATGAGTGCTATGTCTGGAACTGCAATTACAATGGAAAATGGTCTGCTAAATGTACCAAATAACCCGATTATCTACTATATTGAAGGAGACGGAATTGGAATTGATATTACTCCGGTAATGATGAAAGTTGTCAATGCTTCAATCGAAAAGGCATACTCTGGTGAAAGAGAAATAGTATGGTCTGAAGTATTGGCTGGCGAAAAGGCATTCAAAGCAACCGGTGAATGGCTACCAACAGAAACTCTTGATGCTATGCGCTCAGGTCTAGTCTCAATAAAAGGGCCACTTACCACTCCTGTTGGCGGTGGAATTCGTTCACTAAATGTAGCATTAAGACAGAAGTTGGATTTGTATGCATGCGTTCGACCTGTTCGCTGGTATGAAGGAACTCCATCACCAGTAAAAGCACCTGAAAATGTTGATATGATTATTTTCCGTGAAAATTCCGAAGATGTTTATGCTGGAATTGAATGGGAAGCAGGATCTCCTGAAGTAAAAAAGGTCATTAATTTCTTGCAAAATGAGATGGGGGTCGAAAAAATTCGTTTCCCAGAAACATCGGGAATTGGAATCAAGCCTGTCAGCCAAGAAGGAACTGCCCGTATTGTGAGAGCTGCAATCAAGTATGCTATTGATAATGATAAGGAAAGTGTCACATTAGTTCACAAAGGAAATATCATGAAATTCACTGAAGGTGGATTCCGCGATTGGGGTTACCAATTGGCCAAAGACGAATTTGGTGCAAGCGAACTTGATGGAGGCCCATGGTGCACTCTTGTAAATCCAAAAACTGGAAATCAAATAATCATCAAGGATGTTATCGCAGATGCAATGCTACAGCAAATCATCCTAAGACCTGCCGAATATGGTGTACTGACTACTATGAACCTCAATGGAGATTACATTTCAGATGCATTGGCTGCACAAGTTGGAGGAATTGGAATTGCCCCTGGCGCTAATATTAATTACGATACTGGAATCGCTATTTTTGAAGCAACGCATGGAACTGCACCAAAATATACAGGAATGAACAAAGTAAACCCAGGTTCAATCATTCTATCTGCAGAGATGATGTTGCGCCACATGGAATGGCATGAAGCTGCTGACCTAATTGTCAAGGGAATGGAAGGCGCAATATCTGCCGCAACAGTGACATATGATTTCGAACGTTTGATGGAAGGTGCTACCTTGCTATCATGCAGTGATTTCGGTGACGCAATGATTTCCCATATGTAATCGCAATCTTTGCAATTATTGAGAGAATAATTATTCAAGAGCGAATCCATAGGTTTAGAGTCCTACTGTTCTTTACAACTCCAAATCCAAATCGCTCTTCAAACGCTCTTGCTACTAAGGTGAAATCTCCATCTCTTGTAGCAACTAAAACAGTACCAATACCCGATAATGCTTGGTCGGCCAAGTGCATTGCTATTTTGATAATACCAATATCCGGTGCTTCAGGATAAACATCATTGCCTTCCAGTTTTGTTCGGTGAGGCTCTCCTCTTGTGCGTTTCATTGCGGTTAATTCATCGAAAATATCGTAATGGTCTATGAGGAACTTTGTTACTGCCTCGGTGTTTTCAGGATTATCTGACTCTGCCTCCATATGAAGGTCAAGCGGTTTCCATGTACTGAAATCTGATAGCACATCGTCTACTAATTTGTCAATTACCTCTTCAGTTAATGTCGACTCAAGGACTTCGGGGGAAACCAATGAATCCGAAAATCTACCCCTTAGTTGGTCTTTACCCTTCGCTAGTGCCCTTAATTCAGATTTTACAACCTTTGGTAACCATAGTTTGACCTTACCATCTTTCGCACGGTTTAGAAGAACGTTGTGGAAGTTACCTACGCCAGTAATATCTAGGCTAGCATCAGCATTTAATTGAAGACTGGTGGCTAATCTCTGAACTAATGAATCCATCAGAATATTTGTATCAACAATAATCAATGGAGTCAATTTCAAATGTCTTAGATAGCGACGCTTAGAAGTAGGAATTTGATTTTTATATTGAGTGAACAATGTTCGTTCCGAATCTGCTAGGCGGGCCAATTCAACAGGAGTGTACTTGCCCGAAGTTTGTGCCCTTTCTAAGAACATCAAACCATCGATTGCCTTCTCCTCTGATGCTCTTGTCGATAATTCGTAAATTTCGCTAAGAGTTGGATTTCCTTGCATCAATTGCATAAATCTTGTATCGAAAGAACTCTTTTGTCTGCGACGATTCTTGTTTAGTGAATTAAATGCTGCAGTTACTCTTCCAGCAAATGGTTCACGTGGTAAAGGACGCGGATGCTCAAGATGGTATGATCTTAACATATCTAATTCTTCATCCGCAAAATATGGTCGTTGGTGTTGTTCCATCTCGCCATCAGCGTTTTCTTCACTAACCATTTTCGTTTTTCGGACAAATTCTTTGGAATTTTTGTTGCTTTATCCGTATTTTGCTGACTGGCTGTGAATGAAACCTTGAGATATAATTGGAAGCGGCGAGTTAGTGCAGTCTTCAATGCTGGTTGGGCTTCTAACAATTCAACGGCTTCTTTCCATTGAGAAGCAAATGCCAAATGAATCAAAGCTTTGCGATATAGCATAATAGAATGCTCGTAATCAAATTCTTCATGGTCTCCTGCTTTCCTATAATCTCTTGCAGAATTCAATTCATCTCCTTCTGAAGCTGAAACTGTGGCCCTTGCTAAAGTGTGCCATGGAGACAAAGGATTATTCATTTGATACCACGAAACAAGAGATGGTAATCCAATATCGTGTTCCAAAACTAGGTGGCGAACAGTATGAATTAATCCGGTGGAAATATTATCTGCTGCAAGAATTGTATCTAATGTAGTTCTTGCTTCTTCGTCTTGATTGCCATTTTGTAACATCAATCCAACTCGGTTAAGTCTTAATGTTGAAATTACCGTATTGAATAAATCGCGTTCCATTGGACTTAGTGTAACCGTTTCAACACAACTACTCAAATCATCAAGGCTCTTTGCAGATGCGATTCCATCACCGCCGTCTGCAAGCGCTTGGCGTATTTCTCCGAATGCTTTCAGTCCACCCTTATCTAGGAGAGAGGTGAGTCTCTTATCGTCGATGTTGGAGCCCTCTAATAGCATCAATAATGCTTCTGATGTAGATGAAAAAGTTTCAGGGGCTTCTTCACTATGAATGTGTTTTAGGGCGATAAGTCTTGAATTCCTAACCTTGACCCAAAGATCATTATCTTTACCTGCTGCAAGATTATGAGCCACAAGTAATGTTTCATATGGATGTGAAATTGCAATTAAATCATCGCTAACAATTATTTTTGATAGCCTTCTTAATTCCATTGTTTGAGTGAACAATGGAATCGCTACAGAAATTATTTCCTCCCACGCATCCCCATTGGAATCCTGCAATCTCTTTATCGCCATACTTCTTGAATTGATATCAATATTTGGAGAAGATGAAATTTGTACAAGTGCCATTTCATCTAAGTTAGCAATTTGTTGGTTGAGCCATTCAATAGCTGAATCGCCAGGTAAATCTGCAATTAGCGGTAATAGGGAGGAAAGGTCTGCACTTGATTCAAGTTGCAGAGAAATCAATACTTCAACCGCTTCTTTTCCTTTTCCTTCACTGTGTAATGCAGATAATCTCCACCAAAGTAACATTTCAATTTGAGATTGTTTTGCGTTTCCTTCACGCAAGATTTCAAGCCCACTGTTTAGTTCTTTACTCGATAAATCACCGGCATCTGCTGGGGCATTTTGCCAAGCAAGTAATCTACGGGCTTGTGAAAGTGAGTCATCTCCAACAACGCTGCGACTTTGTTGCCAATCGTTAACAACCCCGCCTTTCAATGCTAGATAATCTGATAATTCTGATGCCAATTGTGAATCATGCTTAGTTAGTTCTTTCAAAGAATCACTTGCATCAGAACCATTCACCAAATGTAATAGCACACTGATAATTGAAGATGGCCCTGTTAATTCCAACAATTCAGAATCTACTTTCAGTGTTCTATTATTCTTTAATTGACTTGCAACTTTTTGGTATGCTACATGGATTCCAGCATCATTTGAAGAGTTGGTTAGCACATCTAATGCCTGAGTTAACTCGGCCGTATTATCAACATTAATTCGTCCGAGTGAAATATCTATTTCCGCACTAACTTGTTCCTCGACCTTGGCTTTTGGAAAACCTGCGAAAATACCCAATACTCCTGATTTTTCACCAATAGAAACCCATACTGGGTGCACTCCGTTATCCAAACAAGAATCGCGAAGGGAGGCTTCTGTGGCATTCCAATCTTCATCCCAGTCATCGCTTTTGAGGATTTTATGTACTATTAAAGTCGCAAGACGGAATGGTTCGCTACCACACTCTGGTAGAAGTGCCTCTTGTGGTGAAGGAATCCAATCTAATGGATCTGAAGATGCTGCACCTCGTCCACCGCGGCGCCGTGTGCGTCGTCCTGCTGGACTCTTACGTCGCGTTGGAGCATTGTCTTCTTCATCAATTGCAGGTGCTTCAACTTCATCTATTGCCAGATAAACAAAAGTTCTAAATTGCTTATCCAACATCTTCCATTCAGCAATTTTTGAAATGATAATCTGCCGCTTATTTTTTGGCGAATTAGATTTGAAGGCTTTGTCAATGCAAATTTTCATTAGATTTTCCTGCAATTGACTCACCCCTACGGGGTGGTCGCAGTGCCGCCTGTCTTTCAATGCACCGCCGGAAATTCGTGGATGAATGCGGACAAATTCAAACTATGTGATTCATCATAGCCCAACATAAGGGGGCTCTATTGTGGACATAATACGGATCATTGCATTGCTACTGCACCCCATTTTAGCATCAGGTCTTGTTGCTTGGATATGGTGGCAATACTCCTGGAGGAAAAAATCCCACCATCTGAAAGGCAAAGAGCGCGCCGAGCACCTCGGACTTCACGAACAAAGGGGCGCCCAGCTTCTATGGGCGGCAGTTATTGTTGCACTTGTGGCTGTAGCCGGAAGAGCGGTTGCGGGCTGGAGAACACATGGCGACATTATGGCTGAAATTTGGCCAACGAGTGTCCATGGCATCACCGGCCCTATTGGAATTATTATTCTCTGGAAATTATCAAGTATGGGCAAAGAAACCAAGGCAGCACGTGAACAAGGTGAGTCTTTTTCGAACCTAAAAACAAAGCATGGGCGAATGGCTGATTTGGTTATTGCATTAGTTTTCATTCATGCATTCCTTGGATTCCTCTATATTTTTGCTGTTCTTGGATAATTATCCAAACTAACGACGCACCCGTTGATATAGATAATCAATTGGCACACCAAATATGGAAAGTACTACTGACCCCGACATTCTCGAGGGTAGAACTTTTTACAAACTTGGATTATTCATTTATGATTACAAAAAATCAGTTTTTATCCTTGGCATAATTTCGTGTATACTGATGACTAGTTTAGTGGGAATGGGTGCTAACTGGGCCGAAGCATTTGGAGAAGATAATGTTGAATCTCTTCAAGCGAGTGAAACTCTATCTAATTCTTTCAAAGAAGAAAACAGTAGTGCTGGGCACAGTTTCAATCTACTGGTCTATCATCCAACGCTTACCGATAACGATACTGAATGGCAACAATCAGTTTATGGATCACTAAGCAAATTTTCTCAGCGTGATGATGTTAGCATTTTGTATTCATGGCAAGTTGATGAGGTTGAACGCCCAGATTATGTATCATATACAGATAATGGATTTATTGCCCAAAATGTTGTTACTATTGAAGGGGATAGAACTCACGCTAAAGCAGTATTTGATGAAAACCAAAAATCAGTAAAATTATACGGAGATTTTGTAACTTGGAAGACTGATGGAATCGCAATTGATTGGACTTTTGATGACCGAATCTCTAAGGATTTAGTAAAGGCAGAAATTGTTTCCGGCCCTCTAACCATTATTATCCTCGGATTAGTTTTTGGTTCAATTATCGCCGCCCTATTGCCAATTGGTGCTGGAGTTGCGACTGTTGCTGCTGCTATGGGTATGACCATTTGGTTGAGTAATGTAACTGATGTTACTCAATATGCAACTAACATTATCACATTAATCGGCATTGGAGTTTCTATTGATTACTCATTGTTTTTAGTCAATCGTTTTAGGGAAGAATTGGCCAGTGATAGGGATGTAAGAACTGCAATTGCGATGAGTACTGCGACTGCCGGTAAGGCTGTGTTTTTCTCAGGAGTTACAGTGGCAATAGGTTTGATGGGTATGTTGTTTTTCACCAACACCAGTCTTCCAAGTTTGGGAATTGGTGGCACTGTAGCAGTATCTATTGCAATGGTATATTCAACAATCGTTTTACCTGCTGTGATGGCAATTCTTGGAAAGCGTGTTGACAAAGGTAAGATTCCTTTCTCCTTTGATTTAGAGGCAAAGGAAACCGGTATGTGGGCAAATATTGCAAATAGAGTGATGAATCATCCTTGGAAAGTTCTCATACCTGTTCTGATTATTTTAATCGGAGCAGGCGCTCCATTCATGTACGCCGAGTTTTCTCTATCTTCATGGTCAGCATTGCCACCGGATGACGAATCCCGTCTCGGCAAGGAGATTATGGGGGAAATTTGGCCAGAACAATCATCAAATCAGATATTCTTGGTGATTGAGATGGATGGTGCTGATGCTTTTAGTGAGGATAATTTACGGGCTCAGCACCAATATATTATGGCGCAAATTGGAGATAAAAGAGTCACTAGCGCAAGCGGTATTGGACTCCCTGATAGTTCTATGAATGAATCAGAAGTGTTGTCTTTCTGGCAGACTCCCGATGAACATTTAGATGAACAGGGAATTGCTCTTCGAAACATGATAAGAGATAATTTTGTTAGCGGAGATGTGACATTTATTTTACTAAATCTGG
>Ga0206679_10004286_pt1 | contig 10711 bp, 10 predicted proteins | sample M110012015metaG_FD_155464 | JGI IMG/M metagenome (GOLD analysis project Ga0206679, IMG submission 155464) | Ammonia-oxidizing marine archaeal communities from Monterey Bay, California, United States - M1 100m 12015 | ecosystem: Environmental > Aquatic > Marine > Intertidal zone | place: USA... | reverse complement strand
GGATTACTTCTACTCCTGGCAAATGGTTGTGGGGGACTTCGACGCCTTCAAGCAGGCGAGGAACAAAGAGTTGGCAGCCGGCGTCATGATCACCGCTGATATCATTCAACCCTACCGATAAATATATAGGGTCTATTTTTTCTATCGAGCGTAGGTCGACAGAAAACCAATCATTAGCTGTTCAACGGTGTCTGAAACTGCTGGCACTAACAACAGTGTTACAGCCCAGACGACGGTGATGACCGCGCATAGAATCAGGTAACTTTTAGTTTGCATTAGTTGCTCCTTGTCGCGGCGCCATTTCGAAAATCCAGGTATCGCCGTCGTTTATGCTTTTTATGGTGTTAGCGACCGCTTCAGGTGCACCACCGGAATACTTTTCTGCCAGTTTTCGAGCAATCCCGTCAATATCCTCACCTTCGATGATTCGAATCAATTGTCGCTCATACCGAATTCCGTTTATCCGAGCAACAGCCAGACCGTCACCTTCTGCGACCTGAAATGCCCAGTCTTTCCAAAGACGGCCAAGAAAAGATCGCATATAACCTGAAGGAACGTAGACTTTGCCACCGCTTTCCATGATAAAAATCCGTCTTGAACTCATCGGATTATCAAGTTGCAGATCAATCACGGCGACGTCATCGGTGAAACGCCAGTCTGGATCGGGGCCACTGTGAAGTTCGCCGGTAACCAGTTCGCCGCCAGGGAAAAGAATGGAAGGACCGTCTGCGTCCATGTTGTCAATTTTAAGCGTCACGATGGTGACCACGCCGATAAGCACAACGATACCAATGACCTGCAGAACGATACGAAACATCTTGTCTCCTGGGAAATAATTGTGGTGGCCAAAAAAACGGATTATAGGTGCAATCAACCTAAACCGACACTGGCTTATCCAGAAAAAATCAGTAACTCACGATAACCAAATCAATAACTTGCCAGTGCGTCCGTTGCAGACCAGGCACCGGTGACAATCGACAGCAGGCTGAGTTCTAACCGGTAAAAAACCTGACAATCAGAAACAACAGCGAAGGCGCCAATAAACAGCCCACGCCGGTATGGAACGTTGCTGTCATCGCCCCATAAGGCACCAGTTTTGGGTCCGTAGCAGCCAGGCCGCCAGCTACGCCACTGGTAGTACCCATCAATCCGCCATAAATCATTGCTGACAACAGATTGTCCAACCCAAAAGATTTCGCAATAGAAGGTGTGCCTGTCATCACAAGCACTGATTTGACGAGACCAGCAGCAACATCAGGGTCGATGATATAGACGTTAGCTAATAGGTCACACTAATTGGAAATAACAATCATTCCATCTTCATCCCTGACCGCGTAGGTCTTCACTGGGACTCTGGTTAACGTGCCACGCGGTTCGCCCGTACTAAGGTCAAACCTAACGCCGTGCAACGGACACGAAATAAACCCGTTGCGAACGCGCCCTCCCGCCAATGGTGAATTCTGATGTGTACATTGGTTTCGAATAGCGAAGTGTGAGCCGCCCGAATTACACAGCAAAACGCTCTCTCCTTCTAGCTCAATTACCTTGCTGCTGTTTAAAACCAGGGGTTCGTGAATATTTTCTGGCACGCTATTGATCTAAGTAATCGCCAACCCGCTGATGCAGATGTCGGGTTCTTACTTCTTGATAATTACCTAAGGTTTGCCCACCTTTGGCACACGTTTTAAAACCACGCGTTTGTGCGGCCATATTGTCAGTATCCTGATCATACACAGCCCCAAGAAAGCCCAAACCTTCAGCCTGCGTATAACTATCTTCAATATCCAGTATCAGCGGTTCTGGCGGCGGCGGTGGTTGCTTTTCAGGGTGTTTCGGTCGCAGAAAGTACAGATCGAAATACGAATAATCAGGATCATTCTTGTCTGGACGGAATCGATAGACCATCGGTAGTGTCAATCCTGGGAAGATAAATAGATTGGGGAACAGAAAATACTCGATGGAATCCAGCGTCTGCGCAGTTGAGTAATCAGAGAAGTCCTGGTCATAGCTTGCACCCAACTGCTGCTGCACGATCCTGGCATAAACGTCTCTAGCCGTCATGCCTTCAGGCACCACTGGGCATGCCCCGTCAGCGGGACCACGTCTTCCCCAAAGCATCTGCATCAGTTCCTGCTGACTCGGTGCCTGGGGCATTCTAGGATTCAACGACCCAACGGTGTGTATGAAACGATTAACGTTTTCTGGAAAGACATCATAGGTTGTGACAGGTTCAGAGAACTCAGCGCCACCCGCGTGGGTTTCTTTTACGTGGTAGGCCTCCATGAACGCTTCTTCGGCTGCCTTCCAATTGACCGGTAATCGCTTGCACACATGTGTCTCGATATACCTGTCATCAATCTTAAAATCTTTGAAATGTTCTGGCAAAACACCTAAATATTGACTCAAAGTCTCAGCATCAGGATCAAAATTGACGAAGACAAAGCCACCCCAGGTATCCACCAGAACCTCACGTAGACGATGGCTGTCGCCTTTCACATGCGGGAAGTCCCAATCCTCCGGCAAGTCAATTAACTCACCCTCTAGAGAATAAACCCAACCGTGAAACGGACAACGGAAGCTTTCGCAATAACCATTGTCGCCGGGAGACTTTAACGCCGTACCCCGATGCATGCAGGCGTTGTAGTAAGCCTTAATCTGCATGGACTCGGTCCGCGTAACGATAACCGAAAGCTGGCCAATATCGTAAACCTGATAGTCTCCCGCTTCCGCAATGTGCTCTTCGCGACAGGCCATCTGCCAAACCTTCGGCCACATTTTTTCAAATTCTGCCTCCGCATAGTCCTTGGACGTATAGTTGGAATATGGAATATCCGCATCACCAAGGAATTCATAGGACTCTGCCAGAAAGGGCGCAGGCGGTTCAGAGGCATCTTTCTTTATTGCCTCTTGATAAGTATGTCCCGGGGCACGAGCCTCACCAGGGGATAGTTTTTCTGACATACGCCCTCCTCACGTTTGACAACGTTTCCTTTAAACACTTGAATAGCTAAAGGGCTATGGTCGCCTTTCTTCTATGTCGTCGTCAATCAGCTAGTGCTATCACTCAACCCGACTTTCTTGATCAGAGAGATAGCCGTCGAGGCCCGGACAGACGCTGTTTCACCCTCAGGCTGACTATCGTACCACCCGTTATCCAGAACTCACCGTTCTGAATCGGTCGAATGAGGCTCTATTCGCAAAAAGTCAAAACAGCATCTTCAATCCAGGCATACATTCAATGAATTTTTTAAACGCGCCTGATCAGTAAGTATACTCCGAACAAAAATGCCACGTACTGTCGCCAATCAGATAATTTCAACGAGAAAGCATACTGAAAAACACTTTCCGGTAAAACACCGTTCTTCTTTAGACTGGCCGATATCCCTTTCCAAATGGCCGGTGTAGATAGTTCCTTTAAACTGCATTTTTCAAGATTATAAAAATATCATCCTCGGTGATTACAGAGAACCTAACGACTGTCTACCACGCGTTTTGCTTTACCTTCTGAACGGGGCAAACTCCCAACAGCCTTGATCTTGATTTTACTGGATACGCCAATCATGGTTTTAACCTGGTGTTGTAATTGAGTACTCGCTGCTTCGACAGCATCTGCGTTCATTTCAGTTTTTGGTTCCACACAGATACATAGGTTGTCCAGGTTACTGCCTCTGCTTACTTCGATCAGATAGTGTGGAGACAGGCTTTTAATGGCCAGTATTTGCTCCTCAATCTGACTTGGGAAAACGTTAACCCCTCGAATGATCAACATGTCGTCACTTCGGCCGGTGATTTTGTCCATACGACGCATCGTTCTGGATGTGCCGGGTAGCAGACGGGACAGATCACGGGTTCTGTAACGGATCATTGGCATGCCGGTTTTGGTCAGATTGGTAAAAACCAGTTCTCCTTCCTTTCCGTCTTCCAATACCTCCCCGGTTTCAGGATCGATAATTTCAGGATAAAAGTGATCCTCCCAAATAGTAGGACCGTCCTTTGCTTCAATACATTCCTGCGCAACACCGGGACCCATCACTTCTGATAAACCGTAGATGTCGACCGCATCAATACCCAACCTGTTTTCGAGTGCCTCACGCATTAAGCCGGTCCACGGTTCTGCACCAAAAATACCCAACCTAAGCGAAAGCTTACCGGTATCAATGTTCTGGGCATCCATCTCATCGGCAATGTTCAGCATGTACGACGGCGTTACCATTATAATTTCCGGGTCAAAGTCATGGATCAGTTGAACCTGCTTCGCAGTTTGCCCCCCGCCCATGGGAATGACCGCACATCCCAGCCGCTCAGCACCATAGTGTGCTCCTAGCCCACCGGTAAACAACCCGTAGCCGTAGGACACATGCACCTTGTCACTGGCTCTGCCACCTGCTGCGTATATGGACCGAGCACCCATCAAAGCCCAAGTGTCGATGTCTTCCTGCGTATAACTCACAACGGTGGGCTTTCCGGTTGTACCGCTGGATGCGTGTATGCGAACAATTTGTTCCATCGGTACGCAGTTCATTCCGAAGGGGTAGTTATCTCTTAGATCGGCTTTGGTTGTGAACGGAAACTTTGCCAGATCACTTAGCTGGCGTAGATCATCAGGGTGCACACCCTGATCCTCAAATTTTTGTCGATAGACCGGTGAATTTGTGTAGACATGATTGAGCGTATGTTTAAGCCGGGTCAGTTGCAAAGCCTGTAGTTCATCCAAAGTGGCATTTTCTATACTTTCATAACCGATGCTTGATGCAGACATAACCTTTCCCGTGCTTGGTTTCATTTATATTACACAAAATTGACACAGTGTCATAATTATGTATCATAAAGTGATCATTTTATGATCCCGAAAGATGAAATAAAAGCGATGCGCACGGCGAGTGGCTTAAGGATCTGCACGTTCAGGAGACAACATGATTTTCAACAATATTAAATATAACGTGGCTAACGGCGCGGCGGTTTTAACACTGAATCTGCCAGAAACATTGAACAGCTTTACCGTTGCAATGCACGAAGATGTCCAGGCTGCAATGCTGGATGTTCGCACTAACGCACAGGTCAGATGCCTGGTGATCACAGGGGAAGGCAGGGGGTTTTGTGCGGGCCAGGATCTTAAGGATTTGATGGGTAGCGGAGCGGAAGAACCCGCTGAATTGGGCGAGATTGTAGAGAAATACTACAACCCCTTTGTCCGCGCCATTATGACCCTGGAGAAACCGGTTATTTGCGCCGTTAATGGTGTCGCTGCAGGAGCAGGGGCAAGCGTTGCCCTGGCGTGTGATATTGTGCTGGCCGCACGAAGCGCTTCTTTTGTTCAGGTTTTTTGCAAAATTGGGCTTGTACCTGATTCCGGAGGAACATGGAACTTGCCTCGCGCGGTCGGGCTTGCCAGAGCGAAAGGATTGGCTCTGTTGGGGGATAAACTGACCGCTGAGCAGGCTGAATCATGGGGAATGATCTGGCAGTGTGTTGATGATGATCAGCTAATGGCTGAAGCCATAAAACTTGCCGAACACCTGGCAACGCAACCCACCAAGGGTCTTGCCACCATAAAAAAACTATTGAACGAATCTCTTTCCACTCCCATGCACCAGCAGTTGGAAAATGAAAGGTCAGCGATGCGAATGCTCGGGCAGTCCAATGACTATCAAGAAGGGGTTGCTGCTTTTATGGGGAAGCGTAAACCGGAATTTAAGGGTTACTAGGCGTGCCAGAACAAGACGATGCTGATCTTCTCGCAGCACGGTGTGCCGATACTATGTGGGCAGAAGACGGTGCTTCTCAAGCGATGGGAATGCAAATTGTCTCTGTGCGCGAGGGCTGTGCGGTGGTCTCGATGACGGTGCGGGAGAATATGGTAAACGGGCACGGCATGTGTCACGGAGGAATGATATTTTCTCTGGCGGATTCGGCTTTTGCGTTTGCCTGTAACAGTCAGAATTTTGTTTCGGTTGCATCCGGAGCATGCATCGACTATCTACAACCTGCCTCTATGGGTGACGTACTAACTGCCAGCGCCAGCATTGTAAACCAGGGCAAGAAAACTGGTTTATATGATGTTGCTGTGAGTGATCAAAATAATCGGATTATTGCCCAGTTCAGGGGGCGTTCCGCGCGTATCCGCGGCGCGGTATTAGCCGAGTAAAAATCAATAGAAGGATGACTGATATGACGCAAGTTGAACTCGATACAGACGAGTTGGAGCAGGTCTTCCAAAAGCGTATTGATGACGAACAAAAAATTGAGCCTAAAGACTGGATGCCCGAAGCCTATCGACAAAACCTGATCAGGCAGATGTCCCAACATGCACACTCTGAAATAATTGGCATGCAACCTGAGGGCAATTGGATAGGTCGTGCTCCAACATTGCGACGAAAGATGATTCTTTTGGCCAAGGTACAGGATGAAGGCGGGCACGGGTTGTACCTTTATAGCGCCACTGAGACGCTGGGAATAACGCGTGAAGAAATGGTAGCGGCATTGCAAAGCGGAGCTGCAAAATACGCTTCAATTTTCAACTACCCTTCACTGACCTGGGCCGATATCGGCACCATTGGCTGGTTGGTAGATGGCGCAGCGATTGTTAACCAGATATCACTGCAACGCACCTCATACGGCCCTTACGCCCGAGCGATGGTAAGGATTTGCAAAGAAGAGAGTTTTCATCAACGACAGGGTTATGAAAGCCTCGTCGTTCTGGCAAATGGCAGTACAGAACAAAAAGCCATGGCGCAGGATGCGCTGAATCGCTGGTGGTGGCCTTCCCTTATGATGTTTGGCCCGCATGACGCTGTATCTGCACACAGTGCACGGTCTATGCGATGGAAAATAAAACGAAAGAGTAATGATGAGTTACGTCAGGCCTTCGTAGATCAGACCATACCCCAGATAGAGTTCCTGGGTCTTCAGGTACCTGATAATGATCTTAAGTGGAACGAAGAACGCGGCCACTATGATTTTGGCGCTATCGACTGGGATGAGTTTTTACGCGTGATAAACGGTAAAGGTATGTGTAACAAACAACGCGTCGAACACCACAAAAAAGTACATGAAGAAGGTACATGGGTGCGTGAAGCTATGCGGGCCCACAAGAACAAAGTACAGGATCGACACCAGATAAAGGAGGCCTCGTGAACACGCAAGTACAAACACCCTTGTATGAAGTATTCGTACGCTCCAAGCGTGGCCTGGATCATAAACACGTCGGTAGTCTTCATGCAGAGGGTGCTGAACAGGCACTTGAATACGCAAGAGACTGTTACACCCGCCGTAGTGAAGGTGTCAGCATCTGGGTGGTAAAGTCAGGTGATATCACCTGTTCACAGGAGGAGGATGCAGCAAGTTTTTATGACCCAATGGAAGACAAGCCCTATCGCCACGCTACCCACTATGTATTACCAGATGGCATTAAAAATATGTAATACCGCACTTCCTGGAACGTCGTATGAGTGATACTGAATCAAAAATTAGGCAATACACCCTGCAATTTACCATTGGCCTTGGTGATGACAGCCTTATGTTGGGGCAACGGCTGGGTGAGTGGTGTCGAAATGCACCCATGCTGGAAGAAGACCTTGCCATCTCAAATGTCGCTCTGGACTTTCTTGGGCGAGCAAATATGTACTATGAGTACGCCGTGGAGCTGGCAAAGATAGCCGGGGGAGATTTTCAGGATCAGTCGGTAGACGATATTGCGTATTTACGCGACAGTCGCGAGTATCGAAACCTGTTGATCTTTGAAATGCCTATCGGGGATTTTGCCTACACCATGACACGTCAGCTGATTGTTGATTTGTTTAATGTCGAATATTTTACTGTATTGAGTGGATCAGGCGACTTACATTTGGCGGCAATCGCAGCCAAAACCTTAAAGGAAAGCAAATATCACTTACGGCGCAGTCACGACTGGACGTTGCGCCTGGGAGATGGCACAGAAGAAAGCCATTTAAGAATGCAAAATGCTGTCAATGAACTGTGGGGGTATACGCCTGAGTTATTTGAGATGACAGAAGCGGAACTTGGTCTCTTGCCCGGTGGAATATCGGTGGATCGTGCAGGATTGTTTGATACGTGGGATGCCCGGATTTCTCAAATCCTGAGCGAAGCCACGCTGGATCATCCGCCCGGAGACTGGCAGGTAACAGGCGGGCGAGCCGGTGTTCACACAGAATACCACGGACATTTATTGTCTGAGCTGCAATACCTGCAACGCGCTTATCCCGGGCTAAGTTGGTAAGTTTTATGGCCCTTTTACCGGTGGTAGCCGAAGAACAAGTACTCAGAGCCCGGACGCGAGAAGAGTCCTTATGCCCCCAAATCTGGGCCTTGCTGGATAACGTATGCGATCCCGAAATCCCGGTTATATCGATCTGGGATCTGGGTGTATTGCAGGATGTACGTGAACACGAGAGCCGGATAGAGGTATCCATCACTCCTACTTATTCCGGCTGTCCGGCGATGCGGGAGATTGAAAACGATATCTGTAAAACGCTTAACCGTGCAGGCTACTCACCGATAGAAGTCGTTACGCGCCTATCTCCAGCATGGTCAACTGACTGGATGAGCGAAAAGGGCAAGCAACAGTTGATGGACTTTGGGATTGCACCTCCCACACCAACCTGGCACGTTCAGAAAGTCATTTGTCCCCAATGCGTATCAACAGACAATACGCTGATAAGTGAATTTGGGTCAACTGCCTGCAAGGCCCTGTATCAGTGTAATAACTGTCTGGAAGCCTTTGATTACTTTAAGTGTATTTAGATCAGGTCGCAGACGAATGGAATTTGTATGAGTGAACCCAATTTTTACTCGCTGAAGCTTTTATCAGTGAAACGGGAAACTGAAAGTGCTGTTTGCATAACGTTTGATGTACCTGCGGAGCTGGAGGAAAAATTCAACTTTATTCAGGGTCAATATCTTACGCTGCGTACGATTCTGAAAGAGGAAGACATACGTCGTTCATATTCAATTTGTGCAGGTGTCGATGACAATAAGCTGCAGGTGGCCATAAAGCGCATAGAAGGAGGTGCGTTTTCTTCTTTTGCTTTCCAGTTAGCAGCAGGAGACAGGCTTGATGTTATGCCACCTCAGGGTGATTTTTATACCCCTTTGTCCGGGGAAAACAGAAAACGGTATTTGTGCATCTGTGCGGGCAGCGGAATTACGCCGATGCTTTCTATTATAAAGTCTGTTTTGTCTAAGGAACCGCTTAGCGAGGTTACTTTGTTGTATGGCAACCGCAATTCGGCTTCCGTCATGTTTAAGGAAGACCTTAGTTTTGTGAAAAACCGGTACATGAATAGATTTAACTGGGTAAATATACTAAGCCGGGAAGAACAGGATGCAGAGGTACTGTTTGGACGAATAGATAATCGCAAGGGTGATGAACTGGCTCGCAAAGGACTTATCAGTCTGCGTGGTGTTAACGAATTTTTCCTGTGCGGCCCTGAACCCATGATTTCAGAAGTATCCCGTGGATTGCGGGCCAATGGGGTAGATGAATCACATATTCATTACGAACTGTTTTATGCATCAGCAGAGGATGCTAAAGAAGTAGTGAAAAAGCACCACGCACGGGTCAAGCAATATGGCGGGCAGATGAGTGAAGTTGTGGTCACCGTCGCCGGGCGGTCTTCGCGCTTCGAGTTGACTGCTGACGGTGAAAACATTCTTGATGCGGCGATGACAAATGGCGCCGACTTACCGTTTTCCTGTAAGGGTGGAGTGTGTGCAACCTGCAAAGCACGTATAACGGAAGGGAAGGTAGACATGGATCTGAACCATGCGCTTACCGACCAGGAATTAGCTGAAGGCATGATACTGACTTGCCAGGCGCATCCGGTTTCAAAAAAAGTCGTTATTGATTTTGACCAGTTATAAAGGATGGTTACCATACTGATGTCAGTAAATATCGCTGGTTCTTTAAGTCGTTGAGATGAATATTGGCCCTGAGTTAATTTCCCAGCGAGCTGCAGAACGCAATGTCAGTTGTACTTCCATGGTGGTGACGTTGTTTGGTGATTCTATTTCCCAGCACGGGGGGTGGATCTGGTTAGGCAGTCTAATCCAGGCCCTGATACCTTTTGGTTATACCGAGCGGCTAGTGCGCACGGCAGTATTTAGACTTGCGCAACAGGACTGGCTGCAGATCAAGAAGATAGGTCGACGTAGCTATTACTGTTTCACTGACAGTGCTAATCATTTTACCGGGAAGGCGGCCCGACGAATCTACTCTGCGAGTACCCAGGAGTGGGATGGGAGTTGGACGCTGGTTTCACCGGTATTTGTGCCAGAAGACAAGAAAGGGGAATTTCGAAAAAGCATGTTATGGCAGGGATACCACTCGCTGGTGAATGGTATGTATGCGCACCCCTCTTCAGAAAAAACTTCCTTAGAGGAAACTTTGCATGAACAAAATCTGCTCGGTAAAGTTATTGTTTTTTCTGCCTCAGCAGATGATCCTGATTCGCAGGCAGCGTTGAAGAGTCTGGCAGAACAAAAATGGAATCTGGAGGAGTTGCGTGGGATGTATGGTGATTTTCTTCGATTCTACCGACCTTTAACTTCAACGCTTGGCAAGAATAATCCGGGACCAGAACTGAGTTTTCAGATACGCACACTAATGTTGCACGAATATCGAAGGGTGTTATTGCGGGATCCGGATTTCCCCGAAGCAATGTTACCCAATGGCTGGATTGGGTTCGAAGCAAAT
>Ga0206679_10004285_pt1 | contig 10713 bp, 5 predicted proteins | sample M110012015metaG_FD_155464 | JGI IMG/M metagenome (GOLD analysis project Ga0206679, IMG submission 155464) | Ammonia-oxidizing marine archaeal communities from Monterey Bay, California, United States - M1 100m 12015 | ecosystem: Environmental > Aquatic > Marine > Intertidal zone | place: USA... | reverse complement strand
ACGGGGCTTCACCTGAGCAACAAGTATTTAAATGGCAAAATAGAGTAAACAATGTTTGGTCAAAAATTGCAGGTGGCTGCAATATTAATAAAAATATCCCATCAATCATAGAATCTTCAGGGTTAATTATCAGTCAGATGGAAACTATGTATCTGCCAAAAACACCTAAGATACTTGGCTATAACTATTGGGGATCCGCTGTTTTAGATGATTAAGATTTTCTAATAAATTATATAGGCAATAAACAATCAACTATCTTTCTCTAAAGGCTTCGTTAGCAATTTTTGTTACGGGTTGTAAAAGATATTTTAAAACAGTTTTCTCACCACTAACTATATCTGCTTCTGCAACCATTCCTGGGAGGATTTTTATAGTTTTCCCTATAGACGTAAAACCATTTCCATCAACGGCTATTTGGCAGATGTACCAAATGCTCCCGTCTTCTTTTTGAATTGTATCAACCCCAACATTTATGACTTTACCCTTGAGAGAACCAAATTTAGAAAAATCAAAAGCAGTAAGTTTAATTATCGCTTCTTGTCCTGGCAGAACATAGGCAATGTCTTTTGGGTTAATTTCAACTTCAATAATCAATTCGTCATCTATTGGTACAATTTCAAGTAATGATTCTCCGGGTTGTACTACTCCTCCAGTTGTATTAACTAGGAGTCGGTTAACAATCCCATCAACAGGAGCAATGACAGTGCTTCTAAGTAGTCTGTCCTCAAGTACTGGGAGAGTTTCTTCTGATTTCATTAAACCTGCTTCTGCTTCTGAGATACGTTGAAGTAAACGTATCAATTCCATTCTAGATTCAACACCCTGGCTAACAAGAGGCTCTAATATAGCTAGTTCCTCACCAAGTAGATTAAGATTCTTTTCTGCTGCTTGTTTTTCTTTTTTTAGGGCTGATAATTCTGATTCAAATTTAGTGCTTTCAAATATTATTAGAGGATCTCCAGAAGAAACTGTCGCTCCAGTTTTTGTAAGGATTTCCTTTATTATGCCACCCTCTAAGTTCTGAATAACCTGTATCTTGGAAGAGGCAACCACCCTTCCCATTGTTCTTGTTACTTCTTCCAATACCGCATAATTTGCCCAAACAAAGATCGACACCCAAAAAATACATATGGAATATAGAATTATGTTTGCACTTCTAAGTTGTTTTTCTTCAATCATTATTTTGTCTGAGTTTTTTGAGAACGTCGTCTTTTTTGCCATCTAATACTATTGAGCCTTGCGACAAAACAATAATGCGATCCACTAGTTCCAGCATTGGTATTCTATGAGTTACTATAATTAAAGTTTTAAACATTTCTGTGTTAAGACTCTCAATAAGAGCTTTCTCTGCATTCATATCGAGAGATGCTGAAGATTCATCTAGTAATAAAACCTCAGGATTTCCAGCCATGGCTCTAGCTAATGCAATTGATTGCATTTGTCCTTTAGATAGCGATTTACCCTTATCTGAAAGTATGTACTCTAACCCACCAGGAATTGTATGAAGAAAATCGTTTAGACCACTTAATTGTATTGAGCTTTGGATAGCTTCATCGTTAATCCATTCTCTTCCCATAACAATGTTATCTCTTATAGATCCTGAGAACAGTTGGAAATCTTGGAGAACCACAGCTAATTTTCTTCTAAAAGTTTTATGGTCTATTTGATCAGGAGCTAAGTGATTAAATGTCAAAGCCCCTTGAGAGGGTGTATAAATTCCAGAAATCAGTTTAACCAATGTGGTTTTACCTGAACCATTTTTACCCATGATGGCAACTTTTTCTCCTTCTTTAATTTGTGTTGTTAGCTGATTTATCGTTGGCGTTGATGACTCAAGATATGTAAAACTCAACCCTTTAAATTCTAGGTTACCAAGACTTTCGGCTTTAATACCTTTATCGCTTACCCCTTTATCTGATATTAAGTTCATCAATTGATCGATTTTATTATAAGCAGTCCTGGCAAGATTTAGCCTACCGAATAGATTCGCTACCTGTGCCATAGGAGATAAGGCTCTTGATGACAGGAGAACTGCAGCAACCATTGCACCCATAGAGACTTCTCCAGAATCTATTAAATAGGTTCCATAAAAAATAATTCCAACAAGACTAATAAGCTGGGCACTAGACGCTGAATTGGTTGCAAGTTGAGACAGAACTTTTGATTTTCTTGAAGAGCTTGAACCATCCTTTACACTGTCTCTATATCGATCAACAAATAGTGAAGAGCTGTTATTTGTTTGTATAGCATCTAAACCTCCTAAACTTTCTACCAATAGACTGTATTTATTTTGGTTCATTTCAGAAACTGACTGACTATGTTTTGCAATGAAAGGTTGAACAGCTATGCCGATAATTAATATGAGAGGGACTACGGTTAATGGAATAAATGCTAATGGCCCAGAAATTAGATAAATAACTAAGATGAATAAGAATACAAATGGCAAGTCGACTAACAACGCAATTGTTGCAGATGCAAAAAATTGTTTTAAAGCATCAAATTCTTTAAAGGTGTTAGCAAGACTGCCAACTGAGTTGTTCATCCTGTCAATAGGGGCATGAAGTAGACGATAATAAATATCCTCTCCAATTCCAAGATCTAAATCTTCACCAGCTAGATCTATATACCATGATCTTAGATTTTTTAAGATGAAGTCAAAAACAACAACTATGACCATGCCTAATGTTAGAGCAAATAAAGATGAATAGGCTGCATTGGGTATGACTCGGTCATAAACAACCATAATAAAGACAGAACTAGCTACTGATAATAGATTAATCATTATCGAGGCTAAAAGTACCCTAGAATATAGGTTCTTATTTTCACTAAATGCTACCTTGAACCAGTGAGTAGTTTTTATTTGGCTCATCATTATTTGTTTATTAAATTAATATTTTCAAAGTTCTTTTTCAAAATAGTCAGTAATTTTTCCTAAAAGATAAAGTTGTCTTATTTGAGAAGAAATAATTTCTTTTTTATTGAGTAATAATAATTCTGAAGACTCAATAAAATCTCTTTCAGCCTGCAACAGTTCTAATAAGGACACATTTGAGGATTCAAACTGAAGACTTAGTTTATCTCTGCTGTCCTTATAAGCTTCATAGGCAGCATTAAATATCTTTAATCTATCATCACTATTATTTAATTCTGCCAAGTTAGCCCCTGATTTTATTCTTAAATCTTTAATTAGTATCTCTTTATTTAATGTCGCTGTTTTTAATTGTTCATTAGCTAATCGAACCAATGCTGTTTTTTTCCCACCTGTATAAATGTCTACATTAAAGTTTACCCCTGCATAAACATCATAATTTTTATCCCCTGTGAGATCATATCTATCGCCTCTAAGTTCAAGGTTAATTTTTGGCCTAAAGCCTGCTTTAGCTTTCTCCAACTCCCTCTCTGATGCATTAATCAATTCACTTGCTCGCATAACAGAAAAATTATTCTCAATTGCATCTTGAACTTTATTTGTATCCATAATTAATTGTTCAGGATCGATCTTAATAAATTTTTTACACGGTTCCCCATCAGACATCAATTGTTGGAATGTAGCTTTAGCAGATAACAGTTTAAGTTCAGTAGTCATTTTTTTTGCTCTAGCTTCTGCTAGTCTGGCCTTAGCTCTGGTCATTTCTGCTTGAGCAGCTCTTCCACTATCAACTCTCATTCGTATTCGGTTCACAATTTCTGTGTGACTATCAATCGAAATCTCAATGAGATCAGAAATTATTTTATAAGCAGCTGTGTCTTGGCAAACCAAAGCCATTTCTAGAGTCAACTCAGAGATTCTTTGTTGTTTATCAAAATAATCAGCTTTAAGTATGTATTCTTGTTTATTGATTTCTTCTTCAACAGCTTTGTCAAAAATAGACTGTTGCAAAATTAAGCTAGAATCCGCTCTGTGTTTATCTTTCGTGCTCTCTGTTAGGGCACTCAGTGGATCCTCAAATTTTTGTTTAAGGCTGTTCCTAGAATTTGCTTGTAATTGTATCTGCGGTTTATTACTTGATTTCGAAATATCAAGAGAGGCTTTGCTGGTTTCAAGAATTGTTAAGGTCTGTAGAAAAATAGGATGCTCTTCAATAGATAAAATGAGTGAATTTACAAAAGCTTTTTGCTCTTGTTGATTCATTTCAAACTGATCGATCACAATTGGTTCAGCAACTGCAAACTGATTGAGAATGAAAAGTTGTAATAAAGTAATTATTTTTTTTCTAGAAAACTTCATATTCTTGTTTCATCTTAATAGAAAATACTACAAAAGAACTCCAAAAATAGCCGATAACATTAATCATTATTTTTTTAGTTAAATTTTTTTACAATTATTAGTTTTTTTTCGAATAAAATTCATGTTATAAAAGCATTCATATCATGAAAGAAATATTGACAATCACATCTGATCTTCCAAAAAACAAAAAAAATTTAACCTTTCCAGCTCTTGCCTCTCTTACTCTGGCTGCTTGCGGCGGAGGCGGAGGCGGTGGTGCTTTAATAACTCCAGCACCGCCATCCAATAAGGCGCCAACCACAGCTGGCACCACCACGTTAACCACGGACGAGGATTCTATTGATGCAGCCCTGGGTATTACCGCACCCTCGGATGCCGATGGAGACAATTTAACTATAACCGTAACCGGTTTGCCTACAGGCGGCACCTTAACCACAGCTGATGGCACTGAGGTCACCAATAATATGACCTTAACCATTTCTCAGCTCACCGGTCTTATTTTTACCCCTGATGCAAATCTTAACGACACTAACACTGACTTTGGTTCTTTTACTTACAGTGTTTCAGATGGGAGTTTAACTTCAACGGGTACAGTTAATATCTCAGTGACCCCGGTGAATGATGCGCCTGAATTTACCTCAGGTCCTGATATAAGCATTGAAGAGAACCACTCAGATGTCACCGGTTTCACTGCAACCGATATTGATAATGATGCACTTACTTATTCAGTTAGTGGCGGCACTGACCAAGCTTTTTTCACTATCGATGCGGCCACCGGGGCACTCACATTTATTGATCGACCGGACTTTGAAAATGCTCTAGATAGCGATGCCAATAATATTTATGTTGTCGAAATCACGATTGATGATGGCAACGGCGGTGCGGCCACACAAACGTTTAATATTATTGTCAGCGATGTAGACACCGGTATCACCATTTCAAACTCAAGTATTGATGAGAATGCAAGCGGTGTTGTGGTTGGAGACTTAACGGCAGCCATTGATGATATTAATGCCACCCATGAATACACTTATGCTTTATCCGGTGACGATGCTGAGTCCTTTGAAGTGGTTGATGGCCAACTCAAGCTCAAAGACAGTGTCAGTACCAACTATGAGGAAAAGAGTTCTTATACCGTCACGGTTACCGCTACCGATAGTGGTGGACTCTCAACTGCCAATGATTTTACCGTCACCGTCAATGATATCAATGAAGCTCCAACTGACGTCAATATTTCCAGAACTGTACTCATGGATAACACTGATGCTGCAGTGGTTGGTATTTTAACTACCGTCGATGAAGACACCGTTGATAATCACACCTACACCGTTAGTGATGATCGTTTTGAAGTGGTTGATGGAGTGTTGAGGCTTAAAGCAGGTGTGACAATTGATAATCTTGTTGAACCTTCAGTGACCATTAACGTAACAACCACGGATAAGGGTGGACTGACTTACCAAGAAGAATTCACTTTAACGGTGGGTACTGTTCAAGTTAGCGCCACTCAATTTGAAGAAAATGCAGTCGGTGCAGTCATTGGTAATTTATCTGTCATCGATACAAGTTTCAGTGGAACTATTACCTACACTCTATCAGGAGAAGGTTCTGAGAATTTTGAGGTGGTTGATGGTCAGTTGAAATTAAAAGACACTTTCAGTGCTAATTACGAGGTTTTGAGTTCCTATCAGTTTACTGTTACTGCAACTGATGATGCGGGTCATGAAAAATCTACCACTTATCAGTTCACTGTTATTGACGTCAATGATGCTCCAACTGCCATTGCTCTCTCAAGCACTGCCATCGATGAAAACTCTGCAGGTGCAATAGTCGGGGACCTTACCACCAACGATGAAGATGCCAATGACACTCACACCTACACACTGACAGGTACAGACGCTGAATCTTTTGAAGTGGTTGGTGGCCAACTCAAACTCAAAGATGGGGTCAGTGCCAATTATGAGGTCAAGAACAGTTATAGTGTTACCGTCACCGCCACTGATAGCGGTGGTCTGTCTATTTCTTCTGATTATGCCGTCACCATCAATGATGTTAATGATGCACCCTCAGCTATAAATATTTCAGGTAGCCTTTATGTAAACGATGGCACAACTGGTGGCGTGGTGGGGAATGTAACTACCGTGGATGAAGATTCAGGTGACAGTCATATTTATACCTTATCTGGAACAAATGCAGCTAATTTTGAAATAGTTAATGGCCAATTAAAGCTCAAAGATAACATCACTGCCGATCATTCAATGATGAGTGCCTACAGCGTAACTGTTACTTCCACAGATAGTGCTGGGGCGACAATCAGTGAGAATTACACTGTCGAAGTAAATGTTGCGCCAACGTTCGTTAATCTTAGTAACAATAATGTGGATGAAAATTATGTTGGTAACCAGGTTGGTGCCTTAACTGTGGTTGATGTAAACACCAATGATGAGTTTACCTATACCATAAGTGGAGACGGCGCTGAAAGCTTTGAGGTGGTTAATGGTCAACTCAAAGTTAAGAGTGGAACTTGGTTGGATTATGAAACACAAACTACCTACACTCTGACAATCACTGTTACGGACCAAGGCGGTTACAGTTTAGAAAAAACTCTGACGATTGATGTTAACGATGTCGATTATGGTAATCCTTGGTTCAGTGAGCATGTCAGTGTATTTGATGTACCAATATCAATTGATGGTGCTATACGTGGACAACAATGGACTTATCTGTGGGGCGATGGATCCCAGCCTTATAGCCTAAGATTTGAAAATGATGATGATCCCAGTACGCCTCTTGTGATCACTTATAGTTTAATGAATGCAAACTCTGTTTTAGGTGATAATTATGATGATGGGTATGAACAAGGCGAAGATGGAGCTTATACAAACATAGAAAATTATTCTGCTCAATGGGAAGCGACGGTTGATGCAGCCTTTGAATACTGGGGTAATGTTTCTGGCATTACCTTTATCAAGGTCGACGACAACGCCAACATGTGCGGGGATATTCGGATAGCATTATCCAGTGGTGATTTTGGCAATGCTGCTGGCTGGTCTAATGTTCCATACTATTACCAGGGTGAAAACAATTCGACCGCCAATGATATTTGGATTACATCACGTTATGATCAATGGACTGGGGATTGGCCTGAATATAATTTATCTCTTTTGCTTCATGAAATTGGTCATTCACTTGGATTGGCGCATACTCACGACAATGGGTACTATTCCTCAGTAGAACACAACACAAGCCTGTATTCGGTGATGTCTTATATTGGAGTTGGATATCTTGTCAATCCTTGGCCTGGATATGAAGTGGATGAATGGATGGTTCCAGATCAGCCTGCAATCAATGACATCAAAACCATCCAGTACCTCTACGGCATGACGCCAGAGTATAACCAGGGAAACACCAACTACACTTATACGGGACCGGTTTATACCACGATTTATGACACCGGTGGCAATGATACTATTAATGTTTCCAGCTATGACCTAGATATTACCTTGGATCTTAGAGGAGGCACGGTCTCATACATAGGCACGGCTGAACTTGAGCTTGAAGTTCCTTATGGCAATGGGAGTGGCGATTATAATTATGAATATTCTGGTTTCCCAATCGGAATTGCAGAAGGTACGATCATTGAAAACGCCACCACCGGCAGTGGTGATGACACCATCACTTGCAATACAGCTATAAATACGATTACCTGCGGTTCAGGAAATGATGATGTTCTACTTATAAGCACAGGAGATATTGTTTTTGGTGGGCACGGCTATGATAATTTTTATATCAATTCTTTAGATTTCAATCACATTGATGGTGGAGTTGGAACAGATGTAACTGACGGAGAGGGCGATGGACTTTATTTCCATGGCATATACAGTGGTTCAGTCATTGATTTAAGAGCGTTTACTGATTACCAAATAACCAACATTGAAGATATTTACATCGATGATGGTAAAGCCTCAGTTTTAAAAATTTCTGCCCTGGCATTAAGAAATTTAGAAGGAACTTATTATAGGGATATGAATGGCGATGGCATTGCGGAATTTGTTTGTTATATATACGCAGACGCTGATTTAGATGAGGTCCAAGTTAATGCAGAAGGGTGGGCTTTGACCGTACCTGTTGATACTGGAGACAATGTATATGCTGGTTATGATTATTATTTGTTGAGCGGTACATTATTCGCACCAGACATATGGTTTGCTGTCAATACAGGTACTACTGTGACTTATATCAATGAATCAGGGGGAGCAGAAACAATTAGCCCTGATCGATCGAACGATGAGATCATAATAGTTGAAAATAAGAACCCAACAATAGAGGTTGATGATAGCAATATTAATATTCCTATCAACGAACCTATCAACGAACCAATCAATCCTGACCCTTTTAGATTTGTCTGTGGGTGTGCCTTATGTGCTTCAAAGGATACAGTAAGCTCGAAATCTGATGTCAACACACTCTCATTGACCAATACTTCTAATCATTTAGATATGACATCAGATCTTTTGATAGTGGAACATGCACTTGATTATTCTATTCTTCTACCAGAGATTAGTGATTTTGAAATTCAGCAAAGTACCGCACTTGATGATGCAGGATTTTCTGATCTTTTGATTTCTGATCCTGTAGATGATGACCTACTGTTTTTGCTAGAAAACTTTGCAGGGGATGACATTACTACAAAATCAAATAATATAATTACTGAGAATAATCATGATGAGGTTAAGGAATATGATTTATTCATCAATTTTGAAGAGAGTATTTTTCAAGAGGATTTAATTTATACTTCAGAACTAGGTTAACAAAGATCAGTCACACAAAGATCGCTTCAACAATGCATAGATACATCAAGTATCAAACCAAAAGATCACAAAAACCTATCCCAAAGAACAAAACAAATTTTAGATGAATTTAAATCAATGAAGATTTTATTCATGATGAAGTGGAAAAACTGTTACAAAGTCTGGATAATGACTAATTTTTCCAAGAGGCAAATATGAGTAAAGTAAAGATGACAACAGAGAAAGGAGATATTCACATTGATTTATTTGATGAAGATGCTCCTAATACCGTAAAAAATTTCACGGATCTTATTGAAAAAGGGTACTACGATGGTTTAACTTTTCACAGGGTTCTTCCTAATTTTGTTATTCAAGGTGGTTGCCCTCAAGGCACAGGCACAGGTGGTCCGGGGTATCAAATAGATTGTGAGATTAATGATAATAAACATCAAGCCGGAACCTTGTCCATGGCCCATGCAGGAAAAAACACCGGAGGTAGTCAATTTTTTATTTGTCACAGTCCTCAACCTCATTTAGATGGTGTACACACAGTTTTTGGACATACTGTTAATATGGATGTTGTTAATTCAATTGAGCAAGGAGATAAAATGTTATCGTTAGTCATTGAGGCTTCAGAATAAAGAAGTTTATTTGACTAGTGGGTTAGCTAAGGCAAAATAGTTCTTCTTGTTTTAAAACTATGGTGGACGTAGCTCAGTTGGTAGAGCTCCTGGTTGTGGTCCAGGTGGTCGTGGGTTCGAGCCCCATCGTTCACCCCACCTTTTTTTCTAGGGCCGTTAGCTCAATTAGGTAGAGCAGTGGACTCTTAATCCATTGGTTATAGGTTCGATTCCTATACGGCCCAGAAATGATTGTAATTGTTAACGATAATATATAGTCTTGTTTGTCTTAAATTTAAATGTTGGGTGATGTATTGAAAACAGATATAGAGATTGCTAGAGAAGCAGAGCTAAGAAGAATTGAAACAATTGCTTCCAAGTTAGATATTGGCGAGGAATACCTTGAACCTTATGGCAAATACAAAGCAAAAGTTAATCTTTCAATCAATGATGAAAAGCTTAAGGAACATAAGAACGGTAAATTAATTCTTGTGTCAGCCATTACCCCAACTCCAGCAGGAGAAGGTAAAACCACCACAACTATTGGTTTAAGTGATGCAATGGCATCACTTGGCCATAAAACAGCCACTTGTGTAAGAGAACCATCACTAGGACCTTGTTTTGGTATGAAGGGCGGTGGCGCTGGGGGAGGGTTATCTCAAGTTATCCCGATGGAAGATATTAATCTTCATTTTAATGGTGATTTCCATGCTATTACCTCAGCTCATAATCTGTTAGCAGCAGCGTTAGATAATCATCTTCATCACGGTAATAAACTCAATATTGATCATCGAAGAATAGTCTGGAATCGTGTCTTGGATCTTAATGATAGGGCACTTAGACAGACAGTTGTAGGGCTGGGTGGGCCATTAAACTCAATACCCAGACAAGATACTTTTTCAATTACTGCAGCATCAGAGATTATGGCAATTTTTTGTTTATCCAATGATGTTAATGATTTGAGGCAAAATATTGCATCAATTACTGTTGCTTATAACCATGATGGGGAGCCAATAACAGCAGCTGATCTGAATGTCGAAGGTGCCATGACTGCTTTATTAAAAGACGCTATTAATCC
>Ga0206679_10004283_pt1 | contig 10721 bp, 8 predicted proteins | sample M110012015metaG_FD_155464 | JGI IMG/M metagenome (GOLD analysis project Ga0206679, IMG submission 155464) | Ammonia-oxidizing marine archaeal communities from Monterey Bay, California, United States - M1 100m 12015 | ecosystem: Environmental > Aquatic > Marine > Intertidal zone | place: USA... | reverse complement strand
AACCACCAGTCATTCTTACAGTAAAGAGGGTGAATATGTTGCTACACTAACAGTTAGTGATGGCAGCCATGAAGATACTGAATCTATTACAATAAATGTAATTGATGCCTCAGCTAGAGAGCCTAATGCTAAAATTACTGATTACAAAACCCAAGATTGTGATGACGAGGACGCTCCTGCAGGTAGTTTCATCCTGATTTGGGTTTGCGAAGATGATAAGGACATAAATGAAAAAGAAGTTAGTGTGTCTTCTGGTCAATTTACTCTTGATGGTGGTGATTCTTGGGCTGGGTGTGATCCAAGTAACAGCGATTGCTATGCTGAAGAATACCTTGTTTCATGGGATTGGGATTTAGACATTAATACTGATTCAGATGGAGATGGAGACGTAGCGAATGATATCGATGCGTCTGGAGAGAGCATCAACTTAGAGGACTATCCAGCAGGAGCATGGGAAATTAAGCTGACAGTAACTGATAATGTTGGATTGACTGATTCTGACGAAACCAAGATTTACATTAATTATCGTGGAGTCTGGAATGATTTTGAGATAGATAGAAAATATCAGGAAGCAGTCAGATTGACTTGGGAATATCCAGTAGAGTATGATGAAGAAACAGTGAATAAGATTAGGTATCTAAAAACAGTTGTAGTTTATCCTAAAGAAGATGATAATCCCCTAAACATAGGTGGTCAATCTGTAGAAAATACACTTGATCTATACATTTACAATTCAACAGATGTAGAAGTATCCAACACTACTGGCATTGGAAATGATAATCGAAATTATGGTGACTGTGATGAGGAAGATAGATGTGTAGGGTTGCAAATCGGCTCGGGTACTGTAAGAGGTAAGGGCGGTTCTGGAACTTGGACAGTAGATTTAGAAAACGACCAGCAACATAATACTCAGGTTAAGAGCCTAACCATTATTCTGCAATATCGATGAACTGCGCCGCTAATAACTTCACTTAACTCCAAAGGATTGAACCCTATCCTTTGGGGAGAGATTGATAAAGGCAGCATGGGTCGGCGGGCCACACTTAGAGGTGTATATTATGAGTTCACAGTGGGAAGATAAAAGCAAGCCGCACTTGAATATCGTGTTTATTGGACACGTAGATCACGGAAAGTCAACAACAGTCGGTCGTTTACTACTCGATACAGGTCACATCGAGCAGCACGTTATCGATAAGAACGAACAACTAGCATCCGAGGCGGGCAAGGCTGGATTTGGTCTTGCTTATGTTATGGATGGTCTAAAGGAAGAAAGAGAGCGCGGTATCACAATCGATGTTGCGCACAAGGAGTTATTCACTCCTAACTATTACTTCACAATCATTGATGCACCAGGTCACCGAGATTTCGTCAAGAACATGATTACCGGTACCAGCCAGGCTGATGCCGCAGTTCTTCTGTGCGCAGCTAACGATGGTGTTAACGCACAGACACGTGAGCACGCATTCCTTGCGCGCGTTCTTGGAGTTAAGCAGTTGATTGTTAACGTCAATAAGATGGATATCAGTGGTGTAAGTTACTCCGAGGACCGATACAATGAAGTTTGTACAGAAGTCGATACTCTATTGAAGATGGCAGGATTCAATCCAGCTGATGTCATTAAGATTCCATGTTCCTCCTTCAACGGTGAGAATCTATACAACAAGTCTGACAATATGTCTTGGTACAAGGGTCCAACTCTATTCGAAGCAATCGATGGCATTCAGATGCCACCTAAGCCAGTTGATAGGCCTCTTCGCCTACCAATTCAGGATGTCTACAAGATTTCAGGTATTGGAACAGTTCCAGTCGGTAAGATTGAGACAGGTATTCTACACGCGGGTAAGACAGTTGTATTCAATCCAAGCCAACAGTCGGCTGAGGTCAAGAGCATAGAAATGCACCACACCAACGTTGCAAAGGCTGAGCCTGGCGATAACGTCGGATTCAACGTTCGTGGTCTAGCAGCAACTGACATCCGCCGCGGTGACGTTGCTGGATACCAAGACAAGCCACCTGCGTTTGTCCGCCACGACGAAACATTCGTTGGACAGATTCAACTTATGGACATACCAAAGGCAATTGGCACTGGTTACACTCCTGTGTTCCACTGCCACACCAGCCAGGTTGCAGTAAGATTCGTTGAGCTACTAGAGAACTCGAAGACCAAGGAAGCAAACCCACCGTTCCTAAAGACTGGTGACGCTGCGCTAATCCGCTTCGCTCCAACTAAGCCAATGGCAATAGAGGAAATGACTGACTTCCCTGAACTATCTCGCTTCGCTATCCGCGATATGGGTAAGACAGTCGCTGCTGGCGTCTGTATGAAGATCGAAAAGAAGTGAATTTGCTGAAAATAGGTTAACTCTGGAGTTGAGTAGATGCCTGTAGTCACCAAAATCAAGTTGACCGGTGAAAATCATCAGGATGTTGACTTGGTCTGTTCTCAGATTAAGTCAATTTGTGATGAAACCGGAGTCGACCTTCGCGGTCCAATCCCTCTACCAACCAAGCGCCTTGTAGTTCCGTGCCGAAAGAGTCCGGATGGAGAAGGCGCTGAGACTTGGGATCACTGGGAAATGCGTGTACACAAGCGACTTCTTGAGCTAGTCACATCGGCAGCCAAGGATGAGAAGGCATTGCGTCGTGTTCTGCGAATAGACTACCCTGACTCGGTAACTATCGAGTTGTCACTACGTCACCTAGGCTGATTCAACACTTGGCTTCAAGCCAAAGCTTCGTCATGTGCAAGGCTACCCATTGGATCCCAAGCTGGAAGTACGATAGGTTCGGAATCTAATCCAGCCTTCATCTTGTCAGAAAGATATTCTGTAGGGCAGGCAATCTCGAACATGTACTCGTCATACCATGAGTCATTCATTGTGTAGAAGCCTTTCTCGCCCGATTCTTTCTCTCCCCAAGAGTTCTCAACCCGCCATCTTCGAGGCTTACCATTGACTACATCAACTCCAGTGAATAACATAGCATGCGTCATCATTGTTTGTCCAAAACGAAGACGATTTGCTTTGTCCATACCAAATTCTGAACCATAGAGGGCTGCAAAGTCGAATAGATTCGCATCCCAGAGTCCACGTTGACGGTGCATTTGCTTACCTACATCGCACCCCATCCAAACAGGGTTACCATCTTCGAGTAACTTCTGAGTAATTGCTTTCATTTCACTACTCGGTACATTGAGATAGACCACTGGTGGTCCACCTGCGACATTTTGTAGGAAGTCTACAGTGTATCTCTGGTAGTATTTATTGCGTGGATCGTTGACAATGCATACGAAGTCTTCCCAATCCATATCGACGTACTCAGTGGCGAATTCTTGTGGGGTAATCGAACCTCTTCGGTTGAATTCGCCCTCCTTGTCTTCCCACTGCCAATCGAATTTTTCTGGTGGAGTTCCTAGATGAATACAGAGAACACGCCAAACATCAGACATTCTCGAGTCCTTGTGTTCACGTGCTTGTTTAACTGTTCCACCATTATCTAAGATTTCACGAATCTCACTAGCACCACTTCTCAGTAGATCTTTGAGGATTGCATTCATCCAACGGGTGCTAGATGATGATTTGCTCTCAGGATAGGCTACCTTAGGTACCAATCCGTGCTTTCGAATCAAATTCATTGCCATATTCCATTGGCCACCGTCACCTATGGGGTCGCCCAATAGGAATCCAATTGTTCTGTCATCTACTGGACGGTCAGCCGTCTCAATGATTGCTTCGTAGAAGTGATTCGCCCTCTCGAATTTATCCCAGAAGTGAATGTGTGCTTGGCTGAACTCGAAGTTCTTCACATTGAGCTTCTTCATCGTGCCAGGGCGGAATAGATTGAGGGTAGCAAAAAGCCAACATCTCCCACTTCGCATTTGGTTAGTTACCTTCCAGTCATCTAGTTTTATGCTGAATGAAAAATCGACATCTTGAACCATATCTCTGTCTAGTGCAACATCTAACAAGTCGTTGTTTGCTACTGCATTCTGCGCCATTTTCGCTGCAGGGTCGCTACTGAATGCTTTGCGAAATTCTTTCAATTGTTTTTTTGTGATTGTCTTACCCATTCCACTCACCGTAGGTGAGTGCTCGCCCCTCGGCGCCCCTAAATCATTACTGGTCTCATATTGGAGCTGCTACAGCGAGTCCTGCAGCGATAAGAGTCTCAGCAATTAGGCTCGGACAAGACTCGACATCACCTTCAACTAGAGTAATTTCTGAACCATCTTCTGCGATGATTGGATCAGAGAGATCCTGTAAAATTCGAATTCGAATCAAGTCTCGTCCAATTGCCTCTGAAGCAGTAACCTGAATGGGTGGAACTGGTTCTGCTCCGGTAGCTCTATTTGGAAAAGCATCCATCTCTCTGATACGATCTTCTTCATCAAAATCAGCACTATCCCAAGAAGTCTCTATTTCTTCAGATAAGGGTGCAGTCTGTGTTTTTTCAAGAGTTGGAGGCTTCTCCGATTCATTTTGTTGTGATGTGAAAGCAGTAAGTGGCTCATGAGGTCCAGGTTGTGGAATGATGTTTTTCCCATTGCCATTGTTTCCATTCACTAATGTCCTCCATGAAACATCATGTTTGTACTTCTCAACGAGGTGACTCAGACTTTGATAATATGCTCTCTCCGAAGCATCATGTCTTTCCCAATCAATGACACTGAGTTGTTGAACAGCAGCGGCCGCATCCCCTCCTCCTCCTTTCATTAAATTAGTAAGAATAGCATGCTGAGTGAAAGCATTCAGCCGAATACGAGTTAAATCAGTTACAACAGTTCTAACGTTTCCAAGTTGGCGAGTAAGAAGTTGAGCCTTTGCACTCATTCCTTCATCGCGTATAGTTTCTTGAAGTTGAGCCTCCAAGTGAGTTGTTAATTGATTGACTGAGTCCCAAAAATCCGGTAGTGGAAGTTCAACAGGAGCGCTTGAAGACTTCTGTTTGCGAGCCACTTCAAAAAGGGCCTTATTGACAGATTGGAGTTGATGTTTTCCTAGTCTCATCCCATCTTCCTCCATGCTACCGCGAGCGACCCGCTACCCATCCTCTGCGGGCGATACATCAATCATTCCATCTGGACGGCTGTGAAGTGAGGTTCGAGCCGCTGGAATCAAGAGGTAATCGCGGCTCGCTAACTCCGCAGGTGTACCCGAGTGGTCAAAGGGGGAGGGCTCAAGATCCTCTGCGTAGTGCTTCGCAGGTTCAAATCCTGCCGCCTGCACCACTCATACCCATTCGTCAATAATTGATGAAAGGAATTCAATTGTACCAAGAATACCACGTGATTCGGTAAAATGGTCAGCAGCTTCCACTACACCATGGTGTGTATCATTTACCGCTACGGAGAACCCACAGACATTGAACATCGAGATATCATTCGCAGCATCACCCACTGCAATTACTCTCTCGGGATTAGTTCCACGCTGTCTGAGTGCTTCTAATACTCCATTCCCTTTGTCGATTCCAGGGATACAAATATGAATTGCAAAACCAGTTGGTGAAATTACCAAATCGTTGTACTGTGAGCCTTTGATTGCATCCAATATAGCTTCGTAATTGTCGACTTCTTTCAAACACCATTCAGTTTCCCGCCAGCGATTTGATTCAATTCCGGCTGCATCCAATCCTTCAATCTGTGTCGCAAGCCAATCAGCAGCCTCGCGCGTGCGCCTTCCATCTGCTAGAGCTCTGATTGGGAATCCTAGACGTGTATCCCAGATCATTCCTCCATTTTCTCCAATAACGAAACCAGATACTGCAAGGCTCTGTTGTATAGGGGTTACATTCGGTAGAGTTCTTCCACTAGCAAGTGAAACTATGATGCCTAATTCTTCCACTTGGCGAATTAGTGGGATTAGGGCAGGATCGAATCCATTTTCATCAAGCAGAGTTCCATCGATATCGAAGATTATCATCTCAAAATCTTCGCGATTTGGCCACTGCATAGATGCCGCACCCCCTCTTCATTCAAGATTCCACCGTATATTGTTGATATTTCTCCCCTCAGGTTGATGAGCAACCTATGTTTCCCAAGAGTATGACCGATGAGGAGTTCCTTGTCCTCGATGATGATGAGGACAAAATTCCTCAGTCGAAGACTAAGTCTTCCTTACAATCAACAGATGCTCCTCAAAAGATTAATTCTACAATCTCAAGTATACGAACTTCAATCTCAAATGCTTTAGAAAGTGCCAAGAATAAAATTTCTTCAATATCAAAGAAGAAAGAAGCTTCAGTTGAGCAGAAAAATGAGTTGATTATGGAAGATTGTTGTACTGATGGTACCTGCTCAACAGAAGATAAGGAACCTAGTTCGAATGAAGAAAACGACATTGATTTTTCGATTGAAGCAGAACTCGTTGTAGATGGGGATGAAGAATTTGAGTGGAATCTCAGAGGGATGGATTGTCCAGATTGTGCAATGAAAGCCACACGCGCAGTAAAGCGATTACCGGGAGTGAACGAGGTCAACGTATCAGCAACTGAGGGTAGAGTAAGGGTCAATCTTGATGTTGCACGTGGACGTGTATCAAGGGTTTCAGCCGTTCTAGAAAGTCTAGGTCATGGACCTGAGATCGAGTGGAAGGAGGTTCAAGATAAAACGGCAGGTGATGTTTCGCGTAGACTTGGATTGAATCGTAAGGACTTACGTTCTGCTCTGTTGGAGATACCGGGTATTATTAATGCAAGTCTGGATGATGGCCGAATCGAAATCCAACGTGTAAATACTGATTCGGTAACAGTCCAAGAAATGACCGAAGAGGGTCTACGTAGATTACTTGGGGATTATACAGTTGGTGACTCAAGAACCACTAGGCTGCGCCCAGATCAAGCTCAGTTACTAGGTGCAGTATTGACCATTCCCCTTCTAGCAGCAGTTATTCTTGTAGAACAATTAGATTTGCATTGGTGGGTTGCTGCAGCAATAACATCTCTAGGGGTTCTTTTTGCAGGACTTCCTATGTTCAATAATGCAATCGCTAGTATTCAGAATAGAGTGTTGGGTTTCCAAGTACTTACTTCTCTAGCAGTATTAGGATCTCTTTACCTAAGAGAGTGGCCTGAAGCATTGATTGTAACAGGATTGGTTGCATTAGCGGCTCACATGGAAGAGAGTGCATTAGTGCGAGCCAGAGAAGCAATGCAAGGAGGTCTCGATAGATTACCTAGGCGTGCACGTCTAGTTGGTGAAAACGAACAACAACTTGATAGTAGTTCTGAAAACTCCTCTTGTGATGATGAGTGGACTCCAGTAGCCGCATTGGAGCCGGGGGATATTGTAGAAATTCGCTCGGGAGAAATAGTTCCTGTAGATGGAGTAATTGTTGACGGAAGTGGAGCGATTGACAGAGCACCCTTGACTGGTGAGCCAATGCCAGTATCAGTCAGTGAAGGTGATTTCATTGAGGCTGGTCTAACAATTACCCGTGGTCCACTTCATGTCAAAGCCCAGGCCACGGGAGATAACACCAGATTGGCCGACTTGATTGAATTAGTTCGTAAATACCGTGAGCAACCTTCTCGCACACAGACGAATATCGAACGCTTCACTGCCGTTTGGGTGCCATTAGTTCTGATTGGTTCTGCCATCTATGGAACGGTTACTGGTGATTTAGTAGGCATGCTTGTTCTATGGGTAGTATCCTGCCCCTGTTCTCTCCTGCTTGCTGCCCCAGTTCCTCATGCAACCGCTTTGTCCAGCGCTTCATCCTCTGGCCTAGTAGCACGTGGTGGAAATGTCATTGAGGCGGCTGCTGGAGTGAAACTCGCTCTTCTTGACAAGACTGGAACTCTGACTAGTGGAAAACCACGTTTGGTCAAAGTAGCAGTTTCTAGTGATGAAACTGAAGAAAGCGTTCTACGCATTGCAGCAGGCCTTGAACAGCGAAGCAATCATCCATATGCTCAGGTTCTCATCAAGGAAGCAGCCGAGCGTAGTAAGGCAGTCACCTCAATCTCTGATATTGAAGATGGAGATGCCGGAGTACAAGGTAGCATGAGAGGGATTCCTGTAATTTTAGGTCGAGCGGATTGGTTGATGGAAGAAGGTGTGAAGATTCCTTACGAAATCGATTCAGCCCTCGCAGATAGTCGTCATGCGGGTTATGGAGCCAGCGTTCTTGCTGTTGATGGTCAGGCTGTTGCAGCCTTCACTTTCGCACATGATGATGCACGTGAAGGCGTGAAGGAGATGATTGCTGAATTACAGAGCCAAGGAATCTCAGTAGAGATTCTTAGTGGTGATGAGCAGGCTTCAGTCGAGGCATTTGCCAAGAAACTAGGACTGGATCCATCTATCTGTAGAGGAAATGTCGATCCTGAAGGAAAAGCCGCTTGGGTTGCTCAAAGAGCCAAGTTGAGTCGAACACTAATGGCTGGAGATGGATTCAATGATTCGGGAGCTCTTGCGGCTGCTGATGTGGGAGTTGCAGTAGGAAGTGGTGAGCAAGTAAATCTAGATGCAGCTGATGTTTTGATTCCCGGAGAAGATCCTAGGGCTCTTTCCAATTTACTCTCTCTTTCAAAGCGTACACGTAAGGTGGTAAATGCAAACATCGCAATTTCCGTAGGGGTAACTATCCTTCTAGTGATTACAGCATTAGCTGGAATCAATACTAGTATTGCAGCAGGAATAGCAATACATGAAGCAAGTGTATTCCTGATTATTCTAAACGGTATGTTTGTGGCTGGAGCAGAAGGAAATAAGTTGGGAGTATTAACATCTCTTGGAAAGGACTTGATTTCTGATATCCGAGAAGCCTTCAATGTCTGGTTATCCTCAGGAAAGGCGGACTCTTCAGCGACCGCTTGATTAACCCAAAGCAGGAGCGAGAACCGTGATGGACAGAGTCGAGGTCGAATCCAAGCATGCCCCGCCCCTCGCTGAATGCGCTAGTTGTGAGCATATGCTACCTCCTGGTTTAGGCGATATTACCTGTGAGATATGTGGTGCAGGATGTCGAGTTACACATGACCTAACTGTAGAGGCACTTATCGATGAGAAAGTCCCTTGTCCACATTGTCATACTATCCTCGTTGCTGGTACAGATGAGAGACCAATTGACCTGAACTGTGGAGCTTGTTCAGGAGCTTTCACTCTAACTCCAAAAATCATCAAGGTAGAAATCGAGTGTCCTGGATGCGAACGTACTCTGCGCATCCGTCCGAAACCAGGTAAGAGGCAATTGAATTGCCCTGCTTGTGAGACAGAATTTCACGTTACTTTCTAAATTAGTTGAGTGACTTCGTCACTTGCCTTGCCCTTTGAAAATCGCTTTCATCGGCAGATTCCGACCCTGCGCTCTCAAATACTCGCCAAATACCGTCGGAATGGGGATGGAACCGTGAGTGAGAGCAAGTCTCCCGATGGTAACGATACCGAAGGTATCGATGAATTAGCGGCTCTCAGAGAGGCTCATGTTCGTTCCGCGGCCTCAGCAATCGACACACTGGGCCGCGCTCGTGACCGTCTAGATGATGAATCAAAATTACGTTCCAGCATGCGTCGTGAGCGTCGCAGAAGAGTTTCCGAAATGGGAGATAGAGTCGATGGTATGCGTGGCGCTCTGCGTAAAGCCAATGATATTCTCTTCGAAGAAGAACTTCATCGAATTGAAGCCGATATGCGAGCTGAACTAGAAGTCGAAATGGAACGCCTAGAGACAGAGGCTCTAGAGCGTGAAGAGAGACTTCTGCGTGAAGAGATGCTTCATCGACTACGCCGAGAGGAAAATCGTCTCAAAGAACAGTTAGACCTTGAGAGAGATCGACGAATTGAGGTTCATACAGCAAAATTACGAGACCGACTCAAATCAGAGATGGAGACTGAGTTCGACAGACGTCGTGCTTTCCTTAGCGACAGGCTTGATTTAGAGGCAGCGCAGGAACTCGAGCGAATGGAACGCCGCGTTGAAATGGATATTAGAGAAGCGGAAGAGTCCAAAATTCACAGAAAGGTCGAGTCATATCGTCTTGAGCAAGAGATTGCCATGCGGGAAAGATTAGCTAAGGCACGTAAAAATCGTGAAGCCGAGTTGGAGAAGCAATTGACTGCCGAATCAAAATCCCTAGAGAAGGGAATGCTATCTGATGTTGATGTTCGTCTGAAATCATTAGAAGAGGAGGCTGAAGCTGGTATGTTGGCCGAATTAGATCGGTGGTTTTCCGCCGAGCGTGAGACCATGGAGGCAGCCCTTGTTCTGAAGCGTCAGGAGATTGCTTTGGAGCGTGAGGTCGAGATGGAGCAGAAACTCGCTGAGACTCGAAAGAAGCGCGAGGGCGAATTAATGGAGAAACTTGAGAATCAGTTGTCCAAGCGTGAAAGCCTTTCAAAGAAGGAAATTGAGGAGATGATTAAGTCCCTTCAATCAGAGCTGAAAGTCAAGTGGGAAGCAATCTTAATTGAAGCCAGACAAAGCGCCCTTGAGCGTTCAAATGGGAAATGACCTTTTGCGGGTTTTTTCACATAAATTCAAGCATTTGAGCCCCAATGTGATATGGTTTTGCAATCTATGGTGGGTTAAGTGAGCAACTATGAGCGCTGACAAAACAACCGTGAGAAATCGAATCCGAACGCAGGCTATGGTCGCATTGGCTGTACTAGCATTATTTGCAGGTGCATCAGTTGGAGCAAGCCTAGAAGAGTTTGCTGCACCAACATACGCAGAAGATAACGCGTATTCAGGAGCAGTGGATGATGCTACAGATGAGAGAGGCTG
>Ga0206679_10004278_pt1 | contig 10731 bp, 14 predicted proteins | sample M110012015metaG_FD_155464 | JGI IMG/M metagenome (GOLD analysis project Ga0206679, IMG submission 155464) | Ammonia-oxidizing marine archaeal communities from Monterey Bay, California, United States - M1 100m 12015 | ecosystem: Environmental > Aquatic > Marine > Intertidal zone | place: USA... | reverse complement strand
GGAAAGAGTTTATGGTTTATAGGGTAACCCCATTATTGGATAATTCTGACTCATAATAGTGAAATACTACAAGTACAACATTAATCGAATGATTGCCTCGCATTGTGAAAGACACGGCATACCTGTACCTAAAAAAGCAAGAGACGCAATTCATAAAAACCACATTACAGACTCAATCGATATTGATGAGGCCATAGACATTCTTTACAAACTACAAAGAAATTCTTCTAATGAGGTTGAAAAGAGTGAGTCGAAGGCTTTACTTGACTCACTGATCATCATGCGAAGGATGGGTATTACGAAAGTAAACACGAGTTACAAATAGTTATCCTAAATTTGAAGTTCTCCGAAGAAGCCTATTAATCCCAAAAACCCCTCCACAACAAGCCTCACAAGCCCATTCATCAAAACCAAATAAAGCTACTCTGTATGGGTTAATATGGAGCTCTCAGGGGGTGTTTAAGAGGGATAAATAAGCCTCATGGAATAATACTGAACGCTATGGCGTTAAAGGGCTAGTGGCAATACCAACAATGTCCTGCTAACTATGATTATTTAGTTTCTTAAAAATCATTTTTGTAACTGTGCCACCATTTGCGTGTTCAGTATGTTCAAGGTGGCTATCGTAATGTTCGCTCATCACCTTTTGCGCATAGTGGAGTTCTTGTATTTGAATCGTCTCGAGGCTTTCTGTTGATAGCAGTCCAAAGCCGTTGTCTATAAATAAAAATACAACGTCCGATTGTCTTGCATGCGTTTCAATCTTTAAATTACTTTGTTGTCCATTCAAAAGGACGCTTGAGCTTTTTTGCCTTTTTGCTATTGCACTCATAAATAGAGTATCTATCGCAGCCCTTACTCTTTCTGACTCTAAATCATCCTTGCAAACATTGGTGGTTTTATCAAAAATGGTATTAATTTCAATGTGGTATTTTGTAATTTTTTCCTTGTATTGATCAAGCACACTCTTAGCGATTTCATTAAGATTGCATGATTTTCGTTCTGTGGAATGATTGGCGGCAGTGGACTCTAGGGCTGTCTTAGATGACTTGTAGCTAGAGGTAAGTGTATCACCAAAGATATCTACTGGGCTATTAGCCACTGGGAAAGTAATAGTAGCAACAGCGCCACACCACCAACGAGACTTGTTCTCTAAAGTGCAGTCACCACCATGTAGCCGCATAATTTCTTTGGCCATTTCTAAACCCAAACCATGGCCCGATCCATCGGAAGAGTTTCGGCTTGCTGAGGATCGAGAATGTGATAGACCCTCGCCGTTGTCACTTATTTTTACAAAAACTTTTTGACTTTCTACAGACGTTGTAACCTCTATTTTATTGTCGTTGTTTTCTATGCATCCGTGTGCGATTGCGTTGCGGAGAAGATTGTCTACTGCAACTTGGACTAAACTTCGGTCTCCATTTATATTGGCCGCGGCTTCAGAGGGCGAGTACACAAACCCAACCCTGTTATTTTGTTTTTTGTATTCGTTGACTTTTTTCTCAATAATTTGATCGATATTGAATATTGTCGATTCTTTTAGCTTATATTGTGCTTGAAGGCTTGCTAGGGTTAACATTGTTTTCATAAGTGCTGAACCCTCATTGGCAAGCTCAACAATTTTTTTGAAATTTTTCCGATTGTGCTTAGAAAGGGATTCATCCTCAAGAATCTCTTTAGACATTGAATGAACAGAATCTACAGGTTTTTGCATCTCATGTGCCATACGCTGCACAGCTTTTTTTTGTGTTTCTTTATGCTGTAACTGCATTCTTAGTTTTTTTATTTCCGTAACTAAGTCAATTAAGTCAGGCCTGTTCTTTAATTCTTTAGGAATTTTTGGGATACTGGTAATATTATTTATATTGTAAAGTTCTTTAACATAGCTTTGTATTCTCCCAATCAGAGACCGGTCTGCATATAGCGATATAAGTGCAGCAAGAAGTCCAAACGTGAAAATTAGAAAAGCCGGAGCCGCATATTTGCCTTGAAATACGGATAACCCACTTGGGGAATAGTCTTGAGTAATGCGCAAGTAAAACTCAGGATTGTCTTTGTTTGGTATGATTTTGTTTACTTGCCAAGCACTACCCTTAAGGAACAAAGGGAGGTTATCGAAAGGGAGATCGCGTCCAATCTCGACTGGCTCCACATCCTCCTTAAAGTCATCTGCTTTAAATTTTGTTAACTTTCCTCCTTTTGAATCATATAGCCACTTTTCGCCAAAGGCTATTTGAATCCAAACGGCCTCGTTTTCCTCTAAATTCTCGACAATGGTATTGAGCAGTTCAAGTTTGGCTTTGTCGGGGTTTTCGATTAGTGGTTTGATTTTCTGTAGACTTCTGGCTAGAGAGGATAGGTCAGAATCAGATAGTACATTTGTTGCTAAGGGGTGTTTAAGTACCGTAAGAATCCTATCTATAGTTTCTACATTTTTTAAACTATCTACTGGAGTACTGTCTACCAATGTACTGACACTACTAATCAGCGAGGATGTGAGGCCAATTTTTCCCTCAATGGATTCTTTTGATATCTCCTTTTGGGAGTAAAGGTCAACCCTCCAAGCGCCTAGCCAAGATAAGATTAACAGGATAATTATAAAAAACAGGCGACGTTTTGCAATGTAAGGCTTGAGATTGGCCGCTAGTGTATTCATAATTGCCCGATGAATTGATATTGTTGAGGTTGTATAGTTGCAATCGGACGAAAGCCGGGCGCCACATCAAGTATTTTTTTTCGGATTATATTGATATGTTGACTAACAATATCAAGGTTGTAATCGGCATCTTCATTCCAATTTCCACCGGTTAGGTGTCTGAATTGTTCAAGAATGTCTTTTCTGTATTGTGGAGTGTTGTGATTGTCGTGCAGGAATTTAAATATTAGATAATCAGCATCACCCAGCCGTAGGTCAGTATTGTTTAGATATGTAATTTTATTTATAAATGAGAAGGTTGTTTTTTCTACTGTGAGGTTTTTTAATATCTGACGAATTTGGGCAACCCCAACCGATGGATCAATTCTAAACGCCTCATGTGAGTCGTGATTAGGGTCTATATCTTTTTTAAGATACACAAAGCCTCCGGCATTTAGCGCTTCACTCATTACATCTGAATCGCCTAGGCTAGAGATAATGATAATTGGGGCTTGGCAGAGTTTGCGGATGAATGGTATTAAATCAAGTCCATAAGCATCAGGAAGCACGAGGTCCAAAAGGATGATATCAGCTTGCCCTCCCAACTCCAAATATTTACACGCTTTTTTAGCAGTTTCTTGTATGACTACTTCAAAGTGTTCTCTTTTGAGTTTATTGATAAGAGCATCTAAATACTGAGGGTTATCATCAATGATAAGTACTTTGTAAGTCTTCATGCTTTATTAGTTTTTGCTTGCATTATAGCACCCCAAAGTCATTGGACAAGCTTTCCTAGATTTCTAGAAATTAGCTCGATTTTCAACTGAATTCTAAAGAGCAAAATCCTTAATATCAGCAACTGGATCGGTTGAAGGGGCCTCTCTTTTTGTCTTTCAGCCGAGCTACTTATTTTATTTAGGAATGACGATTTATGCAAGAAAGCAAACCATATATTCATCAAACTTTTGAACTGTGCATTCCGCAGTGCAATGAAATCTTTGAGATTTTTGATGAGGTTGGCGTGGTTGATGCTTCAGATGGCGTGTTTATGGTTTCTGAAAGCTTCCATCCATGTTGTCATGGAACTGTTCTTATCTACGGACTGTCTGACTTTCAATGTCTAAGAGATATAGCGTTAATGGACCCCCTCAGCCTAACCGATGCTTATGGCAATGAATACTACTACAAAGTCACAGGCATGAGCGTAGTTGATTTTGAGGAGGGTGGTCATGTGACTATTAATGACTTTGGTCGAGAACTAAAGCTTGTTACACCGTGGCCTTTAGATGGGTACATGTTTGATGATCCAGCACATTTCATCTTAACCGCGGTGCAATTATGACGAGTCTAGACGATTACAAACAAGTTGACGGCCAAGTGGTTGTAAATCGCACTTCAATAAATCTTCCCGAATCACAGGCAACACTTATATATGACAGCACTGTTATTTTAAGAGAAGATTTCGAGTCCGCTAAACACTGGTACTCGAGTGAAGTCAATTCAAAAAAAGACAACCCATCTCTTTGGCTGGAGTTTTTACGAAAGGTTGCCGCCTATGTTTGAAATAGATCCAAACATGACAAGAGTGTTCAGCAGCCTCATTGAGCTGGCGATATTTTTATTAATCTACTCAGTGCCATTGATTTTTGGCGTGATTGTCTTATCCATGCTAACGAATGAATGGCTCGAAGAAAGAGGAAATGCCAATGAGTAAAACAACACTAGAAGATGCGAGCAACCTAGTAGGCGCCCAGCTTGATATGGGCGACACAGGCGGTGGTCTGCAAGGTGGCGGTGAGGCGGTCGGTGGCTTTTTTGACTTTATGAAAAGTGTTGGTGAGTCTTTTGGCTCTCTTGGCAGCTGCTCATCTAATTGTAAAAGTGGTTCGGTAGTTGGCAATCAGACTGTGCATATTGTCGACGAGCCAGACAAGTTGTGGGCCTTAAGTATCTCAGAGCAGTTGTACGCACTAAACACACAGGTTCTCATTCTTGCAGCACTTATGGTGTTATTCATTATTGCGTCTCTAGTCAAGCCTTATGTACTGCACAAAATAAGTCAGAAGAAGAAATCAATTGCAAGGAGAAAACGATGAAAAGTTTGTGGAATATCCCAACACTAAAGCCTGAAATGGAGTTTCAGTTAAATCTGTATTTTGGTAAGTTCGTTGATCCAAATGAGCACTGGCACCAGACAGCCGGACAGTCTATGACAGCGGCATGGGAAAAGTATCACGAAGTCCATCGATTAGCTCACGAACATGGATTCTTTTTAAAACATCGAGAGTTTGTTGCTGAGTGTCTTTCGTGCTCTTTCATTTAGTGTTATCACAGTGAAGTTCTTTGTATTTTTTGGAGTTTGTATGATAAATAAAATAACAATTTCGATTGCCGTGATGCTGTTTACGGTGTCATCTTATGCACAACCACACCTTGGGTGTTCTTGGGGCGATATAAGTAAGTCTTTGGGGGTGGGTGAGCATGTACACAACCAAGAGAAGTTTCTTTATTATCTTGCAGCCACTGATATTTATCAAGAAAACTGCAACATCTTGTCTTTTATTGGTTTTTTGTTAAAGAAGGAAGGGGTAAATATCCACACTCTCGATTTGGGGAGATTGGGCGACTATGACAGCTATAACGAAGGTCATAGGGTGAGCTGGTTTTTTTATCGGCTTAAAGGGTGTAACGGCATATACGAGCGATTTGAGAAGTTTGGTTTAGAGATGACTCTTATTCCACTTTCTCACTAATTTTTATCGGAGCCTAGGCATGCGTATGAACAAGATTAATAAATTTATTGTAATGACCCTAGCTGCATTGTTGCTTCAGTCGTGCAGTACTGCCATGGAGGGCTTTGTCAGGGCCAGTGATGATGCTTATCAAAAACAAGAATATTTAAAGTGGGATCAATTAGTTGAGGACAAAAAGGCAGAGATAGCTGCAAAGAGGGGGGCGATGACAAGGTCATTAGCTCGTAAAGATCCTATTTACAGAACCCTAAGGGGCTACTACATTCTTTCCGAAGACGATTCAATGTTGAATATTGACGAAGAGTATGTTGATCGTAGTGCCCTCAGAAGTTGTGGAGTCGGACATCGGAACATGTCAAGAGATAAGGTTTTGGCTATTACCCTCCTGAGAAAGGACGAGGTCAAAGTTCTTGATACCTATCGCATACCAAATAACCATCGTGCGATGAATTCCGAGGAATTAGTTGGTTTTATTGAGGCTAGTGTTAATAACTACATTCAATGCACGGAAGAAGCTGCCCCAAGTATCACTATAAACATGAAATCTGATTGGAAATCCATAGACAAAATCTATATCGCCAGAAATAAATTAATGACGGATGTTATAGCTAAACGTCTTTATCTAGCCATAACTTATTAGGGGTCTTTATGAAAAAATTCATCATCGTATTAGCCTTAGTCAGTTCGTTATCTTGTGCTCAGATACCCAATGAAACAATTGATATATATCTGCAAAATCGCGACATTGTTTTGCAAATATTGGGTGCAGCTGACTTATATATCGAAAGATGCGACGGTCTTACAGAGCTTGGAGGGCAGTATTACGCATTATCTATGGAGATACACGGCCTAACAAAAGAAAGTCTTTACAAAGAGCCTCTTTATGAGGCTGGCTACACAGTGACAAGTCAATATGCATCGTGCCCTGCAATGGTTGCTGATTTTAGTAACCTAGGCATTACTCATTTTTTTAAGACAACCTTATGAAAACAACAGTCATTCTACTTTCGTTAATGTTTGCTTTGCAATCTTGCTCATTGACTCATCACAAATCTCAAGAGGTGCTAGAGCCGCCTGCATTAGATGAAGATTACGACCTATATAAGACTTATGAGGAAAATTCCTTAGAGGGGTTTTATCCAGATATAGAAAACGAGCCAGAGGAGGTGAGTGAAGTAAGTGAAAACCTAGACAAGGATGCGGATATCAATTTGCTGGATGCGTTTGCGATAGGAGTGGTTGTGGGAGCGATCGTATATCTCTTGTGCAGATTGGATGCTGAGGGAGAAAGCGGATATTCATACCCTCAAGATCCAACCCTTAATCCTTATGAAGTGACTTTATCTAGTAACGATTATAACGGTTGTTTTGTGTTTGACTTTTAAGGAATCAATAATGAACGCCATAAATAACGGTAACAACACTACACACTGGTCTGAAAAAGAGAAAAACTTAAACGGACTTATGATTCGTCGCTATCCAAGCGGTAAGCGCTATTCACGTACCAAATTTAGAGAAGGTGATCCTGAGGGTGAGTACTTGTTTTGGTATGAAAGTGGACAGCTAAAGTCTCGTTACTTTTATCAAATGGGCTTTATTCATGGACAGGTGCAACACTATCACGAAAACGGTGTCCAAGAGGCTGAAGAAAACTATGTTGAAGGCCTACTTGAAGGGGCTTACAAAGAATGGAATACAAAGGGTGTATTGACACATCTATCCCATTACAGGGATGGTCTTAATGAGGGCATCTCTACCGAATGGTATGACAGTAGTTGTGTCAAGTCCGAGGTCAATTATGTTGAAGGTCGGCCAAACGGTCAGTGGCGTCAATACTATCCAAACAAGCAACTGCAATCAGTTGTTAATTACAACAAAGGCAATAAAGAAGGCGTTATGCAAACCTTCTATGAAACAGGTGAGAAGGAAAGTGAAGTGTACTACCTTGATAGCAAGTTACAAGGCATGAAAACCATCTGGTTTAAGAGTGGCAGGATAAGCTCCATAGAGACTTATCGAAACGGCCTTAAAGATGGCAAGTCAACCGAGTTTAGTAACAGAGGTGTGCGTATTGCGCAGGATGTCTATAGAGACGGCAAGCTGCATGGGTTATTGAGGCTTTGGAATGAAGAGCGGGAGCTTGTTTTGGAGGAGTATTACGAGTTTGGAAGACTGAATAAGAGCTTGGTGTTTGCCAGGCAAGCAAGTGAGTTTATTTAATAAAGGAGTGGTAATGACAAAACTAAAAATAGCAAAAAACTGGTTAATAGATGTAAATCAAGTTGGCTTAGGCGCCGCTTTATACAATGTAGGTGGCCAATTTCATCAACGCATGCTTGATAACGAACTAGATACAGATGAAGCAACACAATGTTTAAGCAAGGCTTACAAATGGTACTTGCGCGCTGCAAAAACAGGATGTGTAAGTGCTCAGTCACAGGTTGGGGGGTTTTTAAAGCAAGGATGGGCGAGTGGTGAAATTAACTATTTTGAGTCCGTCTACTGGTTTAAAAAAGCTGCCAACTCTGGTTGCGCATTTGCAATGACGCAACTCTCTCACTCCTACATGACTGGGCAAGGCGTGGAGGCCGACGACTCAAGATCCGCTCAATTTGCGAAACAAGCAGCAGACTTAAATTATGGCCCGGGGTATCTGACTATGGGCGAAAGATACGAATGGGGAAGAGGCGTTCAAATAAATTTTGAAACTGCCAAGATGTATTACGAGTTGGCACGAGACAATAAACCTGGATACCCTAGGCTAAAAATTACAAGGGAGCATCAGCCGATTATTCCTTGGGACTATTCAAAAGCCATACAGCAAATGCTGGATAGGGTGAATTACAACATTGCTATTGGCAAAAAGAATAAGTGGGGAGACCAAGAAGTAATATTTGCGATGTTGGAACACTGGAGAAGAGAGGACGAAAAAGCCGAACAAGAACAACAGAAAAAAGATCGATTAGCCGATATTAAGCCCAGCCAAAACCACCCTGCTGGACAAGCTGTAGATATAGAAACTTTTAAAAAACAGGGATTGTCAGAAGAAAGTAAAGAATCTGAACTTGAAAACAACAATGCAGAAGCTGTTGTTCTTCATTAGTGCTTATGGATTTATTTAAATAGCATGCAAGGAATGGGTTGATATATGGGAGCGTTATAAAAGTATGGCAGCAATAGATACTCTCATGTGGTTGTTTGGTATAGCAGGGATTCTTGCGGCAATCTCTGTATTTATCACGGTCATTTTAGGGCTTGTGTTGTTAATTTACAAAACAGTAGAAAGAATCTTTTCAATAACAAAAAAAGGAGTTCTGATGAATAAGCTAAAAGTGCTAATTAAATGGTTTTCAGATGTTAGAAGAATAGGCTTTGCTGGGGCGACATTCAATCTCGGGTCAAACTATCATGAGCTTGATAAATCTAAGGCGTTTAAATGGTATTTAAGATCAGCCAAGATGGGGTACATCAGCGCACAATCACAAGTTGGCACGCTGTTGCTTCTTGGTACAGGTGTTGAGCAGAATGTAGAAAAAGGAAAAGAGTGGCTTCTTAAGGCGTCCAAACAAGGCTGCGAGCACGCTACTTGGCGATTGCATTATTACTATTTTTCTATTAAGGGCGACCCTGTGCAAGCTCTTTGGTGGACTCAACAGGCTGCAGAGATGAATTATGCGCCAGCATATATGACGCTTGGCGAATTTCACGAATATGGACTTGGTACTGAAGCTAACTTTGAAATCGCCAAGATGTACTACCAAGCAGCTCTTAGCCATACCCATGAAGACCCTGAGCTTAGAAGGCAGAAAAAACTACATCCAATTATATTAATTGACTATGTACAGCCTACGAAAGACGCTCTTGAGCGCCTTAACTACAACATAGAGTGGGGCAAAACAAACGGCAGAACAGATTCGCAGGTGGCTACTGCAATGCTCGAATACTATGAAGAACAAGAACAATCCCAAAAAGTAACTCAAAACCAGGCCCAAACAGATGCTGCCGGCAAAGCAATTGATGTTGAAACGCACGCATCCAATGAAACCAAAGAGACTGAACCGAAAGGCCCAACCATCCACTAATCCATCGAACAACCACTAGGAATTATTATGAATAATCAAACAATCAAATCAAAATTACTAACCACGCTTGGAGCGTTCTTGATCACACTTATGTCGTTTAACTCATCGGCGGCAGTAAGTGCACAATACCCTCCATCAGTACAGTACCAAGAGTGTAACGGTGAGGAGTACTTTGCAGGCGACGGCAGGTCTTTAGAGACTTTAAGGCACCTCGGTAAGAACGGCAATGCTGACGCTCAATTCCAACTTGGAAGAATGTTCCAGAGTGGCGCTGTTGTCAAGAAGAGTGCTCAGCAATCCCGCTGGTGGTACGAACAAGCCGCTAAACAAGATCATCCTGGTGCTTTGTTTTATTTAAGTTGCAATTCACTTATAAAAGCCTTTGATCAGTACACTTCTTACGGACATGGCAGTCTGCAAAGAGGGGTAGAGCTTATGTTTAAATCTTTTAGTCTTGGCAACATGGGCGCTATAACAACTTTAGAATTTATACGAGAGGTGCTAATTGTTGACTACGTGTCAAGGTATAACAACCAATCAGAATGTTTTAATCAAATAGTAAACTTTGTTGAAGTGCCTTACACACAGTGCTTAGTAAAGATGTACAAGGATATTGCAAAGTATGATCAAGGGGCGTCAATGAATGATAACCGAAATGAGGTTGCGCACTACTACGGACTATCACAACTTAATGAAGAGCTGAGCATGACAGTTCAGTACTCAAAAACAGAAGTCCTAAGCTATGCTGTACCCAGAGTTGAAACTACTCAAGTAGAGTCTGGTGAAAGATACTCCCCAATCGTAAGTAATGGCTTTAAAAGCTCAACCGATGAGCCGCTATCTACATTCTCCATTGACGTGGATACGGCAAGTTATGCCCACATGAGAAGATATCTTCAGCAATATGATGGGTTGCCACCGATTAATGCTATTCGTATCGAGGAGTTGATTAACTACTTCACTTATGACTATCCTCAGCCAGAAGGTGATGATCCGTTCTCAGTGACAACCGAGATAAGCACTGCTCCTTGGAATCCTGAGCATCAATTGGTACACATTGGATTGCAAGGCCGAGAGCTTAATTTAGACAAGGCACCTGCATCAAACCTAGTCTTCTTGATAGACACTTCAGGCTCTATGAGCGATGACATTGTGCTTGTCAAACAAGCCCTTAAGATGCTTGTTGGTGAATTAAGAGATGATGACAGTATCAGTATTGTGACTTATGCGGGCTCAGCTGGTTTAGCTCTTCCTGCAACAA
>Ga0206679_10004274_pt1 | contig 10735 bp, 11 predicted proteins | sample M110012015metaG_FD_155464 | JGI IMG/M metagenome (GOLD analysis project Ga0206679, IMG submission 155464) | Ammonia-oxidizing marine archaeal communities from Monterey Bay, California, United States - M1 100m 12015 | ecosystem: Environmental > Aquatic > Marine > Intertidal zone | place: USA... | reverse complement strand
AGATGGAGCAGAAACTTAAAGGCAAGGTTGCCCTGGTCACGGGTGCAGCCCGGGGAATTGGCCAGGCACATGCACTGCGACTGGCTGAACTCGGTGCTGATGTCGCCGTTAACGATATCGACCTGCAGTCGTTTAAGGAGTTCGATGAGGACATTGAAGCGGAATCCATTGAGGCGCTGGTTAGTCGTCACAATGTACGTTGTATCGGCTATGAGGCAAATGTCTGCAATGAAGACGAAGCAAAAGGGATGGTTGATCGGGTAGTCAGCGATTTTGGCCGCATTGATATACTGATTAACAATGCCGGGGGTATCGCCGGAAAGCCGGCTGATAGTTTTGCTTCTTCAGTATCCTTCCAGGACCTTACAGCAACCCTTGATCGTAATCTGATGGGCACGATCTTCTGTTCCCAGGCTGCTGCAGGATACATGAAGCCCAAGGGCTGGGGACGCATTGTAAATACCTCTTCCCAGGCAGGTCTGCGATCCCAGGGAGCCGGGGTCTATGCTTCCTATGGTGTGGCTAAAGCGGGTGTGATCGCCTATACCCGGTATCTAGCCCAGGAACTGGGTCAATACAATATAACGGTAAACTGCCTGGCGCCAGCCTATGTAGCGACTGAAAGGTTAATGAGACAGTCGTTTCGAAGGGTTAACAATATCTCAAAGGAACTAGGCGTACCCTTGAACCGATTGGCAGAACCTGAAGATATCTCTAAGGTAATGGAATTCTTTGTGACTGATCTGGGTGATTACATTACCGGGCAGACACTGTCTGTGTGTGGTGGCGCAGTGAATTTCAGTTAACGCAGCTCAGTTGAATTGATCGCGCTGCTACCAGGTCGTCGGTGGGTTTCCGACGCCTGGCGGAGTATTATGATCGCCAGGCACTATCGTTGTATGAGTTCGATGATCAGGCCACTTAACTTGCCTCGAGTATCGATATAAACGGCGCTGCGATTATTGCTGCCGGCTGGCTTAATACTCAGAATAACGTTAAAGCCTTGCGCTTCCAGCTGTGCCGTCTCGGTTTCAAGATCCTCAACGGTAAATGCGATATGGCCGACACCTTCACCCTTTGTTTCGAGTAATTCCCTGTGTACGGTGTCTCCCTGTATGGGTTGGAGCAGTTCTATGCCCAGTGGGCCGATCTGGCCCATTACGGCTCGGGTTTGCACATTGGGGTCGGGCGGCCTTCCATAGACCAGGTATTCTGCAGCTTTGCTGCTGTCAATAACAAATGTCTGTTTGAAGGATGTTTGTGTAGTCAGGGTGCCATAATCTTGTATTGATTTGTCAAGATCAGCAACAGGTATGCCGATGTGATGAAATGTCCAGCTTTCTTTCATGAGGAATGTCTGTCTTGGGGTTATCAGTGAGCATATCGCGAAATGGCACGCATTGCAGAATTGGGTGGGTACAGTATCTCGCTCGATTTATATCGGAGTTGCTAGCTGCAAAGTGTATAGTCCAGTATATATAGGCAGTGTTTGGCTGTTTATAGTCGGCAGGACGCCCGGGTGAGTTGCCCTGATGATTAATCTGGCCAAGCTGGGAGGTGGAACGATGAGAAAATTAACCATACCATTTTTACTGCTGCTGGCAGCAGGGTCACTACCCACAGAATCACAGGGGACCGAGACGAACTCAGAAATACTCCTGGATTCGCAGGGACACCGCTTTGATGATGAAAGGTATGATGCTATCCGTGAGCTGCACAATCAGGAACAACGAGGCATCGCGAAATATCGGGCAGGCGAATATAAAGAGGCCTACAGTCTACTGTCAGAATCCGCCCGTAAAGGGCTGAAACGCTCACAGCATACCCTGGCGCTCATGCATATTGCCGGGCAGGCCGTAGCAAAGAATATCCTGGTTGGTGTGGCATTGCTTGGTCTGGCGGCCGAATCAGGCGATCGCCAGTTAAAGAAGGAATATGCTAAAGCTGTCAAGGCTATTCCGGATAAGTACCAGAAGCTTGTGAGAGAACAAACACAGTATTATATCGCCCGCTATGGCATGGATGCTCAGGGTATCGTCTGTACCAGGGTCAAGCGAACCGATTCAAACTTTAAAATCCTGAAGTGTTATAAACAGCTGGGAGACTTTAAAGATCTCGCCTGGCAGCCTGAGTAGGGGCCACCGGGGCCCACGCTTGTCACAAGGCGGTATAAAAAGACCGTATATCAATGAGTTATATAATAAAAAGTAAAGTATGGCTTTTGGTTTTACTGGGTTGTGTGCCTCAGCTGGGCAATGCTGAAGGTGCTGTTGACGATATGGCGGCGGTGCTGATAGGGCTCAATCATTTCCCGTCGGCCGCTCATAGACAGACGCTCGAGGCAATTGTAACGGATGCAGTCGTGACCGAGGATGAGAGGATGCTGGCCCAGATTATCGCTCGTATCGCTCATAAGGTGAGCTCAGCAGATAGGGCGCAATTGGAAAATATCCTTTCCCGTGGAGATACCTCGCAAGGCATCAGAACCCTAGCGACTGCAGCCCTTAATATTAGTCACAAAGTCAGCAGCGATGACCTGGCAGGCCTTAAAGCAATGAGTGATTGAGCGCCCGCTGCTGCAATTGAGGTTGGCGGGGGACTGTTAATCGGGCCATGAGCATCAATGACAGCGCCAGGCTGGCCCATGTTTGGCAATAAATCCTCCCCCGAGGCTAACGTTTGATTCAGTAAGTGGAGATAGGACGATATCGACAGTTTGACCTGATAAAGGCCAGGTTGTTGGCTATGTCGACTAAATTGCCTCCTAAAGTATTGAGACTATCCTGCATATCGCTCAAGTCTGCGTCGATATCGCTGATACTATTGGGCCATTATTTCGATATATGTCGAATATGTAGTTCCTTGCTGGTGTCAGGCAAGCAGTTATAGTCCAGAAGGAAGTGATAGGAGAGTGCTTTTTCACAGCGACGGGATTATGCTGGATCTAGCAGTAAGTGAACAAAAACAAAAGCAAACGCTTAGGAGAAGAAGATGCTGAGTCTGTCGATACCCGAACATGTTGAACCCATTAGACAGAAAGTCCTGTCTTTTATTGAAAATGAAATTTATCCCATTGAAAGTGAATTGCTTGAAGACAAAGTGAGTTCTCGTCGTGGTCAGTTAATGAAAGACCTGATGCAGAAAGCCAAGGATGCAGGGTTGTGGGCGCTGGGACACCCGGAAGAAATTGGCGGCGGTGGCCTGCCTTTTATGGACTACGTATTTGTTAATGAGGTGGTCGGGCGTTCTGAAATAGCAACTGTGGCATTGGGGACACATTCGCTCCAGGACTCGATCATGCTACATCGTTACGCCAGTGATCAGTGGCGTGATGCGTACCTTAAACCGCTGGTTGACGGAGAGGTGTTTCCGAGTTTTGGAATGACCGAGCCGGATGTGGCCAGTTCTGATCCAACTCAACTGCAGACCAAAGCTGAACTCGATGGCGATCAGTGGGTGATTAATGGTCGGAAATGGTTTACCTCGGGCGCAGGCAATGCGGCTTACACGACGGCAATGGTCAGGACAGAGTTTGACGCACCAGACCATTCTGCTTTCTCCATGATCGTGGTGCCCACCGATACCCAGGGCTATAACATCATCCGCGATGTCAAAGTTATGGGCCAGGCCGACGGCCATTATGAGGTGGTTTATGACAATGTCAGGGTTCCCAAGGATAACCTGCTGGGGCCGCGAGGCCAGGGCTTCAAGATTGCCCAGGATCGCCTGGGCCCAGGCAGGATATTCCATTGTATGCGCTGGCTGGGTCAGGCACAGAGAGCATTCGATCTGATGTGTAACAGGGCCAATAATCGCGTCGCTTTTGGCAAGCCTTTGGGCCAGCATCAGCAGATCCAGAAATTCATCTTTGATACCGCAGCGGAAATCCAGGCTTCAAGGTTGCTTACCCTGCATGCTGCTCAGAAGATTGACCAGGGTGATGAGGCCCGCATCGAAATCGGCCTGATAAAGGTTTATGGTGCCTCCATGCTGCATAACGCCATTGATCGAGCAATCCAGGTACACGGTGCTCTTGGGGTTACCGAGGATACCCCGCTGGAGCGGATGTATCGGCATGCAAGATACGCCAGAATTTATGATGGCGCAGATGAGGTTCATGTAATGAATACTGCCAGAAGAATACTGCGCACTTACGGCGGTGGCAGCACTTTTGATTTTGGCCTGCGTTAATGGGCAGACTGGATCATAAAGTCTGCCTTATTACAGGCGCAGCTAGAGGCCAGGGTGCAGAAGAAGCCAGGTTGTTTTCAGATGAAGGCGCGCAGGTGTGGATGTGCGATGTGCTAGACGATCTGGGACAGCCCTTGGCCCGCGACCTTGGTGCTCAATACCGTCATCTTGATGTCACCGATGAAATTGCCTGGCAGGAATTAATTGACGAAATAGTGGCAACTTCAGGTGCGATACATGGTCTTGTCAATAATGCGGCTATTTTCAGGGTCGGCAGGCTGAAAACAACTTCAAGCGAAGAATTCCAGCAGGTCATGCAGGTAAATGCCCTGGGTGTGTTTTTGGGTATGAAGGCCGTAGCAGAGCCCATGACTGCATCAGGAGGTGGCGCTATTGTTAACATTTCCTCGATGGCAGGGCTGCGTGCCGCGGTCGGTTCATTTGCATATGGTGCATCCAAGTGGGCGGTTACTGGCATGACCAAGACCGCGGCGGTTGAGCTGGCGAGAAAAGGAATTCGAGTGAACTCAATTCATCCTGGCTTGATAGAGACACCAATGGTGGAAGACGTACCGATCAACAAGGAAGGCATTATCAGGAGAACACCGCTGGGTCGCATAGCACAAGCCAGGGAAGTTGCCCGGATGGCCTTGTTTCTAACCAGTGATGAGAGCTCCTACTCAACCGGCTCAGAGTTCATTATTGATGGTGGGTTGAACGCGCTTTGAGCAGTTGCGCTGCTGCCTGGATTGTTAAGGTAACTAATGCGGATCCAACCAGAGTCGCAGGGTGAGTATCCATGTATTGGGATTGACTCAGAAGTTCCAGGGTTAGGTTTTCATTTTCAGTGCGTGGATCATTATCGAACAATTACGTATTATCTGAATACGATTTTGGGAATAATCAGGATTTGGAGAACAGCATGGCCTATCCGCTCAATGGTATAAAAGTTCTTGATATGTCCCGAGTACTGGCAGGCCCTTTTGCCGGCCGGATGCTGTCAGATCTGGGTGCTGATGTGGTGAAGCTTGAGCCCCCTGAAGGGGACATCACGCGTATGTGGGGCCCTAAAGAGGGTGGCATTTCCGGTTACTTCCATCAGCAGAATGCCGGTAAACGAAATATCTCCGTTGATCTGCGCAACGCCAGGGGTGCGAGCCTGGTGAAAGCGCTCATACAGGAAACTGATGTTTTAATTGAGAATTTCCGGCCGGATGTGATGGGCCGTCTGGGCCTGGATTACGACACGCTGTCAGCCATCAATCCGCGCCTGATTATGCTGTCAATTTCGGGTTTCGGAATCGACAATCCAGATAGCGGTCGAGCCGCTTATGCCCCGGTAGTTCATGCAGAAACGGGCCTGGTGAGCCGCCAGGCTATGGTCAGCAAGGCCTTCCCGGCTGATATTGGCGTTTCCATAGCCGATACCAATGCCTCTCTGCACGGTTTGGTCGGGCTCCTTGCTGCGCTGTATGCACGGCAATCCAGCGGCCAGGGGGATCATATTGACCTGGCGATGGTCGATGCAACCGTGGTGACCAACGACGGTATGAATTTCGCGCTGGAAGGGGTTAAACATGGTGTGCTCAACGAAGTGTATGAAACCAGTGCTGGCTTGCTGATGCTTGCCGGTGAATTCAAGTACATCTGGCATCAGCTCAGTACCATCTGCGGCGTTGTTGATGGGCTCGATAGTGAATTGCCTGTAAGTCTGGAAGAAAAAATCAGCGTGAGGAGAGCCGCCACCCGGCAGTTTTTCTGTGAGGCCTGTAAGACCCGGGAAACGGTGATCTCGGCCCTTGATCGAATGAATATTGCCTGGGGAGATGTTCGGCCAGCCACCGATATCCGTGAACTGGCGTGCGTTCAGTCCAGAGGTACCATTACCGACGTTGACAACCGCCAGGGTGGAACGCGTCCAACCACCCAGTCACCTTATCGTTACAGACACCTCGAATCTCAGGTTCGAGCCGGTGCGCCTTATCTAGGCGAACATAATGCCACAGTGTTAGCGGAATGGCTGAGTTGGACTGAGCGCGAAATTGCAGAATACAGCGATGTACTGATCGCCCAGGGATCTGCTGAATAAATTGATCGGTTATTACCCCAAGAGATCATGCGGATCCGCAATAGGTAATCGCCCATGCGGGGTCATAGCGTGAACTGAAAATTGATGACCTGCCTGCTTGTCTCAAAACTTTACGGGCCTTGTGGGCCTCTGCCGATCAGGCTCATAGCAGCAGGCGCGGTCGATAGTATGCACCGCCATACATGTCCGACTGCGAAGCTTATTGGCTTGTTGGCAGGGTAGCTATTATGATGTTCCCGACTGGGCTGGCGCACTTGCCTGGCCAGTGAAATACCCTTTATAGAAATCGATAATCGTTAAGGAGTTAACTTTGAAAAAAGCCTTAACCGGCTTACAGGTTTCAGTTTGTATCGCGCTGTTATTGGTGGCCTGCTCAGACCCAGTGGAAACTTTCGATACACGGATTCGCAACGCCTATGTTATCGACGGCTTAGGCAACCCGGCGAGAGCAGCCGATGTCTATATCAGGGATGGCTTCATTGCGCAGCTGACCGATGTGGATGCAAAAAGCGCTTCAGTGACAAATACGATTGATGCACAAGGCCGCATTGTTGCCCCAGGTTTTATCGATGTTCATTCGCACGGTGATCCGCTGGAGACCCCGGGGTTCGAGAACTTTCTTGCCCAGGGCGTTACAACGATTACGCTGGGCCAGGACGGCAGTAGTCCTGAAGTGGAAAACCTGGGTGCTTGGCTTGATGAGGTAAGGGAGGAAGGTATCGGCGTTAATCTGGCCATGTTTGTTGGCCACGGCACATTGCGTAAGCTTACCGGCATAGAGCACAATCCTGACCCGTCTTCGGACCAGCTGCAGCGTATGTTAGAGATGCTGGATAATGCATTGGATTACTGTTTCGGACTGAGCACCGGCCTTGAGTACAACCCAGGTCTGCATGCCTCGCAGGATGAATTGCTCGCGCTGTCGAAAGTCGTTGGCAAACGCAGTCGGCTGATCATGAGCCATATGCGCAACGAAGATGATGATCAACTCGAAACATCCATCGATGAGTTATTAAACCAGGGTGAATATGCCCGCATTCATATCGCCCATTTGAAATCGGTTTACGGCAAGGGTAGGGCGCGAGCAGAAGAATTGTTGAGAAAATTGGACCGGGCGCGGCAGGGGGGCATCGCTATAACCGCTGATGTCTATCCTTATGTTGCCAGTTATACAGGCCTATCCCTGCTGTTCCCGCTATGGGCCAAGACAGCTGAGGACTTTGCCGTTGCCAAACGTGATCGAAGAGCAGAGCTGGAAGCGTACCTGGTCAAGCGCATTACCCGGAGGAACGGCCCCGCTGCGACTTTATTAGGGACAGACCCTTATACAGGTAAGACGCTAGCGGACCTGGAAGTGGAGCTAGGCTTGCCTTTCGAAAAAATTCTCATAGATGTCATTGGCCCTCAGGGTGCAAGCGGTGCTTATTTTATTATGGATGATGCGTTACAGTCTCGCTTGCTGGAGGATAGCAATATCACAGTGTCATCCGATGGTAGCCCAACCGGTTTTCATCCCAGGGGTCACGGAACCTTCGCAAAAATTATCGAAGAGTACGTGGTAACCAGAAATACGTTGTTACTGGAAGAAGCCGTTAGAAAGATGACCTCGTTTGCCGCATCTGTGCTAGGGCTGACTGATCGTGGCAGTATAGAGCCAGGCAAAGCGGCAGACCTCGTTATATTCGATCCTCAACAGGTCAGGGCGAGAGCCACTTACCCAGCGCCTATTCAGCTCGCCGACGGTTTTGATGTAGTCCTGGTTAACGGAGAGATTGCATTTGAGTCAGGCAAGTTTGACGCCGTTCGTTCGGGTCTGGTGCTGAGACCATCGAGCCAGCCACAGCAGGCAGGAGAGTAGTGGTTTGCCTGAGGCCTTTTTCCTTACCTTTCCCTGCTTTAGCCCGCATTTAGGACTCAAAGCAGGGATCGCATGGGTTGATCAACTGCTCCTGAGTTTAGGTGGGCAGGTGTGGCAGGCTCGATGGGTATTCCAGCCTGACCGTCAAAAAGAAGTTGTTAATCTACCGTGATATACCGTTCTAGTCGTGCGACTTCTTTGTCATCGACATATTTGCCTATTTCACGCCGGAACTGTTCTATATCAGTATAGGGCCGATACTCTTCGAACTCGTGAACCATCTTTCTGCTGATGCCCGGGATGGTGGCAAAATCATCCGAGCTTGCCGAGTTGAGGCCTAGGGGCACAAAAACATACTGCTCAAATCTCGCCACTTCTGCGCTATCGACGTACTTGCCTATTTCTCGTCGAAATTGTTCCATGGCGGTGTAGGGACGATATTCCTCAAATTCGTGCGCCATCCTGCGAGATATCCCGGGTACTAACATGATCTCTTGCCTGCTGGCAGTATTCAGGTTGATGGGGACAAAGAGCCGAACATGCAAGGCAGACTTGTCTTCTGCAGTCAGTGCGTCATTCAGTACTGCGTCGAGTTCATTGGTGCTGGCTAGTGGCCGTGATGCGACGATGGTTGCAGCCATTGCTGAATCCAGTTCCGGCATCGCAGCCAGGTCAGCTTGTTCTGCTAGATTTGGATTCGCTATACTGCTGGCTGATACTTGGGTCATCGCAGTGCTGGCAAGCAGGGTCAGGGTCATCAGTGCTAGAATTTGCATCGGTCTCATAAAGGCTACCTTGTTCAAGAAATACAGGGAGGACATGATTATCAACAGGGTCGTAGCAATTAGCAATAGGCGGTGGTTTGTCTGGTTGCTGCTTGCCAGTCCGCTTGCTGTCATGACCAAGCAATATATAGACGGTGATATCTACTATGGAGAATACCTGCATGCGACGGGTGAGTTCTCGGTGCGCTTGTTGATTATCACGATGGCCGTTACACCCTTATGCCTGGCGTGGCCGGCAAAGGCCTGGACGCTATGGCTGCGCCGTAACCGGCGTTATTTTGGTGTCGCTACCTTTGTTTATGCCGTGCCGCACCTTGTCGCATACATAGTTAAAGTGGGTACCCTGGCAGGCCTTCTGCAGGAAGTTGTGGATCCGGGTATGTGGACTGGCTGGCTTGCTCTGCTGTTATTTCTGCCGCTTGTTTTGACCAGTAACGCTGCGTCTGTCCAACGACTTGGCAAGCGATGGGCAATACTCCACAGGCTAGTCTATGTCGCCGCAATATTAACGTTTCTGCACTGGCTGCTGGTCGCCTTTAACGCCATACCTGCACTGATCCATGCAGCTATACTTGTCATCCTCGAAGGTTACCGGATTCGACAATCAACAGAAAATAGACGGGCCTGATTTGACCAAATAAAAAAGTGGGCCTCGGGTAGTTTGGAGGATGTATGATAATTTCCATTGTCCTCGTTTTAATCTGGGCAGCACTGATGCTGCGCTCAGGCGTTGCTCAGTACCAGTACTATCAATCGGTGAGAACGCTTGAGCCTGAAATTTGGGAAAAACTGGATTCTCTTAGATTTCTGAAAATACCCCTGGTTTTCGCATCCCCTGCAGGTTCAAAACTTTTGCGGAGCGTGACCAACAAAACAGTCGTTAAGCTTGCACGTCAACACCGTCAAGCTGGCATTCAGTCTATGATGTCTCTGTCACACCGGGGTGTACCAGCACAGGGCAGTCCTGTTAACGTCCTGCTCAATACCTGACGCCTGGCTTATTTGGTCGGGGATAAGTGGGTATGCACTATTTTCCAGTCACCCTTAATCTTAAATAGCACCATCGTGCCAGTCTGGTAAAATGAATTCATTGCACCTTGACCGGCGCGTACACTTTCCACGCTGCTCGTGGTATTGACGACCCTGTAGAAACTGGTCACTGCTGTGTCGCCATTTACGCGAACCATAATATCTTCCACTGTCGCGATTCGCGTGGCGTCGGGGTTCGCCTTTTTGATTACGTTGTTACCCGCTGTCTGTATAGCCATGGATTTTTCGTTATTTGTGTATCTCATCCCGTTGGAAATAAAGGTGCGGTCGCTGGCCATGAGTTTTGTTTGTTCTGCTAAATCAAAGGATTCAGAATCGATATATTTGTGGATGACTGCTCTAATATCAGACTTGTCATCGGCACTGGCTATTGACGCTGAAAACAGGGTTACCGCTATCATTAACTTGAACTTACCGCGGTTTGTATTTTTCATCGCTGGGTATCCTTTTGGTTTACGTGCCTTTTAAATTACCAGATTGAGCAAACGATAATAGGCCGATGTCAAGGGAAATACCACAAGGACAATAATATTTATGTCCTATTAGACATTGAATTCCTGGTATGCAGTTCGAATGCGGTCATTTTTGTCCCGCGGCGTTAGCAGGAAGGTAAGGGAGAAGCCTCGGTCGGGCTTGTACACCGCTCTTTTTGCTTGATAGCCCAGGCGCGTGCCAGTTGGTGTGACCGGATATAGATATCCTGGCCAGACTCCACGAGCAGCAGTATCGCCTGCCCATGGGGTTTGCGTGCGCCTGCTGCGT
>Ga0206679_10004271_pt1 | contig 10741 bp, 9 predicted proteins | sample M110012015metaG_FD_155464 | JGI IMG/M metagenome (GOLD analysis project Ga0206679, IMG submission 155464) | Ammonia-oxidizing marine archaeal communities from Monterey Bay, California, United States - M1 100m 12015 | ecosystem: Environmental > Aquatic > Marine > Intertidal zone | place: USA... | reverse complement strand
TAAACCTAGTGCTTCTGCCCTCTTACAAATTTTAAAACTGTTATTACTAAAAAAGGAAAATATATTATTATTCGTTATTGCTGAACTATATACAACTAATTGATTACTCTTATTTTTAACATTAAAAATCTCTGGAATAGTATCAATATTATCTGTATAGCTAATTTCAATACCTTCATTTTCTAAATCTATTGTCATATTAGATTTAACCTTATCATAACCAAAAACCTTTTTATTCTGTGAGATAAAATATTTGGCTAATGCACTCATACCAATCCCACCAATTCCTAATAAATAAATATTCTCAAAAGACTTTATATTCATTTTCTTAATAATTCTAATGCATAATCAGCTATAATTTTTGATGAATCCTTTAGTTCCATTCCTTTTATATTTCTACTTAATTCTCCCCTAATACTATTGTTATTGTGTAAATTGATAATAGTTTCTACAAGTTTATCATTTGCATCTTCATCTTTTACCATTAATGCCGCATTTTTATTAACTAGTGATTGTGCATTTTTATACTGATGATTTTCAGCCACATTTGGTGAAGGAACTAATATAATAGGTTTTCCTACACTACATAATTCAGAAATAGCTATTGCTCCTGCCCTAGATATAATTATATCAGCTACTTTATAAGCTAATTCTATTTCTTTAATAAAAGAAAAAGTAGATATTCCTTTTGTATTAATTTTACTAATACCATCATTTGCTTTTTCTGAAAAGGCTTCACCTGTTTGCCATATAAGATTAAGGTTATTGTTCTTAATTACACTCAACCCCTCCAAAATAGATGTGTTAATTGTTCTTGCTCCTAAACTTCCTCCAATTACTAGAACGGTAGATTTCTTAGTATCTAAATCAAATTGCTTAATAGCATCATCAAGACTACAATTATCTTCTAGAATACTCTTTCTTATAGGATTTCCTGTAATATAAATCTTCTCTTTTGGGAAGAATTTACCCATATTTTGATATGCAACACATATTAAATCTACATACTTTGATAAAATCCTATTTGTAATACCAGCATATGAATTTTGTTCTTGAATTACTGTTGGTATCTTACTTTTTGAAGCTACATATAAAATAGGTCCACTTGCAAAACCCCCAGTACCTATAACTAAATCCGGCTTAAACCTTTTAATAATTAAAAAAGATGATACTAAACTAAATAATAATTTTAATGGAAAAAATAAATTCTTAACAGTTAGTCTCCTTTGAAAGCCACTAATCCACAATCCTTTAATTTTAAATCCTGCATTTGGAACCTTCTCCATCTCCATCTTGTTTTTTGCGCCAACAAATAAGAAATCAATTTTCTCATTTTTCTCCAATAATGCTTTTGCTATTGCAATAGCTGGAAAAATATGGCCTCCACTTCCTCCTCCGCTGATTATTATTCTAAACTGTTTCATATGCTCTATCAGATGTATCATTACTTACACTAAGAATAATTCCTAATGTTATACATGTAAATAAAATTGATGTACCTCCCATACTTATTAATGGTAATGTTTGGCCTGTAACAGGAAAAACACCTACCGAGACAAGCATATTAACAAATGCTTGAAAAACTAAACTAAACATTAATCCAATACATATTAACCCTCCAAAGACACTAGTTATTTTTGATGCTATCCTTAAGGATCTATAAAAAAGAATTAAATACAAAAGAATTGGTAATAGTGCTCCTAATATTAAACCATATTCCTCAACCATAATAGCGAAAACAAAATCTGATGATGAATACGGCAGTATATTTCTTTGAGTACTCTTTCCAGGACCTAGACCAGAAAAACCTCCATTATGTATCGCTACTAATGCCTGTTGTTGTTGATAATCTTGATCTAATGCCTTAACTTGATCAGTATTAATAAAACTATCAACTCGACTAACCCATGTTGCAGATCTAGGCATTATTTTAAATGAAAATTCAGGTGCAATTTTTGCTACCCCATAAATAATTAATGCACCACAAAATCCAAGACCAATAATTGATAAAAGATACTTTATATTAACTTTCCCAATAAACATAAGCACTAGCCCATTTAAAAAAACTAAAGCTGAAGTAGAAAAGTTATTTGGAAGAATTAAAAGGCATATTAAAACTAAAGGCGCAAGAACATATAACAACAAATATTTAAATTCTTTTATTTCATTCCTGTATTTACTTAACTGTCTAGCCATAAATAACAATATAGCTACTTTAGCAATATCTGATGGCTGAAATTGAAATCCTACAATAGATAACCATCTAGATGCTCCATTAACACTAATCCCAATGACAAAAACTAATATTAACAATAGTATACTAATAACAAAACCTAACACTCCAATTTTAGCAAAATATTTAAATTTAATCCTATGGAACTGATATAAGAAAAATAAACCTAACAAAATTTTAATTAGGTGGCCAAAAAGAAAAGACCATCCTGCTGTACTATATACAAGAAGCACTGAAAATGAAAATAATATAAAAACAATCCCCCAAATTACTTTATCTCCTTTAAGCCTTATATTATTAAATAATCCAATCATTATAAACCTCTTACCATCTTTTTAAACTCACTCCCTCTATGTTCGAAATTTTCGAAAAGATCAAAACTTGCACAAGCTGGAGATAATAAAACAGCTTCACCAGCTTCTAAAAGACTATATGATTTATTTACAGCTTCATACATATCATTAGCATGTTCAATAACTTCAACCTCACCCTTAAAAGCTTCAATAATCTTTTCATTATCTTTTCCTAAACAAACAATTGCTCTTAGCTCTTTCTCCCTTAAAGCTTTAATTATTTCTGAGTAATTATTTCCTTTATCAACACCTCCAACAATCCAAACAAAAGGCTTATTCATACTTTCTATTGCATACCATGCGGCATTAACATTTGTAGCTTTAGAATCATTGATAAAATCAATTCCATGAACTGTTAAAACATATTCTAATCTATGTTCAATATTTTCAAAATCTATTAATGATTTTCTAATAATATCATCTGATACCTCAAAAACCCTTGCAGCCATTGCTGCAGCCATAGAATTAAAAATATTATGTGAACCCTTAAGTGCTAATTTTTCTATTGTCATTGTATTATTATTTAAGTTAATATTCATCTTATTATTAAAATAAAAGCAACCATCTAAATCAAATCTTGTATTTAGTGACACTGGTATCTTTTTTGCTAATGTTTCTATTTTTTCTACTGATTTATCATCATAATTATATATCAAGAAATCATGCTTTTTTTGATTTAATGTTATACGAGTTTTTGATTTTATGTATTCAGAAAATTTACCATCATATCGATCTAAATGATCAGGGGTAATATTTAATATAATTGAAATATCTGGACAAAAATTAATTATATTATCTAACTGAAAACTACTGACTTCTAACACTATATAGTCATAATCTCTTTGAGAAATATCTAATGAAAAACTCTTTCCAATATTTCCAGTAAGGAGCACATCATAACCAGCGTCTTTTAAAATTTTATACGTAATTAGAGAAGTGGTTGTTTTTCCATTAGTTCCTGTAATAGCTATTATCTTAGCTTTGGTAAATCTTGAGGCAAACTCTATCTCCGAAATAAGATCAATCTTTTTCTCAACTATTCTATCAATAATTTCGATTCCATTTGGAATTCCAGGACTCTTAACCACTATATTTGAAGATAATATCTTATCAACCGCATGTCCATTTTCTTCCCAATCTATATTAAAGTGATCTAAAGTTCTTTTATCTTTTGGATGAATTAATCCAACATCTGAAATAAATACGTTATAATCTTTTTTGGAAGCTAATATTGCAGCCCCTACTCCACTTATACCTGCGCCTAATATTGAGATCTTTTTCTGCACTTATCTTAATTTTAATGTTACAATAGTTAGAACAGCTAACATTATACCTACTATCCAAAATCTAGTTACTATCTTACTCTCATGTATTCCTAATTTCTGAAAATGATGATGTAATGGAGCCATTTTAAATACTCGCTTCCCAATACCAAATTTTTTACGTGTATATTTAAAATATCCAACTTGGATAATCACTGATAAATTTTCAAGCAGAAAAACACCACATAGAATTGGAATCATTAATTCTTTCCTAATTAATATTGCCACAACAGCTATCACACCACCTAAAGAAAGGCTTCCAGTATCGCCCATAAAAACTTGAGCTGGAAAAGAATTATACCACATAAATCCAACACATGCACCAACGAAGGAAGACATATAAACAACCAACTCCCCACTATTGGGAATATACATTATATTTAGATAATCTGCTGCAATTATATTTCCGGATACATAACAAAAGAGCACCAAAGCTGAACCAATAATAGCTGATATTCCTGTTGCTAATCCATCCAAACCATCAGTTATATTAGCTCCATTTGAAACTGCAGTTATTATAAAAATTACAATTATCAAAAAAACCAACCATGAATATTTTTTCATTCCATCACCTACCCATGAAGTTAAATCATGATAATTAAATTCATTATTCTTTAAAAATGGAATAGTAGTTTTAAATGATTTCTCAGCCTTTTCTGAAAAATCGTAAACACCCTGAATTTCTGTAGGCACATTCTTCTCTTTTACAACAATATCAGAATGAAAAACCATTACTACACCAACAATTAAACCCAAACCAACCTGTCCAAGTATTTTGAATTTTCCTGCTAAGCCTTCTTTATCTTTACGAAAAACCTTTATATAATCATCAATAAAACCTATAACCCCTAACCATACTGTAGAAACAAGCATTATTTGGATATATATATTATCTAGCTTTGCAAATAATAATGTTGGAATCACAATAGCAGACAAAATTATTAGTCCACCCATTGTTGGAGTACCTGATTTTTTTTCTTCACCATTTAAACCTAACTTCCTTACCTCCTCTCCAATCTGATTTCTTCGAATTATCTCAATTATACGACCTCCGAAGACTAATGAGACAAGCAAAGAGGCAATAATTGCAAGTGCAGATCTAAATGAGATATAATGAAAAACTCCAACTCCAGGCAAATCATAATTACTTTCTAAAAATTCAAATAAATAATATATCATTAGTTAATATTTAAGTTTATTAATTTTAATATTTCTTCCTTATCATCAAAAGGCTTCTTCACTCCATTAATTTCCTGAAATTTTTCGTGTCCTTTTCCTGCAACCAAAATGACATCACCACCTTTTGCTAATGTTAAAGCTGTTTTAATAGCTTGCTTTCTATCATTGATTACAATGGTCTTAGCTGAATTTTCTTGATTTATCTCAAATAGCATATCAGAAATAATTTTATCAATATTCTCACTTCTAGGATTATCTGATGTTAATATGACTTGAGAACTTGACTCGCAAGCAACCCGAGTCATAAGAGGTCTTTTTAATTTATCTCTATCTCCACCACATCCAAAAACTGTAATTAATTGCTGATCTTTATTTTTTATGGAGTTAATTGTTGTTATAACATTCTTTAAAGCATCATCAGTATGAGCATAATCAAGTACAAAAACAATTTCATTGTTAGTCTTAAAAATTTGGAATCTTCCTTCAGCAGAAGACAATAAGCTGATAGCTTTTAAAATATCTTTTACATCTTCTTTAAGCAAAACAGCAACAGAATAAACTGCTAATAAATTATATGCATTAAATTCTCCAATTAGTTTAACCCATACCTCATGATCATCTATATTTAACAACATACCATTAAAATCATTTTCAATAATTCTACATTTAAAATCTGAAAATGATTTAAGTGAAAAAGAATATTTATTTGCTTTTGAATTTTGCAGCATAACCTCACCTTTATTATCATCTTTATTTACTAGAGCTATTGATTTACTTTCTAGATTATCAAAAAACATTTTCTTGGTGTTTATATAATTTTCAAAATTTTTATGATAGTCAAGATGATCATGAGAAATATTTGTAAAAACAGCAAGCTGAAAATTTAAACCATTAATTCTTTTTTGATCAATAGCATGTGAACTCACCTCCATAAAAGAATATACACATCCTAGCTCAACCATCTTATTAAGCAAAGAATTTATCTGTAATGGATCAGGTGTTGTATGGGTGCTCTGATATCTTTCTTCAACAATAATATTCTCAATAGTTGAAATAAGACCGCATTTATACCCTAAGGATGTGAATAATTGATATAATAAATTAACAACTGAAGTTTTACCATTAGTCCCTGTAACTCCAATTAATTTTAACTTATCAGAGGGTCTATTATAATAATTACTTGCAATTATTGCTAATGCATCATGAGTATCCTTTGTTATAACATAAGTTATATCTTTAATTAAACCCTCTGATTTTTTGTTAGATACAATTATACATGCTCCATTATTGATTGCACTGTCAATATATCTATTTCCATCCTCTCTTGTCCCAACTAAAGCAATAAACATATCTTTTCCACGAACTTTCCTTGAATCAATATGAATATTATTAATCTCTATATTAGAATCACCACATACTTCTAAAACCTCAACATCCTTTAATAGTTCTTTTAATATCATAAGGATGCTATTAAATTTATTTTCTGATTATTTGAAATCATCTCACCTTTTCTAATTGATTGACTAACAACATGTCCTTTACCACTAATCACAACATCTAAACCAGCATTTTCTAATAAAAAAACAGCATCCATCAAATTCATACCATATAAATTTGGCATCAACCCTTTCTTGAAATCATCTTCAACATTCCTAGTACTAAGCTTAATCTGACTGTTTGAATTACTTGGAACCATCCATTTAGAATCTGTTGATTCATAATCAACTAATACTCTATCAAGTATCTGAATTGCATCTTCTGTTTTCCCTTGACTTAATATTGGTAATTTATCAATACTCTCTTTAGTTTTGATTGATTTATGTATTGACATGTCAGATGCAAAAATTTTATCAGAAATTTCTTTAAATACAGGTGCTGCTACATCTGACCCATAAAATCCATTTTCTTTTGGATTATATACTACTACTATACAAGAATATTTAGGTTTTTGAGCAGGAAAAAAACCAACAAAAGATGCTCGATATCTTTTAATCTCATCTTCTCTTTTCTGGCCATATCCAACTAATGATGTACCTGTTTTTCCAGCGATCTTATACTGATTGTTTTTAATTTTTTTTGCTGTACCCCTATCAACTACATCAATTAAATATGGCGTAATTGCCTTAATTGATGATTTAGAACATATTGCTGGATTAATAATTTCTGTATTATTTGAAGAAATTAATTTACCGTCCTTTAAAATTTGAGAGGTAAATAATGGTTTAACCATAACTCCTTCATTTGCTATAGCATTATAGAATTTTAACTTATGTATTGTTGATAATCTTAATGAATAACCTATTGACATCCAAGGAAGAGTAACTCCAGACCATCCTCCCTCCCCTGGACGTTTTACTAATAAATTATTTGGGTATGGTAGTTCAAGATCTAGAGGCGTACATAACCCCATTTTATAAATTCTGTCTATAAAATCTTTAGGCTTGTCTTTATAATATTTATCAATTATTTTAGATATGCCAACATTTGATGATTTAACCAATGCTTCTCCAATAGTAATTTTTCCATAACCACCTTTTCTAGAATCCCTCATTATTTTATCATAAAATTTATGAGTTCCGTCTTCTGTATCAACAGAATCTAATAAAGTATAGAAACCATCCTCTAATCCAGCAATGACGGATGCTAACTTAAATGTTGATCCTGGCTCAGAGTGTTCAGCAATTGCATGATTATAATATTCATCAAATACACCTTCATTATTTTTAAGATTAGCAATTGCCTTAACATGTCCAGATGCCACCTCCATTAAAACAACTGTTCCCCAATCTGCATCATGATGTGTTAATGCATTCATCAATGCGCCTTCAGCAACATCCTGCATATCAACGTTAATCGTTGTTACTATATCATTTCCTGACTGAGGTAAAGAATTAAATTGAGAATCTTCATTTCTCCAAAAATTTTTATCAATCCGTTGCTTTAACTGTAAGCCATCAACACCAGACAATGTTTTATTATACGCGCGTTCTAAACCAATTGGATTTGACTCTCTAAGTAAGCCTATAGTCCTCTTAGCAAGAATACCAAATGGATTTTCTCTATTCGGCCTTTCTTCAGCAATTAATCCTCCTTTATTTTGTCCTAATTTTAAAATTGGAAAAGATCTTAAAGAAGAAAGTTCATTATGAGTCACCTTACTTCTTAACTTAACATACTTATTGTTCTTTTTCACTCTAGAATCTCTTAAATGCTTTTCGTATTCATCTGGAGTTTTACTTTTAAATAGTATGGAAAGATTCCTTGATAAATTACTTATTTCTTGATTAAATAAACCATCATCAATTACACTCAGATCAAGGAACACATTATATAAAGGCATAGATATTGCCAACAATGAACCATCGTCAGAGAATATATTACCCCTTGATGCTTCTATCTTGAAAAATTTAGGAATATTAACCGAGCTTATATCGTTATTTAACCTTTGTACAATCAGGACTCTAGAAACAACAACAAATGCTATAATACAAACAAAAATATATAATGCAACTACTCTTAAATTAATATTATTCTTCATATAAATCAATTATATAAGGAGGAGTTAATGAGGTTGACAAGCCTTGTTCAAGAACCATGTTTTCAATAGTTGATCTCTTATAAACTTGCATCAACTGTGATTTAGTTGTAATATATCTTAATCTTAGATCAGCTACTTCATGTTCTAGTTTTATAGACCTTTTTAATAGTTTTTCAGCATAAAATGAGATCCTAATATTTGCCAACAATAGAATAACTATTAATAATAAAAATGGAACATACTTAGCATTCTGTTTCTTTGAAAAGAAATCTCCTTTAAGTAGAGACAAGAGTGATATTTTAGTTTTTTTTCTTCTCATCTATATTTTTTCTGCTATTCTTAATTTTGCGCTTCTTGCTCTTGGGTTTTCTTCACATTCCTTGTTCTCTGGTATAATCACTTTCTTATTGATTGGATCTAAATCTTTATTTATTCTCCCATACAAATCTTTTTCTTGATAACCTGCAATATTTCCTTTATTAATTAGATTCTTAACTAATCTATCTTCTAATGAATGATATGAAATAACCACTAGGCGACCCTTATTGTTTAATAAATTACCTACATCATCTAATAAATCTTTTAGTGCATTTATCTCATCATTTACTTCAATTCTTATAGCTTGAAAAATTCGAGAAAGAAACTTATTTCTCATTCTCTTAGAATACAATCCTTCAAGAATATTTATGAAATCAAAAGTTGTATTGATGTCTCTTTCTTCTCTTTGGTCTATAATTTTTTTAGCAATTCTTCTTGATTGTTTTATTTCTCCATATTCATAAAACACTTTTGCTAAATCAGACTCGGAGTAAGAATTTATTACTTCCTTAGCGTCTAGGATTGAATGTGTGTTCATTCTCATATCCAAAATTGAATCATGTCGATATGCAAAACCTCTTTCTGGAACATCTATCTGGTATGAAGAAATGCCTAAATCAGCTATTAAACCATCAATTTTACTAATACCTTCTAGCTTTAGAAAATTCTTTATATACCTAAAATTTGCTTTTATTAATTTAAACTTACTATCTACAATAGTGTTTTCAAGAGCATCATCATCTTGATCAAAAGCAAAGAGATATCCGTTTTTTAAAGATTTCATAATTTCCTTTGAGTGACCTCCGCCACCAAATGTTGCATCTACATAAATTCCATTTGGGTTAATATTTAACCCTTTGATACTTTCATCTAATAAAACAGGCTTATGGTAAATCATTTGATTCCATATAACTGTCTTTACCCATCACTTCCTCAGCTAAATCACCAAACTTTTTAAGCGATTTAGCAACTGATTGCTCATATTCTAACTTATCCCATACTTCAATAATATTCACAGATGAAGACAAGACAATCTGCTTTTCAAGACCAGCAAATTGTATAAGATCCTTTGGAATTAAAATTCTAGAAGCGCTATCAACATGAACAATTTTTAGACCAGACATATATGATCTAATGAAGTCATTATTCTTTTTAACAAACCGATTTAATTTATTGACTTGATTAACTATTTTATTCCATTCAGACATTGGATGAACCTCTAAACACTTATTAAAAACACTTCGTTTAATTACAAATTCATCTTTTAGAACTGAAGAAATCTGTTTTTTCAACGGAGATGGAAGCATAATTCTCCCTTTAGAATCTGCCGTACATTCATATGTCCCTAAAATATTAATCATAACTGTAAATATACTAAATTACCCCACTATTTACCACTTTATCCCACTTTGTTAATAACTTTTACCACATAAACACAAACACCTGCTTTTTTCAGGATTTATATGGGTTAATTATAATTTAGCTAAGTTTGTCTTTTAGAAAAAATAGAGCAATGGTTAAATCATCTGGAGGCTTCACTTATTTAGAAAAAGGAAAGGGAAAACCTATTATTCTTTTGCATGGATTAATGGGTGGTGTAGAGAATTTTGGTGAAATGGTAGACTTCATTTCTAATGACTATAAAGTCTATGGATTAGATCTTAAGCTATTTGAAACACCTTTCTTAAAGTGTTCAGTTAAAAATAAGGCAGAATATTTATTAAAATTCATGAATCATCTTGGAATAGAGAAAGCATCATTACTTGGAAACTCTATGGGAGGGCATATCGGATTAATC
>Ga0206679_10004269_pt1 | contig 10745 bp, 8 predicted proteins | sample M110012015metaG_FD_155464 | JGI IMG/M metagenome (GOLD analysis project Ga0206679, IMG submission 155464) | Ammonia-oxidizing marine archaeal communities from Monterey Bay, California, United States - M1 100m 12015 | ecosystem: Environmental > Aquatic > Marine > Intertidal zone | place: USA... | reverse complement strand
GAGACGGAATAGGCCCAGAAGTTACAACCGAGGGTGTGCGACTGCTCGAAGCCGTCTCAGAGAAATTTGGCCATGAGTTCAGCTTAGATGAACACCCTGCAGGCGGTGGGCTGATCGATGCGGAGGGTGTTGCAATTCGACCAGAAACGCTTGAGCGTGCCCATCAAGCAGATGCCGTCCTCTTTGGTGCAGTTGGATTACCTAAATTTGACAACGATCCCAGTGCCCTAATTCGCCCAGAGCAAGCAGTTCTAGGGCTGAGACGTGAATTAGGCCTGTGGGCAAATATCCGACCAGTCAAAGCGATTGCCTCTCTGACCGCCGCGTCACCCCTGAAACCAGAAATAATCGAAGGGGTAGATATGGTAATAATACGAGAGCTTACCGGGGGCCTTTACTTTGGAGAACCACGAGAACGTCGAATCGATAAAAACGGCCTTAGAGAAGGCGTTAATACAATGTACTACCGCGAAGATGAAGTTGCTCGGATAGCTCATCTAGGGTTTCAATTAGCCCGAGAACGAACAGGACGGATAACGAGCGTCGATAAAGCAAATGTGCTTGTTGTTTCACAGCTTTGGCGGGAAATAGTGGACGAAGTCGCCGCTTCATACCCTGATGTGGAGCTCGAGCACGTCATTGTAGACGCTATGACGATGCATCTCATAAAACGCCCGAGGGACTTTGATGTAATCATCACATCAAATATGTTTGGCGATATTCTAACGGACGAAGCCTCTGTATTGACTGGATCCATGGGACTCTTACCTTCAGCATCACTGGGTACGATGTCAGAAAATGGAACCGGACTCGGGCTCTACGAGCCAATTCATGGTACCGCCCCAGATATCACAGGCCAAGGAATCGCAAATCCGCTTGCTATGCTTCTATCGGTCGCGCTGTTACTTCGACACTCTTGTGGCCTCGTAAAAGAGGCAGACACCGTTGAACGAGCCATCGAGCTGACGATTGATAAAGGGCATCGAACCATTGATTTATCAGATAGTCAGGACAAGTATCTCTCAACTGACCAAATGACGGATAAAGTGTTGGAAGAATTTAGAAGCCTAGACGGTTAATTATTGATTCTTATCATTGGCCTCAACCCTAATAGAATTATGATCAAATCAAATCACCTCTTCCGCTAGAATTATTCTTGAAGTTGTCATTTGAACTACCATCTAAGGTGGAGAACTAGTGGAACAGCCGATTTTATACCCCTCAAATTTGCTTTTATACGACACAACCCTTCGTGACGGCCTGGGTATGGAAGGTCTCTCCTTATCTTTAGAAGATAAATTAGAAATCACCCGAAAACTCGATGCGCTGGGGGTGCATTACATCGAAGGTGGATATCCTGGCTCAAATCCAAAAGAAGCAGAGTTTTTTACAAAAGCTAAGCTCCTAAAGCTTAAACACGCAAAACTTTGCGCATTCGGATCGACACGGAAGCCGGGAGGAGATGTAAAAAGCGATCCAGCCATCCAAGCGGTGCTTGCCGCCGAAACGCCCGTAATCACACTTGTGGGCAAATCATCACTAAAACAAGTGACTGATGTGCTGCAAACGACTGACGAAGAAAACTTGTTGATGATAAAGGAGTCTATAGCAGAATGTGTCTCGGCCGGAAAAGAAGTTGTCTTCGATGCTGAACACTTCTTTGATGGATATCTCGAGAACAGTGATTATGCGATTCATACTTTGAAAGCAGCTCTCTCTGGTGGCGCATCCACTCTCACGCTGTGTGATACAAATGGTGGAAATCTTCCTTGGCAAATCTCAGAAATAGTAAGCGCCATAAAAACATTTATAACCGAACAAAAACTTGATGAGAGTATCCGAATAGGGATACATGCGCACAATGATACGGATAATGCCGTTGCAAACACGCTCGTCGCAATTCGTGCTGGAGCCGATCACGTGCAAGCATGCCTGAATGGCTGGGGAGAACGAACCGGAAACGCGAATATAATTTCGGTTATCGCTAATCTCAAATTAAAACTAGAGATAGACGTTATCAGTGACGAACAGTTGAGATTATTGACCCAAACGGCGGCTCTTGCGCAAGAGCTTGCCAATCTCCAACTAGATCCTCAGCAGCCATATGTAGGAACTGGTGCGTTTGCCCACAAAGCGGGTTTACACGCGGCAGCAATCGTTAGGTCCCCTGGCTCGTACACGCATATCAATCCTAGTGCCGTTGGTAACAGTGAACGAGTGCTGGTTTCTGAAATATCTGGACGCCGAAGCATATCTCAAAAATTGAAAGAGCAAGGGAGTACTTTAGAGCTTTCTGAGTCAGATTCTGAAAAAGTATTGTCACGAATCAAGGCTAGAGAAGCACAAGGTTCCGCTTTTGAGGCAGCAGAGGCATCTTTCGAAATGGTTGCGCGCCGCACATTAAGCACATTTTCACCGGCCTTCATTCTAGAAGACTTCGTAATTGTCGAGAGACGCCGACCTGACTCTGACCACTATGTCGGCGCAAAGCCACGGTTAGTGAAAGATGATTCGACTGATCCAGATGAATCAGTGTTTTCATATAACGATATGCAAGCAGAGGCAATGATTAAAATACGAGTCGATAACAAACTGACCCAAGTAGCTGCAGATGGCAATGGCCCCGTCTCTGCGATGGACGCAGCCGTGAGAAAAGCTCTTACCGAGACCTATCCTGATATAGCAGAAGTTCATCTCACAGATTACAAAGTACGTATCATAGACTCAAAAGCTGGTGCCGACGCGGCCGTCAGGGTGCTGGTCGAGTCTAGCGATGGCAAAAGTAGGTGGCGTACCGTTGGCGCATCAACTGATGTAATTGAGGCATCTTGGCTTGCCCTTCAAGATGCTTACGAATACTGGATCATCCATTATTCAAAATAATGATGTCTATTTCAACAGACGCATAAAGCTTTTATGTTGAAAAGTCAGCGCTCCTAGTTTGCTATAAAACAATCATAGCCAAATTCTAGGGCATCAAAAGGCATCAAAATCAAACTATATGTATATAAAAAGTTGACTTAGAGTCGAAGTTTACCGTGTGAAGGTTGGCGTCGTCGCTGCTTACCTGCAGCCAGTTGCTCTTCCTTTTCGATATCGGCTGGATCGCAGCGCTCCTGCTCGTGTACGTAGCCACAAGCTACACACGAACCAAAAACACCATACCAGTCATCTTCTATAATCATCATCCCCTCACAGCGGGGACATCTTCTAGGTGGGGTACTCACAATTGGCATGCCCATCTACCTCCGGATCCAAAACCACCCAGCAAGCTGGGTAAAACGCTGATCCGGGCGCCGCCGAGGTTAGCTGTCGGGTTCGGGCTGATCAGAAAAAGCCCGTCTTGAATAAGCTTAACGCCTCCTCAAGATTCACCCCATAGATGGTTCCCCCGGTTCCTTACAAGGAAATTAGGCGGCCACTAGAGTTGTGACGATCTTGAAGATAGATAAAATTGACAGATTTGTCAAGTGCACTCGGAAACCAAACCAGCATTGCTGTAAAGTTATAATCACATACTCCAATCAGAAAATGTCCTAACCTTAGGTAGAGCCTCGATAATGAATTCACACAATTTGATTAACAACACCATCAACAGCACCGTAAAAACGATCGAATCTTTACAGGTTCCACATCAACAATCCAGAGACTCAGTAGTGCAGAGACAGTCACAGCTCACTAAGCCAGAAGGAGCTCTTGGAAAGTTAGAAACCCTTTCCGAATTTATAGCTGGCGTCACCGGGGTCCCAATTCCAATCCTCCATCGGAAAACAATCGTGGTAGCTGCGGCTGACCATGGAGTGGCTGAAGAAGGAGTATCTGCTTATCCCAAAGAAGTTACTCCACAAATGGTAAGAAACTTCCTTCAAGGCGGAGCCGCAATCAACGTACTCGCCGATAGTTTCAAAATCGACGTAATAGTGATCGACGCAGGCATCAACATTCCGTCACCTATTCAAGGAGCGTTAGTTCAGGCCAGTTTAGGTAAAGGAACTAAGAATATCGCTGTCGGTCCCGCAATGAGTTATTCCAAGGCGACTGAGACCATCACCAGAGGGATAGAAATCTTCAATGATGTACATTCTAAACGCCCGACCAATATAATCGGTCTGGGTGAGATGGGAATTGGTAACACCACTTCTGCGAGCGCTCTAATAGCCGCTATAAGTAGACGAAAACCATCGACTGTAGTTGGTCTAGGTACAGGCATTGACACATTGCAGTTCGAACGAAAAGTCACGGTGATCGAACGAGCACTGGCCGTAAACGTAGACATCATCAACGATGCTCATCATATGAGTGGTCCGAAAAAGGCTATATCTTTCCTTGCAGCGTTGGGTGGGTTTGAAATTGGTATACTCGCGGGAATTGCCTTGGGAGCTGCCTCCAACAGGGTACCTATCGTAATCGACGGTGTGACTTCAGGAATCGCGGTACTAATAGCTAATATCATCGCGCCAGATCTGAAAAAATTTATAATTCCCAGTCATTTATCCCCTGAACCAGGGCATAAGGTTGTGCTCGACATACTTGATAGAGGAGATCCGATGCTTGATCTACAAATGCGCTTGGGAGAAGGATCTGGCGCGGCCCTTGCAATTAATCTTTGCGATATCGCCTGCCGATTACTTAGCGATATGGCGACCTTCAAAGAAGCAGCCATAAGTACAATAGATCCTATTGCGGAAATGAAGGAACGTAAATGAATGTGACTCTGAGAGGCAGCCGTAAGTACAATAGATCCTATTGCGGAAATGAAGGAACGTAAATGAATGTGACTCTGCGAGAGATACTCAAATGCCCGCTAGTAGCGCTTGAATTTTTGACTATCCTTAGAATTACCCGACCCAGAATCTACGAGAATTCCTCATTCGCGCGGTCCATAAGCTGTTACCCGATTATCGGGTTAGGCATTGGAGCTTTTCTCTGGATTTCAGCGAGCCTACTTGAGCGAATAGTCGAGCCAGAGATTAACTCTGTTATTCTTCTGATAATTCTGGCTCTGGTTTCTGGAGGACTACATCTTGATGGCCTCGCTGACACGACAGACGGTCTTGCAAGTCAAGGGAACAAAGCGGATAAACTTGGAATCATGAGTATAGGAAATACGGGGCCAGCCGGCGTGGTGGCTCTGATTCTTACACTCCTTCTCCAGTGGGTAGTGCTCGCTGAAATATTGCAGCTAGATGGTAATCTAATTCGGTCAGCTCTAATCCTTATGCCTATGTTAGGAAGATGGTCGGTAATTCCAATGGTTGGATTATTTCCGCCAGCCCGCTTGAGTGGTCTTGGTAATTCAATTCAACAATCATTGATTACAATTCCAATGATAATTGGCACAGTAGTCGCAATTATTGCATCCACTTTCATACTGGGATTAACCGGTATTCTCTTGATTTTTGTGGCTGCAGCAACTTCCATCACCGTTGCCTGGTTTGCTTCTAAGCAATTAGAGGGCATAACAGGCGATATTCTCGGCGCGGGAATAGAACTCTCACAAACGACTGTCTTATTAGCATTTTTAGTCGCATCAGGAACCGCTTTTCTTTTGGCTTAGTGACAATAATATGAAAGATAAAACTCACTCCAACATAACCTTAATTACTGGTCGTCCGAGAAGCGTAAAATCTACATTAGCAGTAAAAATTACAAATAATTCTCAGGGAAAATATTCGAACTGCAATAATATTTAAACGCTACCACCAATAAAATAAGTTTGTGCTCTACCTGCGCAATAACTTGTTACCTACCCTCAAATAATGGCTTGCGTCTTTCCCTAAAAGCAGCAGGGCCCTCTCTGGAATCAGTGGTTGACTGAACAATTGCCATTGCGGCTTGAGCTTGCTCCAATCCCTCCGCAAAAGATTGATCCAATCCTCGATAAACTAATCTCTTAGCCAGTTGCATAGCTATCGGTGGACCATCAGCCAATTGTCTTGCATAGTTAAGCGTTTCTTTCATCAAATCATCATGAGGTACCACTCGGGCCACATAGCCCATCTCCAAAGCAGCATGTGCATCAAAGAGGTCTCCACTCCAGATTAGTTCTAGAGCTTTCTGCAGACCTACCAACCTTGGAAGTAACCAAGCTCCTCCATCACCGGGAATTAAGCCTACATTGACATATGACATTCCGAACCGAGCCGTATCAGACGCAATCCTAATATCTGCCATAGATGCCATATCCATCCCAGCGCCAACCGCTGCACCGTTGAGCGCTGCGATATATGGCTTATCCAAGTACTGAAGAGCCTGCGCTACTCGATGAACTGAATAACGTAATGAGTTTCTTCGTTCTCCGGCGTTCTTATCAGCCATCAACACCGTGTCATCACTCTCAGCCTCAGCTTTCAGATCAGCACCGGCACAAAAAGCGCGCCCAGCGCCCGTGACTATCACGACACGAACATCGTCGTCAGCGGTAGCCTGCCTAATTCCATCAGCCCATTCCGAAAGCAATTCACCACTAAACGAATTCATTCTCTCAGGTCTATTCAAAGTAATTGTGGCTATTTGTTCCGATACGTCATACTTAACCGCGGTAAAATCCGATGTCATTCTTGCTCTCCTCATCTCAAAAATCATAACTGGGCACTGACAGTCGACGAGCCGACTGCAGTCAATTCATTCACAAATTAACATAAAACCACAACTAACGATAATTTAATCAATTAAAATATTGCTACTAATGAAACTAAGTCAATCTAATTTATCTTTAGCAATCTCTAAAGTGTTTTGCCTTGTCTTACTGCTGTCACTTGTCTCAGGCATAAATTGCAGCTCAACCTCTATTCCAACACCATCTCGGATTGAGAATAGCTCACCCCGTATAGTTACCCAAGTCCCTGAGGTTCTCATCCTGACGAGGCCCTTCAGTCTGAATATATTAAAGCCAGCCACGCCAGAGAATCTAGAATCTACACCTACTAACTCTGATCTAGCGCAGACAATAGTGCAAATTTTTGGAGTGTCATTTCGAACTGATTCACCTACTGTCCTTGCGAATACTGCAGACATCAAATATGACATTATTACAGCAACAACTGGCATAATAATTGACTCTGAGCAGAGACTTATACTAACTGATTTTGGTTCTGTCGATTGGCAAACTCCATCGGGGCAGAGACGCATTGACACGCTATACATCGTGACCAATCGTGACCCACGTAAACCAAAAATTGAGTATCAAGCTGAGCTAGTAGTAGCCAACTTAGTAAGAAATCTAGCAGTATTACAAATAACCAAGAAAGTTGATGGATCAGAAATTGAAAGCTATGCGCCTTTTAATGAGGCTAAAATAGCGGCGACCGTGCCACGTGATTCGGGACAGGAGCTTCGAATATTCGGTCACGTAGGCACTTCTCTGGAACCCATCGTAATTGAAAAAATACAATTAATTGGACTGATTAACTCTAATCTCGAATCGATCAACCTCCTGCTCGACAGTGATGTTAATAGAGCAAATAAGTTTCCTGAATATTTAAAATTGATGAATGGGTCAAACCTACTTGAGAGGGGAGCCGCCTTCACAACAAAAGGCACGTTCGCTGGATTCCTATCTCCCATGCCAACAGAGACGGACGGGCCAAAGGTATTAATAAGAAGTGTCGATTCCATAACAGACGCATTCAGCAGTGATAACGTGGTCTCAGCTCTCAGTGAATCTTACAGGCGAGAATTTAACTACAGCTCAAGCAAACAGCATGCAAGCAGCGAGCAGATTTACGTATCCACACCAAGATTTGCGACGCTCGCAATAACTAATAAATTTGGGCGCGAGTTAGCTCAATATGATAACCAATTCACCAGCAAATCTGAGGTTTTCTACGAGTATCTCGTTGCAAAAACTGAACGACAAATTGAATTATCCGAGATTTGGTTATTTGACAGTGTTGTTATAGATGCGCTATCTCAATCTCGTTTGCATTCTTCCACGAACGCCTCATGGCATGGTCAATCACTTAAGAGTGTGCCAGCCGCCGCCGCTATCGGACTAGAGAGTAACAGTAACGAATCAAATAGCCTGCCCAAAGGTGATTGGGAATTGCAAATATTAATCGATGGAAGTCTAGTCGCACAAAATCAATTCACCATAGTCCGACAAGTAAGTGAAGCTCCTCAGACCAACTCGCAAATACCAGATAGCCCGGTCTCAAACACCGGACCTGAAATTACTGATTTCGTCTGGGGGACGGAAGCAAATCTCAACGGTGAAATAATTGGTAATGTTGAAGCCGGAATTGAAAAAGTACTGCTTGGCTTTAAGTATCAGTATTTTGACGAATCAATGGTCTTTGGCTGGAAAGTCTACTACGGTCCTGATTTAATTTATTCGTCTAAGGAGATTCCATGGGTCTTCGAAGAAAAAAATCAATTTTGGATTGGCTTCTATCCCTCTGAACCTTTGTGGCCTGGTTGGTGGGAATTCGAACTTTATTTAAATGGTGAAATAATTAAACAAATTGGACGAACAGTGGAAGCGAACTAACTAAATAAACTCAGATAGAATTAGGCTAAGCAATTAAAGAAACTGAGGTTATCAAATATGTCAGAAACCGATAGAACCCTTCACACCATTGCGCTTATCGGGGGGACGGGTCCAGAAGGCAAGGGTCTTGCTACTCGATTTGCGATCGCAGGTCATAAAGTAATTATCGGAAGTCGAAACCCAGCACGAGGTATGGAAGCTGCAGATGACTTAACTCAAACACTAAATGCCCTATCAGATATAGATATCACTGGCGATACAAACGACAACGCAGTTAGCACTGCTGATGTAGTAGTCATCACCGTTCCATACGGAGGGCATCAGGCTACTCTCGAGGGTCTAAAACCATTACTAGTGGATAAAATTGTGATCGACGCCGTGGTGCCCGTTTATTTTGAAAAAGGTCCTCGGCCGATTGAAGTACCGGCGGGGTCAGCAACTGAAGAAGCTGCGGCTATCTTGCCGAATTCAAAGGTGGCTGGAGCATTCCACAACTTGTCAGCCGAAGTCTTATTGGACCCAGCAGCTGACCTCAATGCTGACGTGCTCGTTACTGGATCGGGAATTGCCAAGAAAATCGCTATACAACTCGCTTCGGAAATAAAAGGTGCAAGAGCAGTTGATTCTGGACCCTTAAGATATTCCCGATTTATTGAAGGCATTACTATTTTGCTTATCGGAATCAATTCGAGATACAAAACACATACGGGTGTCATCGTTAGCGGTCTGGAGTAATGAAATTGAGCGAAACAAATCAGAGTGAATCAAGACAAAGCGCAAGCGCTGGAAACTTAAATATCGACGAAGTAAGGATTATAGCAATACGTGATTTGCCGATGGTCAAGGTGGGTGACGATATCATAGATCAAATTATTAATGCAGCGAGCAAGCAAGGTACCCCGCTGAAAAACAAGGATATCGTAGTCATCACACAACGAATATTCTCTAAGGCACAGGGGTTGGTCGTTCCACTCGATGACTACCAACCTAGTTCATTCGCGATTGAATATGCAGAACGAACTGAAAAAGACCCCCGATTAGTTGAAGCTGTGCTTCAGGAGTCCACACGGATCATCCGGCAGGTGGGAGGTGTCCTGATTACTGAAACAAAACATGGATTCAAGTGCGCAAACGCGGGTGTAGATGGTTCTAACGTTGGCGGGGATGATTTAATCTCGCTGCTACCAAAAGATCCTGACCAAGATTGCCAGCAGGTTTGTGACATCATAAAGGTAAGACTTGGACTTGATGTTGGAGTGGTTATGACTGATACGTTTGGGCGACCCTGGCGACACGGACAGACTAACGTTGCGATCGGCGTGGCAGGAATGCAACCTATGAGGGACTACGTGGGTGCCAACGATCTCGATGGGAAAGAGCTGCGAGTAACAACCATATGTGTGGCCGACGAGATTGCTGGGTCAGCCGAACTCGTAATGGGCAAGCTAGACGCCGTACCCGCCGCGATAGTGAGAGGGTATCCATTTGAAATAAGTCGAGGCTCCGCCTCTGAAATAGTTCGGGAAACTCCACTAGATTTGTTTCCATAGGTGAAAATTGAATGTCGCAAACGAAACACAAGAGTAAGCGCAAATGACTGATAAAGACAAAATACCAGCTAGGATTAGCGCCTCAGAAATACTGAAGTCAGCATTTGTTGATGCGGCAGACGCGAGACTCCCGTTGTGGATCCCAATACCAGGATTAGTCATTACGCTTATTTTCGGGGCCTTTATGGGTCTTACTGGTGAATCTGATCACGCCAAATTGATGCTTTCAACTATCGTTTGGCCGGGCTCTGGGATATTTCTCGGCGTAACATTTACTGCATGGCTGGGTTGGCAACTTGAAATAGATTAGGCTTTAAAAATGCTCTATGTCCTTAGTGGAAATGACGAATATACCATCCTCAACGAGCTCTCTCAGATAAAGATCGATCTAAACGTCGGCAATGATTCCCTTGCAAACAATCTCGTGAAAATAAGCTCTGAAAACATCACACTAGAATTAGTACGCCAACATACCCACACTCTGCCATTTATGGGCGGAAACCTTCTCGTTCTTGTTGACGGAATCTTCAGTGCTATCAAAAATAGTGAGTCAGATGCCTGGAGTCTACTGGTAGACGAACTTCTTGCGCTTCCTCCAACAAATCATGTAGTTTTCTACGAAATCATCCCGCCAGGAAAAAGCTTTGCAACGAATATGCTATATAAAAAGATTAAGAACTTGGTTGAATCCGAGAAAGACAAGGGAT